>Ga0335075_10002621_pt1 | contig 28778 bp, 26 predicted proteins | sample Lox_Sample_24_FD_206723 | JGI IMG/M metagenome (GOLD analysis project Ga0335075, IMG submission 206723) | Soil microbial communities from Loxahatchee National Wildlife Refuge, Florida, United States - Lox_Sample_2.4 | ecosystem: Environmental > Terrestrial > Soil > Wetlands | place: USA...
CATCGACCGGGTCTGATCAATGCGTCGTGCGGATCGGTTGTTCGACATCATCCAGGTGCTGCGGCTGGCGCGCACTCCGATTACTGCGGCCGCTATCGCGGCCGAGCTGGAGGTCGCGCCGCGGACCGTTTATCGGGACATCGCCACGCTGCAGGCACGACGCGTGCCGATCGAGGGCGCGGCCGGGCTCGGCTATGTGCTGCGGCGCGGCTTCGAGCTGCCGCCGCTGATGTTCACCGAGGACGAAATCGAGGCGGTCACCGTCGGGCTGCGGCTGCTGCGCCGTACCGGCGATCCGGGGCTGGAGGCGGCGGCGCGCAGCGTGCTGAACAAGCTCGCGGCGGTGATGCCGGATGCGCTGCGTGAACGGCTGGCGGCGGCGCCGTTCCATGTGGCGGCGGGCGGGGCGCCAGCGCCGGGCGCGGTCTCGCTGTCGGACATCCGCGCCGCCATCCGCGCGGCGCGCAAGATGCGCATCGAGTATGTGGACGGCCAAGGCGCCACCAGCCGGCGGACGATCCGTCCGATCGCGGTCGAATATTACACCCAGGCGACGCTGGTCTGCGCCTGGTGCGAGTTGCGCGACGACTACCGTCATTTCCGCGCCGACCGTATTGCTGGCGCGGAGCTGCTGGACGAGAGCTTCGGCGAGCAGGCCAGGGCGCTTCTCGCCGGGTGGGAAGAGCTGACGCGGGCCGGGCCGCGCCGGCAAGATCAGCAGGTCCCTGTGGGACCGTGATGGCAAGGCGAGCGCCGAACGCACCACGGCCGGCAGCTTCCCGACGCTGGGACCGGGAGCTATAGCTGGGTCAACCAATCCTTCCCGGGAGACCTAGACCTATGCTGACTCGCCGATCCTTGCTCACCTCCAGCGCCGCTGTCGGCGCCGGTGCCGCCGCCCTGGGCGTGCGGGGCACCTATGCCGCCACGCCGGCCGGCATCGTCGTCATGGCCAAGCAGATCGACGACATCATCAGCTTCGACCCGGGCGAAGCCTACGAGTTCTCCGACAACGAGGTGGACGGCAACTGCTACCGCAAGCTGATTGTCCCCGACCCCACCAACGGCACGAAAATCGCCGGCGATTTGGCGGAGAAATGGGAGATCAGCGAGGATGGCACCAACTTCACCTTCCACCTGAGGAAGGATGCCCGCTTTGAATCCGGCAGGCCGGTGACCGCCGCCGACGCCGAGTTCTCGCTGCATCGCGTGGTGCTGATGAACAAGACTCCCGGCTTCATCATTACCCAGTTCGGCTTCACCCCGGACAACGTGCAGAAGCTGATCCGCGCCACCAACGAGCAGACGTTGCAGATGCAGCTTCCCAGCCCGCAGGCGCCGAGTTTCGTACTGTATTGCCTCTCGGCCAATGTTGGCTGCGTGGTCGATAAGGCGACCGCCATGGCGAACGCCACCAACGGCGATTTCGGCAACGGCTGGCTGAAGACGCACACGGCCGGCGCCGGCAGCTTCAAGCTGACCTCGTGGCAGGCCTCCGATCACGTGATCGTCGATGCCAATCCGCACGCCGCGGTCCGCCCGGGCGTGAAGCGGATCGTGCTGCAGCATGTGAAGGACCCGGCCGAGCAGTTGCTGCTGTTGCAGAAGGGTGGGGTCGATATCGCCCGCGACCTGCTGGCCGATCAGCTCAAGTCGATCGTCCACAACCCGAAGTTCCACATCGAATCATCGGGTCAGGGCACCTCGATGTACATCGCGATGAACCAAACGATGCCGGAACTGGCGAAGCCCGAGGTGCATCAGGCGATCAAATGGGCGATCGACTATAACGGGATCGCCAAGAACATCACGCCGATGACCTGGACCGTGCAGCAGTCCTTCCTGCCGCGCGGACTGCCCGGCGCGCTGTCGGAGCAGCCGTTCACGCAGGATCTCGGCAAGGCGCGCACGCTGATGGCGCAGGCTGGATTGCCGAACGGCTTCAATGTGACGATGGACTTCATCTCGGCGCCACCCTACGACCAGATCGCGCAGGCAGTGCAGGCTGATCTCGGCAAGGTCGGCATCAAAGTGCAGCTCCTGCCCGGCGAGCAGAAGCAGGTCATCACCAAGACCCGGGCGCGCACGCATCAGCTTGCGATGCTGGTGTGGGGCACGGATTACTTCGATCCGAACTCCAACGCCCAGGCATTCTGCGCCGACCCGGACGACTCGGACACCAGCAAGCTGAAGATCCTGGCCTGGCGCAGCCATTTCCAGAACAAGGACCTGACTGCGGAGGTGGAACAGGCGGCCAAGGAAGTGAATGCGGCCAAGCGGATTGCACTCTACCAGACGATGCAGAGACAGTTCTGGGATGTCGCCCCATTCGCGATGATGCTGCAGAAGGACGAGGTGGCGACGATGCGCAAGAACATCAGCGGCCTACGCCTCGGCCCGATGCCGGATTATACGAAATACGCGGCTATTCGTAAGGCTTAGGGTTTGATGGGTCGGCCGTGAAAAGGGGTTCACACGGAGCGCCACAGAAGGCCCACGGATCACCACGGAGGCGTTGCATCAGGAACCGCCGCAGCCCGTCCTGCGGTAGGAGTGTATTGAAGATCTCCGCGGTTCTCCGTCGGCCCTCAGTGGTTCTCCGTGTGCACCCTTTCGCAACTGCGAACCGATCAAAAACATGCCCCGCCTGAAACGCATCGCCGGTACCACTGCCAGCGTGCCGGTGACGCTGTTCGGGTTGATCCTGGTCACCTTCCTGATCGGCCGGGTCATGCCCATCGACCCGGTGATCGCCATCGTCGGCGACCACGCGCCACCCGACGTGATCGCCCGGGTGCGCACGGAGCTTGGGCTGGACCGACCGCTGGTCGTGCAGTTCGGCATTTATCTGGCGCGGCTGTTGCACGGAAATCTGGGCAACAGCGTTATGACCACGCATCCGGTGACCCAGGATATCGCCACCTATTTCCCGGCCACCTTCGAGCTCGCGACCACGGCGATCATCATGGCTCTTGTCATCGGCATCCCGCTCGGGGTGATCGCGGCGGCAAGGCAGGGTTCGCGCTTCGATCATACGGTGCGCGTGATCAGCCTGGCCGGGCAGTCGATCCCGGTGTTCGTGCTGGGGCTGATCTTCCTGCTGATCTTCTACGTCAAGCTTGGCATCGCCCCAGGCACCGGTCAGGTCGATGTCGTTTATGACGGCATAGTCGATCGCATCACCGGGATGTTGGTGGTCGATGCGGCGATTGAGGGGCAGTGGGACGTGTTCTGGAACGCGCTCGGCCATCTTGTGTTGCCGGCGATCATCCTCGCCTATTTCAGCCTGGCCTACATCACCCGCATGACGCGCGCCTTCATGCTGGACGCACTCGCCGGCGAGTATATCGTGACCGCGCGGGCCAAGGGCCTGTCCGGCACTGCTATCCTTTGGCGCCACGCCTTCGGCAACATCGCCGTGCCGCTCATTACAGTGATCGCGCTCGCCTATGCCGGCCTACTGGAGGGCGCGGTGTTGACCGAAACCGTGTTCTCCTGGCCGGGTATCGGACTTTACCTGACCACGTCGCTGCTGAACGCTGACATGAACGCGGTGCTGGGTGCGACGATGGTGATCGGCTTCGCCTATGTCGGACTGAACCTGCTTGCGGACATTTTGTACCGCGTGCTGGACCCGAGGGTCCGATGAGCGGCACCACGCTCCGCACCTGGCTGTTGACCGATACGCCGGAATCCCGGCGGCAGGCGGCGTGGGGGCGCTCCTATCGTAGTTGGCTGCTGTTCCGGCGAAATAAGCTGGCAATGGCCGGGTTGATCACAACGGTTGTGCTGATCGTGGCTTCGTTGGCAGCGCCGCTGATCACCCCGTACAGCCCTTCCGCGCAGGATCTCGCCAACCGCTTGGCGCCGCCGACGGCCGCGCACTGGTTCGGCACCGATGAACTGGGGCGTGATCTCTATACGCGCGTTGTTTACGGCGGACGCATCACGCTGGGCATGGTGGTCGCAGTGGTGGTGCTGGTGGCTCCGGTGGGTCTGCTGGTCGGCAGCGTTGCCGGATATTTGGGAGGGATTGCCGATAGGGCGATGATGCGCGTCACCGACGTGTTCCTGGCTTTCCCGCGCCTGATCCTGGCGCTCGCCTTCGTCGCCGCGCTGAAGCCTGGCATTACGTCGGCCGTGTTCGCGATCGCGCTGACATCCTGGCCACCGTATGCGCGGCTGGCGCGCGCCGACACGCTGACCATCCGCGGCTGCGACTACATCGCCGCGGTGCGTCTGACTGGCGCCGGCGCCGGACGCATCGTGCTGCGCCACATCGTGCCGCTGTGTCTGTCGTCGGTGATCGTGCGCGTCACTTTGGACATGAGCGGCATCATCCTGACCGCGGCGGGACTGGGCTTCCTGGGCATGGGTGCACAGCCGCCGACGCCGGAGTGGGGCACCATGATCGCCTCGGCGCGCGGCTACATCCTGCAACAATGGTGGGTGCCGACGATTCCCGGCGTGGCCATCCTGGTCGCATCGCTCGCCTTCAATCTGTTTGGCGACGGGATGCGCGACGTGCTCGATCCGAAGCAACGTTGATGCTGGTCGAGATCGACAACCTGCGCATCAGCTTCGCCACGCCGAACGGTATTTCGGAAGCCGTGCGCGGGGTGTCTTTGACGCTCGGACAGGAGAAGCTCGGCGTGGTGGGCGAGAGCGGGTCTGGCAAGTCGCTGACCGCGCGCGCCATTCTGAAACTGCTGCCGGGTGGCGCGATGATGTCCGCCGACCGGCTGAGTTTCGACGGCATCGACGTGCTGGCCGCATCGGAGCGGGAGATGCGGGGCATCCGCGGACGACGTGCCGGGCTGATCCTGCAGGACCCGAAATACTCGCTGAATCCGGTGATGCCGGTCGGCCGGCAGATCGCCGAGGCGTGGCGGCTGCACAAGGGCCGCGCAGCTTCACGGCGCAACGCCGAGCAGGCCGCGATCGATCTGCTGGACCAGGTCCGCATCCGCAACCCAGCTCGTGTCGCCCGCGCCTATCCGCACGAGTTGTCTGGCGGCATGGGGCAGCGGGTGATGATCGCGATGATGCTGGCGCCCGACCCGGAGCTGCTGATCGCCGACGAACCAACCAGTGCGCTCGACGCGACGGTGCAGGCGGAGATTTTGCGGCTGATTGAAGACCTTGTGGCGCGGCGTGGCATGGGGCTGATCCTGATCAGCCACGACCTGCCGCTGATCTCGCATTTCTGCGACCGCGTGATGGTGATGTACGCCGGCCGCGTGCTCGAGCGGCTTCCCGCCGGGGAGCTCGCCCGCGCACGCCACGCTTACACGCGTGGCCTGCTCGACTGTCTGCCCTCGCTGATCCATCCGCGCGAGCGGCTGGCGACGCTGGCGCGCGACCCGGCGTGGCTTACAGCATGATCGAGGTCGAGGACCTTCATGTCCGGTTTGCCGAGACCCACGCGGTGAAGGGCGTTTCGTTCAGCGTGCCGCAAGGTGGCAGTTTCGGCATCGTCGGCGAGAGCGGGTCTGGGAAATCGACAGTGCTGCGTGTGATCTCGGGCCTCAACCCGAACTGGAGCGGACGCATCGCGATCGGGGGCGATGAGGTAGGGCCGAAGCGTAGCAAGAGCTTCTTCCGTCGCGTGCAGATGGTGTTCCAGGATCCGTATGGGTCGTTGCATCCAAGACAAACGGCGGACCGCGCACTGTCGGAGCCGCTGCTGGTGCATGGCATCGGCGATATCGAGGGACGGATCCTGCGCGCGCTCGGTGAAGTGGCGCTGCCGGAGTCGGTGCGATTCCGCTATCCGCACCAGCTCTCCGGCGGGCAGCGCCAGCGGCTGGCGATCGCCCGCGCGCTGATGGCCGAGCCCGAGGTGCTGCTGCTGGACGAGCCGACCAGCGCGCTGGATGTCTCGATCCAGGCCGAGGTGCTGAACCTGTTGGCCGACCTGCAGCAGCGGCGCGGGCTGACTTATATGCTGGTGTCGCACAATCTGGCGGTGGTGGCGCATCTGTGCCCGCTGGTCGGCGTCATGCAGCATGGCGAGATGGTCGAGCAGATCACTACCGCCGAGCTGCGTGCCGGACGCACATGCCATCCGCACACCGCCGAGCTGCGGGCGCTAAGCGTGGAGCTGGAAGATCCGGAGGAGGCGCTGGGGGGAGTGGAATAGGATGCTGCTTCCTCTGCGTCTCTGCGGTTAGGCTTCTTAAGATTAACCGCAGAGTACGCAGAAGTTCGAAACCTGAAAGGGCATGATCGATTGAATTATCCAACCTATCCCGACCTTGCCGATCGCATCGTCATTGTGACGGGCGGTGCCAGCGGCATCGGTGCGGCTTTCGTGCGCGCCTTCCGTGCCAACAGCGCGCATGTGACATTTCTCGACATCGACACGCCGGCGGGAGAGATGCTGGCCGCTGACACCGGTGCACACTTCCTGGCCTGTGATCTGACCGATCTCGACGCCCTGCGTGGCGCGATCGAGACAGTCGGGCACGCACATGGCCCGGCGTCGGTGTTGGTCAACAATGCCGCCAACGATCAGCGACAGACTTTCGAGGATGTCGTTGCCGCCGAATTCGAGTGGATGATGGCGGTGAATTTTCGACACGTGTATTTCGGCTCGCAGGCGGTGCTGCCGCAGATGCGTGCGGTGGGCCGAGGCTCGATCATCAACATGAGCTCGGTCGCTTGGATGGCTGGCGGGCCGAGCCTGCAAGCTTATTCGGCGGCGAAAGCGGCGATCGTCGGGTTCACCAATTCGCTGGCCCGCGACGTCGGCGCCGACCGTATCCGCGTCAATGCGATTGCACCGGGCATGGTGATCACCGAGCGCCAGCGCCGCCTGTGGTACCAGGACGAGCGCCGCATCGCCGACGCCCGCGCGCGGCAGTGCCTGCCCGACCCGATCGAGCCGGAGGATATCGCGGCGGCCGCGCTGTTCCTTGCGTCTGACACCAGCCGCGCGATTACCAAGCAATGCCTGATCGTGAATGCCGGGGCACGGTAAATCTGGCTAACCCGGTCCCTGAAATCGGTCCCGCGACGTGGGCCTCGTGAAAGAGGTTCACACGGAGTGCACGAAGAACACACGGAGCGCCACTGAGGTCCCTGCTCTGCCGACGGTCAGTCGCTTTCGGTTCGATGTGGGACTGCGGCTCTTCGTGCTTCCGTGGTCCTCCGTCTCATCGTCAGTGGCACTCGGTGTGAACCGTTTCGCCAAGTGCCATCTCGTTCCGAAGACTTGAGGCATCCGTGAACACCAGTCTCACCCGGCTGGTCGCGCTCCAGCACGCGCGCTCGTCGGGACGGTGTCATCCACCGCCGGAATCAGCCGCACCGCAGCCGTCGCCGCAAGCAGGGAGGCAACCGCGGCAACGGCACACGTTCCCGGCAGCGACCACGTCACCAGCACGCCGGCAAGCGCCGAGCCAAGCGGAAATCCGGCAATGTTCAAGCTTATGGACACGGAAATCACCCGTCCCAGCCGGGCCGGATCCGTGCGGCGCTGGCGCAGCGTCAACAACGCGACGTCGATTGGCCCGCTCATCGCCCCGACGATCACCAGGCCAATGACCAGGCCACCAAGCCCGAACGCAGCCGCGATCGGCCATGCGGCGAAGCCTGTAGCCAGCATCCCGAGCGCCATCGCTCGCCGCTCCCGCCCCGTCACGCGGAAGTGGCCGGCCGCAAGCGCCCCAAGCCCGCCGGCAATGCCGGCAATCGCCCAGAGCAGACCAGCCGACAACGCGCCGCCACCGGTTGCGAATGTCCTGGTGGCGAACACTGGCACGACCACGACCAGCACGCCCCAGGTGAGCTGATAGAGGGAGTAGGATACTGCAAGCCCGCGCAATGTCGGCTGGCGTATCACGCTAAGGACTCCCTCCCACGCCTGGAACAGCAGCGATGCAGGCGAAGCCGCCGGCTCGTGTCGCGTGCGGCGAATGCCGAGCAGGCACGCAGCAGCGGCGGCGTAAGCCAGCGCGATGCCGGCCATTGTCGGCTGAGGCCCGACAAAGCCCATCAGCGCGCCGGCCAGTGCGGGGCCCAGCACATCGACCACGGCATAGCTTGCGGTATCCAGCGCGTTGACCCGATCGAGCGAGTCGGTTGGCACCAGCCGTGGCAGCAGCGTGCGGATGCCGGCCTCCCGCAGCGGGCTGGACAGCGAGAACAGCGTCACCAGCACCAACAGCACCGGCACTGTTGCAATGCCCACCCGGTCCGCCGCAACGAGCGCGATCAGGCACGTTGCGCTCGCTGCCGTGTCCATCGCGATAGCTCGGGCCGCGCCAACCCGGTCGAGCAGCGCGCCGGCCAGTGGGCTGACCGCCAGCGCCGGCGCCGCCGCGGCAAACGACAGCCATCCGGCAAGTATCGGCGATCGGAATCGCGCGAGCGCATAGAGCACGATAGCAAGGGTGAACATCCGACCGGCCAGCCGCGACAGACATGTCGCCATCAGCACCGCTGGCAGGTCGGCGATGTCGAGCAGCCGGCGATACGAAACGGGATGACCCGTCATGCGCCCGGGATTCCTGAATTCCGCAGGCTCCCTATCCCGCGGCGGGCCGGACCGCTATCCTGATCAGCGCAACGCGTACGCAGGGGAGCAAGCGACATGGCGTTCTACGAACTCCGCCAGTACAAGGTTCGGCCCGGCAAGATGGATGAGTGGGTGAAGATCATGGAAGAGGAGATCATCCCCTTCCAGGTGTCCAAGGGCATGGTCGTCTGCGGCAGCTTCCGCGGGGAGACAGACGATTCGGTCTATGTCTGGCTGCGCCGCTTCGACAACGAGGCGCAGCGCGAGACGCTCTACAAGGCGGTCTATGAGTCCGATTACTGGAAGAACCAGATCGCGCCGCGCGTTCCCGAATGCCTGGACCGCGAGAAGGCCGTCATCACGCGGATCGTCCCGACTCCCAAATCGACCGTGCAGTGACCGCGCGGGGAGCGACGGGGTTACGCTGACATCCGTCTGCGCTGCGGTGGCTCTGGCCCACCGTGCCGCACGGCAATCCGTAATCCCATTGCATGTGGAACCGGATCGCACCTGAGCTGGCGCGGCGCTTCTTCCTCGTCTGCCCCGATCCCCGCGGTTATGGCGAGTCGCTGAAGCCGGCAGCCACGCCAAACCGTTGCGCCCAGCGCCGAGCCCACCCTATGCACCCAGGCGCAGGCGCGATGAGGCTTCGAGAATCTGTCCGGCGCCTCCGCTTGGAACAGCCCTAAGGCCGCGCCTCCATCCTGACGGTATCCGCGATCTTCTCGGCCATCATCAGCACCGGCACATTGAGATTGGCGCACGGCACCGTCGGCATGATCGACGCATCACAGACGCGCAGGCCCTGGATCCCCAGCACGCGGCCGCAGGAGTCAGTCACCGCCATCGGATCGGCGGGATCGCCCATGCGACAGGCGCCGCATGCATGCCAGGTGCCGCCGACCGAACGGCGCAGATGCGCCTCCAGCGCCGCGTCATCCGCTGCGAGCTGTTCGGCGCTGTGCTCGCTTTCCATCGCATAGGCCATGAATCGCCGGCGCAGCGTCGAGCTGCGGTCCATGATCGGCGCCGCGACCGCCATCACCACCGCATTGCGCGGCGATGGACGGGTGAGCGCGCGGATGCGCGAGGAAAAGCCGCTCGGGAACAGGTCGAGCGCGATCCCTTTCAGTGACGGCGCCGACAAAGCGCGCACGCCCAGGCGGAATGCGTCCTTGAGTCGCGCCATGTCGCGTGGGTCGGACAGCATGCGGAAGTCGATCTCGGCCGGTGCGTCGGGATCGGCCGCCAACCGGATGTGGCCTCTCGAATACGCCTTGTTTACCCAGAATCCCAACGAGCCAATGCGTCGCCCGACGGCATGCCACGATGCGCGCGTGGAGATCGCCACGTGCATGTCCCCCGACGGCGTTCCCGGCAGGCCGGAAGAATAGCGCAGCAGCGCCTGCAAATGATGGCCCTGACCCGACGGCAGCCGCGCCGACGGCGCCAGGAATGCGGAGACGCCGATATTCGGGTGTTCCAGCAGGTTCTCGCCCACGCCAAGCCGATCGGCGACGACCTCGATCCCGCGGTCGCGGAGGTGGGCGCCAGGGCCGATCCCGTTGCGCATCAGCATCGCCGGCGATTGCAATGCGCCCATGCAGATGATGACCTGGCGCGCCGAAGCGACAACACTCTCGCCGCCACGCTTCAGACGGACGCCCACCGCGCGCGTGCCTTCGATCACGAGCCCATCGACCACCGTTTCGGTGACGATGCGCAGGTTCGACCGGCGGCGCACCTCCGGCGTGAGATAAACGACCGCGGCACTGGCTCGCCGGCCGGCGTCATCGACGTTGTGCGTGGTCGGCATGACTCCGTCCGCCCACTCGCCGTTCTGATCGTCCAGCATCTTGTAGCCCATCGCCGCGAAGCTGTCGGCGACCCCGCGCGTGTAGCCGGTCCAGTCCTGCCGGCGGTGCCGGCGAATCGGCAACGGCCCGGACTTCCCGTGCAGCGGCCCGTCGAAGTCGCGGTCGCTCTCCAACTTGCGGAAATACGGCAGCACTTCGGTCCAGCTCCAGTCACGCGCGCCATGCTCCTCCCATTCGTCGTAATCGTCCGGCGAGCCGCGATTGGCGCAGATCCCGTTGATCGAGGAGCCGCCGCCCAGCACCCGCGCCTGCTCGTAGAATTGCACCGCGCCGCGGCGGTTGGTGCCGGTATCGCCACGCGAGGCCGCCAGCGTCGGCCACAGCCATCCACGATTGAAATAAGCGCGCCCGGGATAGGCCGAAGCGAGCCAGGTGGGGAACGTTTCGGACGTGAGATCACGCCCGGCCTCGATCAGCAGCACCCGCATTGCGGGGTCTTCGCTCAGCCGCGAAGCAAGCGCGCAGCCGGCCGAGCCGCCGCCGGCAATCAGCACGTCAGCGGGTTCTGAAGACGGATTCACGTGGTGTCGGCCCTCCCGCGTGGAGCTTGTGCAGTTGCATCACGGTGTCGGATGCTGGACCATATAACCAACCGATCGGGAGGAACGGCAATGGATCGGCCCATTTCATCGACACGGCGTAACGTCCTGCTGGGCGCAGCGGCGAGTGCCGCATTGCCTGCGCTGTTGCCCATCGGGCGCGCACGGGCGCAGTCGAGCAGCGTGCTGAACATCGCCACGACGGGCGATCCGGGTCCACTCGACCCCACCCCGGTCACCTCCGATCTGTTGTCGGAGATTACTCAGCTTTTCTACGAGACGCTATATATCTTCGCGCCGGATTTCAGCATCAGCCCGCTGCTGGCGGCCTCCTTGCCTGACATAAGTGAGGATGGGAAACGATACGTCATCAAGCTGCGCAGGGGCGTGCCGTTCCATGACGGCAGCACGATGAACGCCGATGACGTGGCCGCCTCGCTGCAGCGCTGGGGGCGGCTGTCGCCGCGCGGCAGGACGCCGTGGGCCTATCTCGATTCGATCTCGGCGACGGACCCGCTGACAGTACAGATCGTGCTGAAGCAGCCGTATTCACCGCTGGTGAACCTGTTGGCGTTCCCAAACGGCTCGCCGCAGATCATGCCGAAACGAGTCGCGACCGCCCCCGATCCGCTGAAGGATTTCACCGGTACGGGCCCGTTCAAGCTGATCGAGTACAAGCCGGATACCTGGGTGCGGGTTGGCAAGTTCGCACAATATGTTTCTCCGCCGGGGCCTGCGAACGGATATGTCGGACGGCGCCAGGCATTGGTCGATGAGGTCCGCTTCCTGCCGTCGCCCAATCCGACCACGCGCGCCGACGGGCTGTTGGCTGGGCAATATCATTGGGCGGACAACCTCACCCCGGAGAGCTACAACCGTCTCCAAGGGAAGCCCGACATTCAGCGGGGCGTGCTGACGGCGGCCCTTTGGGTGCTGTTCATCATGAACAACAAGAAGGGCGTGATGAGCAATGTGCTCGTCCGCCGCGCCGCGCAGGCCGCGATCAACTGCTCGGATGTGCTGGAGGCGGCGTTCGGCGACAAGTCGCTGTGGACGCTGCAAGGGTCGATCTATCCGCAAGGCACGGCGTGGTACGATCCGGATGCACCAGGCTACAACCAAGGAAACTCGGACAAGGCAGCGGCGCTGCTGAAACAGGCCGGCTACAACGGCGAGCCGATCCGCGTGCTGACCAGCGTGCAGTACGATTACCAATACAAAACGGCGCAGGTGATCCAGGCCAACATGACGGATGCCGGCTTCAAGATCGACCTTGTGGTCACCGACTGGGCGACGATCCTGCAACGGCGGCAGAACCCCGATCTGTGGGACGCCTTCGTAACCGGACACGGCGTCGTGCCGGAGCCGTCCTCGATCACCATCTTCAATCCGAGCTATCCCGGCTGGTGGGACACACCCGCCAAACATGCCTTGCTCGACGCCTTCACCACCGAGAGTGATCCGGCGAAGCGTGTGCCGCTTTGGCACAAGCTGCAGGCGCAGTTCTATATCGATGTCCCGACGGTGAAGGTCGGTGCCGGCTACACGACGTTCGGTGCCAGCAAGCGGATGAGCGGCTATTATCCGGGGATTTGGCCCGCGTTCTGGAATACGAAGCTGAGCGTATAAAACCGAGCTCTGCGCCCTCTGCGTCTCTCTGGTTAAACTTAAGAAGTCGAACCGCAGAGGCGCAGAGCACGCAGAGCAGCGATAATGTGATGACCCACTATCTTCTGCGCCGCTTGGCTGGGATGATCGTCGTTATGTTCCTGGTGGCGACGATCGTCTTCGTCATCTCCCATGTCATCCCCGGCGACCCGGCGGCGGTGATGCTCGGGCCGGCGGCGACCGCGGCGGATATCGCCGCGCTGCGTGCGCGGCTCGGGTTGGATGCGCCGCTATCGGTGCAGTATGTCGAGTTCCTGCATTCGGTGCTGCGACTGCGGTTGGGCGAGTCGATCTTCCTCGGCCGCAGCGTCACGGAAGCATTAGCCGAACGCGCGCCGCTCACCTTGCAACTCACGGTTCTGGCGGCTGGCCTGGCGGTGCTGATCGGGGTGCCGGTCGGCGTGCTGTCGGCGGTCAAGCGCGGCAGCCTGCTGGATCAGGCGGTGACGGCGATCTCGATGGCTGCGGCGAGCCTTCCGAGCTTCTGGATCGGCCTCACGCTGATCGAGTATTTCGCCGTGCATTGGCACTTGCTGCCGGTCGCCGGGTACGGGCCGCCGGGGGCAGGCTTCGTCGTGCACCTCACGTATCTGATCATGCCGGCGATCGCGCTTGGCATCCCCAGCTCCGCGCTCATTGTCCGCTTCACTCGCACCAGCATGCTCGACGTGCTGCAGGAAGACTATGTGCGCACCGCACGCGCCAAGGGGCTCGCTCCGCGCACGGTGATCTTCAAGCACGCGTTCCGCAACGCGCGTACTTCGGTGCTGACAGTGGTCGGGCTGACGGTAGCCGGGCTGCTGGGCGGCGCGATCGTGACAGAGACGGTGTTCGCGCTGCCGGGCGTCGGCAACCTGGTGGTCTCGGCGGTGCTGCGGCGCGACTATCCGGTGATCCAGGGCGCTTTGCTGGTGATCTCGGGGGTTTATGTGCTGATCAATCTGGGGATCGATCTGTTGTACGCGGTGCTCGATCCGCGAGTACGTTACTGATGTCAGATGTTGCGCTTCCTGCTGCCGCCGTGCGCCGGGCGTCGCCGGGATGGTTGCTGCTGCGCCGGTTGGTGCGCCGGCGACTGGTGCTGATCAGTCTTGTGATCCTGCTGGCGGCGATCGTCGTTGCGGTTGCTGCACCGTGGATCGCGCCTTATTCGCCGCGGAAGATGGACATCGCGCACCGGTTGTGGCCGCCATCCTGGGCGCACTGGTTCGGTACCGACGAGTTTGGCCGCGATGAACTCAGCCGCTGCATTTACGGTGCGCGCCTGTCACTATCGGTCGGCAGTTTGGTCGTGCTGGTCTCGCTGGCCTGCGGCACATTGCTCGGCGTTGTGTCGGGCTATGTGCGACGGCTCGATGGAGTGCTGATGCGGGTCACCGATGCGCTGATGGCGTTTCCCGACATCCTGCTGGCAATCGCGCTGATGGCGGCGCTCGGCGCGTCGCTGACCGACGTGGTGATTGCGCTCGGCACGGTTTACACGCCGCGCGTCGCGCGGGTGGCGCGCGGTGCGACTCTTGTGCTGCGCGAACTACAGTTCATCGAGGCGGCCGAGGCGCTGGGTGCCAGCGGACGCCGCGTGATCGGCGTGCACCTGCTGCCTAACCTGCTGTCTCCGCTGCTGGTGCAAGGCACCTTTGTCTTCGCCTTCTCGATTCTGACCGAAGCTGCTTTATCCTTTCTGGGCGCCGGTGTGCCGCCGACCAGCCCAAGCTGGGGCAACATGATCGCAGGCGCGCAGGAATACATGCAGGGCGCGGCCTGGCTAATCCTGGCGCCGGGACTGTGCATCGTGTTCACCGTCCTGTCGTTGCAGATGGTCGGGGACGGGCTGCGCGATGCGCTCGATCCGCGACTGCGCCGACTCACATGATCGCGCCGCCGCTGCTGGAGGTGGCGGACCTGCAGACCTGGTTCCATGCCGAGGGCGAGATCGCGCGCGCGGTTGATGGCGTGAGCTTCACGCTGGGTCGCGGCGAGACGCTGGCGATCGTCGGTGAGTCGGGCAGCGGCAAGTCGGTGACCTCGCTTTCCATTATGCGGCTGGTGCCGATTCCGCCAGGTGAGATTGCCGGAGGCACGGTGCGCTTCCGCGGGCGCGACCTGCTGCGGCTGTCGGAGCCGAAGATGCGCCGGGTGCGCGGCAACGAGATCGGGATGATCTTCCAGGAGCCGATGAGCAGCCTGAACCCGCTGCTGACGATCGGCGAGCAGATCGCGGAAGTGGTGCGCCTGCACCGCGGCCTGGGACGGCGCGCGGCGCGGCGGCATGCGGTGGAGATGCTGGCGCGGGTGAACATCCCCGATCCCGAGCACCGGGCCGCTGAATATCCGCACCGTCTGTCGGGCGGCATGCGCCAGCGGGTGATGATCGCCATGGCGCTTGCCTGCCATCCGGCGCTGCTGATTGCCGACGAGCCGACCACGGCACTGGACGTGACGATCCAGGCGCAGATCCTGGAACTGATTCGCACGCTGCAGGCCGAGATGGAGATGAGCGTGCTGTTCATTACGCACAATCTCGGCGTGGTGGCGCAGGTCGCCGACCGGGTGGCAGTGATGTACGCTGGGCGGATTGTCGAACAGGGACGGGTGGAGGCGGTGTTCGCTGCTCCGCTGCATCCCTATACGCGTGCCTTGTTGCGTAGCATTCCTCGGGTCGAGGGCGGCGGGCGCGATCCGGCTCATCGGCTGCTGTCGATCCCCGGCCAGGTGCCGAGCCCGGCGGCGCTGCCGCCCGGGTGCACCTACGCGCCGCGCTGTCCGTTGGCGGATGCCGTTTGCCGCAGCGCCATGCCCCGCGTGGACACACCGCGTTCGGGACACGAGGTGCGATGCTATCATTGGGATACGGCGGTACCCCAGGAGCGGGCCTCGCACGTCAGTCGCGGCTAACCGTTTCCCGTCATCCCAATGACAGGGGATATCAGCCCCGGACCATGCTCGGTTTCTTCGGATCGTACTTCCACCCAGGCATGATGTACTGCATTGCCGCTGAATCATCGCGAGCGGCGCTCCCAAGCTTCTTGTAAAGCTCATGCGCCTTCAGCACCTGATCCATGTCGATGTCGATCCCCAGTCCGGGCCGCTTCGGCACCTCGACGGCGCCGTCCACGATCCGTAGCGGTTCCTTCGTCAGATGCGCCCGCCCTTCCTGCCAGATCCAATGCGTATCGATGGCTGTGACGTTGCCGGGTGCCGCGGCGGCGCAGTGTGTAAACACTGCCAATGATACGTCGAAATGGTTGTTGGAATGCGAACCCCAGGTCAGTCCCCAATCGTCGCAAAGCTGCGCCACCCGTACCGAGCCCTGCATGGTCCAGAAATGCGGATCGGCCAGTGGGATGTCTACCGACTGCAGCAGGATGGCGTGGCCCATCTGGCGCCAGTCGGTGGCTACCATGTTGGTCGCGGTCGGCATGCCGGTCGCTCGCCGGAACTCGGCCATGGTCTCGCGGCCTGAGTAGCCGTCTTCCGGACCGCAGGGGTCCTCGGCATAGGCAAGCACGCCGGTCCTGCCTTTGCACAACGCGATCGCCCCGTTGAGCGACCAGGCACCATTGGGATCGAGCGTCACGCGGGCATTGGGGAAGCGCTTCTTGATGGCAGAGACGGCTTCCATCTCGCCTTCGCCGGGCATCACACCGCCCTTCAGCTTGAAGTCGCTGAAGCCGTAACGGGCGACCGCGGCCTCGGCCAAGCGGACAACTGCTTCGGGCGTCAGCGCGGGTTCGTCGCGCAGGCGCAACCAGCCATCCTTCGCGCTCGGTTCCGAGTGATACGGCAGGTCCGTGCGCGTGCGGTCACCGACGTAGAACAAATAAGCCAGCATCCTGACCGAATCGCGCTGCTGGCCGGAACCCAACAGTGCAGCGACAGGAACCCCGAGGAACTGCCCCAGCAGGTCGAGCAGCGCCGCCTCAATCCCGGTGATCACGTTGTCAGTGCGAAGATTGATCTCGTGCGGCTGACGGAGGATGGCGGCCTCGGCCTCCGAGGTCACCTGGTGGACCGTGGCTTGACGCACAGCCGGGCTTCCGCCGGTCAGCATGCCCCGAACGCTGCCGAGGATCGCATTGTAGTGGCCGAGCGGCCTGCCGACGACCAAGGCACGAGCGCGCTCCAGCGTCTGCCGGATTCCCTCGCTGCCGGGCACTTCGCCCAGGCCGGTGCGGCCTGTGCTGTCCTTCAGCAGCACGAGGTTGCGCGTGAAGAAGGGGCCGTGCGCCCCCGCCAGATTCAGCAGCATGCTGTCGTGGCCGGCGACCGGGATGACCTGCATCTCGACGATGGCAGGAGTCTCGCCCGCGGCGCTGGTTTGTTGCGTACCCATTTTCTGTCCATCCTTGTCTTCCGAGAGCACGAGTTTATCGGTGCACGCGCATCGCGTCAGGCATGCTGGTTGCCGTCACTGACTGATGCTGCGACGGAGCTGTGGCGATACTTGAACTCGGCCCCGCAGCGCCCTAGTCTGCCGGCCTGAAAGCGCCCGCTGAACCATTTCGACAGTGAGAGCGGGCCTCATACGGGGGCAACGAACATGTCCGTTACGCGGCGCAGTGCACTGGCACTTCCTGCGATTATAGCGCTGCCTGCGGCAGCACGCAGCGCGGAAATGGTCCGCATCGGTTACATCGAGCCGCTGACCGGCAACGCCGCGGCGGCGGGCCAGTCGATCAAACAGGCGATAGATATGGCGACAGATATCATCAACAAGCCGTATCCGAACCTCACTCCCCTGCCACTCGCCGCCTCGAGCGGACTGCCACGATTGAGCGGGGCAAAAGTGGCGGTGATCTGGGCAGATAATCAGGGCAGCCCCGCAGTCGGCCAAAGCGACGCTCTTCGACTGATCACACAGGACCGCGTGATCGCCTTGTGCGGGGCGTATCAGTCGAGCGTTACACTAACAGCAAGCGCAGTGGCCGAGCGTTATGGCATTCCCTTTCTGGCCGGCGAATCGGCAGCCGCAAATCTGACCGAGCGCGGTTACAAATGGTTTTTCCGTACCACTCCGATCGGACCTGACTTCGCACGACTTTATCTCGACTTTCTCGCCTACGTTGCGACGACGGGCATCGCAACCGGTAAAATCGCGCTCGTGCATGAAAACACCGACTACGGCACGTCGGTCGCCGATTCGATCGTTCAGGCGGCAAATGCAAGGCAGATCAAGATCCATCAGCGCATCGCCTATACCGCCAATACTTCGGATGTGTCACCAGAGGTACTCGAGCTGAAGAAGGGACAGCCCGACGTTGTCATTTTCATCAGCTATACATCCGATTCCATACTTTATATGAAGACCTTCCGCACCCTTGGCTACCGGCCGCCGATCGTTATCGGTGACGATTCCGGCTTTTCGGACCCATCTTTCGTGACGACTGTCGGCGACATTTCACAAGGTGCTCTCAATCGCAGCGCCTTTGTTCCCGGGCCGCCCGACAGCATCACTTACAAAGTCGACGCCCTTTTCAAGCAGCGAACAGGGCGAGATATGGACGACACCACCGCTCGGTCAATGCAGGGCTTCCTGGTGCTGTGCGATGCAATCAACCGGGCCGGCTCGACCAAACCAGAGGCGATCCGTGCTGCCCTCGCAGCCACGGACATTCCGGCCGACGAGCTGATGATCGGCTATAAGGGCGTCAAATTCAATGCCGCGGGCCAGAATGTGCTCGCCTATTCGCTGATGATTCAACTGAAGGGCCGGCAATACGTGCCGGTCTGGCCAACGGCACAGGCAACAGCCAAGCTCGAACTTCCCTACAAGGGTTGGGTGTGACCCGGCGGTCTTCTGTCACGACGTCCGGAAATTCGATGTGATCATCGCCCAGGTCATTGCGAGCGGACTTTTGATGGGGGCCATTTATGCACTGTTCTCCTCGGGACTCACGTTAATCTGGGGGATGATGAATGTTATCAACTTCGCCCATGGCGATTTCGTCATGCTGGCGATGTACGTGGCGTTCTTTGCCTGGACGCTCGGGCATCAGGGCCCGCTTGTGTCAATCCCGCTCGCCGCCGCTTTGCTGGCACTGCTTGGCGTGGTGGTTTATCTCGGGCTGATTCGCAGCGTGATGCGCGGGCCGATGCTGGCGCAGATCCTGGCCACGTTCGGGCTCGCTCTGTTGCTGCGCTATGCGGCCTTCTGGGCTTTCTCGGCCAACTTTGTCGCCCTGCCCGACAATCTGGTTGGCGGCACGTTGCAACTTGCCGGGCTGCGCTTGCAGGAGCCGCGCGTATTGGCCGGCGTGGTGGCGCTGGCACTGACACTTGGGCTTCATCTGATGCTGACGCGCACCATGCTGGGAGCACGCATGCTGGCTGTGGCCGAGGACCGAGCCGCCGCCATGCTTGTCGGCATCCGGCCTGACCCGATGCAGGCGTTGACCTGGGGGCTTGGCGCCGCCAGCACCGGCATCGCCGGCGGGTTGATCGCGCTTTTCTATTATATATCACCCACTGTCGGCGAGTCGTTGACGTTGATCGGCTTTGTCGTTGTGGCTCTTGGCGGCTTTGGCAGCGTGCCGGGGGCGTTGCTTGCTGGTCTGCTGATCGGCGTCGTGGAATCACTGTCTGCCTACTGGTTTGGTCCGGTTTATCAGGACGCCGTGGTTTATGCGCTGTTTCTTCTGGTGCTCTGGGTCCGCCCGCAGGGGCTGCTGGGCACTGTATGAAACGTCTCTGGTGGTTGTTGCCGCTTGTTCTGGTTGTACTGGTGTGGCCACTGCTCGCCGGCGATGCGTTCTACCAGCGTATCGGCGCGCTGGTTGTCCTGGCGGCAATCTCCGCGTCTGCCTGGAACCTGATAGGCGGCTATGCGGGCCAGGTCTCGGTGGGCCACGCCATTTTCTTCGGCGCGGGCGCCTACGCGGCGCTCGCCGTGTACACGCATCTGGGCTGGCCACCGATTGCCGGCGTTCCCCTGGGTATTGCCGTCAGCCTCATCCTGGCGGTGCTGATCGGCACCCCGACGTTCCGGCTGCGCGGCCATTATTTCTCGATGGCGACTATCGCCGCGGCCGAGCTGATCCGCCTGCTCGCGGCGAACTGGGCCTGGATCGGGGCAGCGATCGGGCTGATGGGACCGGCAGCGCCGCGCACGCTGGCCGATCTTACGTTTCGCAGCCCATTACCCTACTACTACATCTTTCTCGGTGTGCTGGCGCTTCTGCTGTCCCTTACCGCAGCGATGGAGCGCAGCCGCATGGGCTATTACCTGCGCGCGATCAACGGCGGCGAGCGTGCGGCACGCAGCCTCGGGGTTCCGGTCCTGCGCTACAAGCTGTTCGCCTTAATGCTGTCGGCGACATTCACCTCGGTCGCCGGCTCGCTGTATGCGGTGATGGTCGGTTTCGCCGACCCAGACAGTACGCTGGGGATTCTGATTTCGGTGAAGATGATCATCGTTGCCGCGCTGGGTGGCGCTGGGACGCTGTTCGGCCCTCTGATCGGCGCTGTCCTTCTGATACCGCTGGAGGAATGGACAAATGCCGCCTTCGGCGGTTCAGGAACTGGTGTGACCTATGTCGTATATGGCGCGATCATCCTGCTGATCACCCGCTTCGAACCCGGTGGTCTCTTGCATCTGGCGTCGCGGATCAGGGGGCGACCGCGTGCTGCTTGAAGCCAGCGGCGTGGTGCAGACTTTCGGCCAACTGCGTGCGGTGGATAGCGCCGATCTTACTGTTGCCAAGGGCGAGATCGTTGGCCTCATTGGCCCCAACGGGGCGGGCAAGAGTACATTCTTCAACGCGTTGGCTGGCGATCGTCCGCCCGACGACGGGCGCATCCTGTTCGAAGGGCACGACATCACGCATGAGGGCCCCGAGCAACACGCACGCCGCGGTATCGCCCGCACGTTTCAGGTGCCGCTCACTTTCGAGGACATGACGGTGGCCGAGAATGTGCTGGTCGGTGCCTTCCTGCGTCACAGCCACCGCACCGCCGCCGAGGCCGTTACCCGTGACGTGCTGGAATTCACCGGTCTGGCGCCGATGGCGGACCGCCGCGCCGGCATGCTCGGCACGCCAGGGCGCAAGCGGTTGGAGATCGCCCGCGCGCTGGCGACCGAGCCACGCCTGCTTCTGCTCGACGAGGCTCTCGCCGGTCTGACCCCGGCTGAGGTTCAGGTGGCGATCGGCCTTGTGCGCCGCCTCCATGTGAGGGGGATCACGCTGGTCATTGTCGAACACATCATGGAGGTGATCCTGACCCTGGCGGAGCGCGCCGTGGTGTTCCACCAGGGCCGGGTGATCGCCGCCGGTCCACCACGTGCCGTCGTCAACGATCCGGCCGTGGTTGCCGCCTATCTTGGCCACCGTATGTCGCGACAGATCCAACAATGACCACGGCGCTGTCGGTGCGCAATCTGGCCGTCGCCTACGGCGATCTGATCGGCGTCGCCGACGTGTCGCTGGAGGTGCCGCAGGGCAGCATCGTTGTGCTCATCGGTTCGAACGGCGCCGGCAAGACCACCACGCTGAATGCCATTGCCGGGCTGATTCCCGTCGCATCGGGCGACATCGACTGGCAGGGTCAGAGCATAACCGGCCTGCGCGCGCATGCGGTGGTGCGCCGGGGCATCGCGCTGTCGCCGGAAGGCTGGCGATTATTCGTGAACCAGACGGTCGAGCGTAACCTGCGCCTTGGGGCTACGGTGCTTGGCGACCGCACGCGTGTGAACGCAGTGCTTGGGCGCGTTTTCGAGCTGTTCCCTCGCCTCGCCGAGCGCCGCAACCAGCGGGCTGGTACGCTTTCCGGCGGCGAGCGACAGATGCTGGCGCTCGGCCGGGCGCTGATGAGCGAGCCGCGCCTGTTGCTGTTGGATGAACCAAGCCTCGGGCTGGCGCCTGCCGTGGTAGAGAGCCTCTATGAAACGCTGAGCCGTCTGCATCGTGAGGGACTGACCTTGTTGCTGGCAGAGCAGTCGGTAGAGCTCGCATTGGAAATCGCCGATCATGCTTATGTGTTGCAGACCGGGCGGACGGTTTTGGAGGGACCAGCTTCAGCTCTGGCACGGGACACGACGGTGCAGCGGATCTATCTGGGACTGGCGACGCAGTGACCGCCGTCATGACGATGCGGATTTGTGCGGGCCTTGGGTTTGCCGTCGCTGTACTGATGCTGCGCGGGCGCTTCGGTTTCGGAACTCGCAGTAACCGGATCGCCATGCTTTACAACGCACCACCGGGATGTTCTGATCCAGCCATGCAGCCGCTGCCGTGCATCGTCGCAGCCCGAGTTACCTGCCACATCGGCGGGCCCGGGAGGCGCGTGCGCTAGCGTTCTGCACCGCGCGTGCAACAGGCCCCGCCGCGATCGGCCGGGGCCTTTTTCATGTCCGGCCGCTGCGGCCCATTCAAGGGAGAGCATCGGATGGGCCCTTCTGGTATCCTGAGCTTCCCGACCGCCACGCATGGCGGGCTTCTCGCATTTCTCGGGGTCGCGGTCCTGGTCATCGTAACGCCGGGACCTGACACCGCGCTGACCATCCGTAACGCCCTGCTTGGGGGATGGCGCGCCGGCACGGCGACCGCCGTCGGGGTGGTCACCGGGCAAGCGATCTGGGCGTTCGGCACCAGCATCGGGATCGTCGGGCTGCTGGTGACGTCGGAGGCCCTGTTCGTCGCCGTCAAGCTGATTGGCGCCGGCTATCTCATGTTTCTGGGCGCACAGTCGATCCGGGCCGCGTTGGCCCATGCCCCGCGAGCGGAACCGTCTGGCGGTCGAGTCCAAGAATGCGGTCTTCCGCCCAGCCGGGCGTTCCGCCAGGGGATCGTGAACGATCTCAGCAATCCGAAGATGGCGGCGTTCTTCACCAGCCTGCTGCCGCAGTTCGTGCCCTCGCGGGACGTTTCGTTCGCCACGCCGATGGCTCTCGGGTTGCTGTTCTGTTTCATGACGCTGGCCTGGCTGACGCTATATGCCGGCGCGGTCGCCCGCATCGGCGAGGTCTTGCGCCGGCCGGCAATTCACCGGGCGCTGGAGGGCCTAACCGGTGTTGTGCTGGTCGGGCTTGGCATCCGCTTGGCGTCAGAGCACCGCTGACGCCGTCGCCTATGCGCTGCGCGGCACCACGTAGTCGGATGGGTTCGTCGCCTGGAATTCGGGCCGGGCCTCGCAGCGTTCCGACAACGCGTCGAGCGCCAGATGGCGGCCAGGCGGAATGAGATCGGGATCCGTCATGCGCACATAGCGAATCATGCAGACGGTGGTGATCTGCGCCTGGTCGAGCCGCCGGTGGGCCGGCCATGACTCGGCACCGAGGGCTTCGATCCCGCCCGCTGCTTGCGTGCGACAGCGCTCGATCCAATCGGGCCAGCGACAGGCCGAGGGGCGGATCAGCCGCTCATAGGTGGCCGCGCCGGCCTTGTCGATCACCCCGGTCGCCAGCGCCATGCGCCACAGCACCTTCCGGCGCTGCGGCCCGGTCGCCGGTACGAGCGCCCGTTCGGGCCCCACCGTCTGATCGATCCAGTCCAGGATCGCCGCGGAATCGATGAGGGTCTCACCGTCATCGAGCACGAGCGAGGGGATGCGGACGAGCGGATTGACTCGCCGCATCGCGTCGAAATCCGCGAACACCGAGCGCGTGTCGTGGTGATAGTCGAAGCCCAGGACGCGCAACGATACCGCTACGCGGCGGACAAAGGGTGAGTCGTATTGGCCTACAAGGATCATGGGTCACAATCATACACCCTTCCCGGACCATGCCGCCACATACTCGCGGCCATCCGGTTGCCAACGGCCGGCCTGGTGATCCGTCGCAGCAACGCGCGGGTTTTCCGGAGTCATCGGCATCGGCCGGCGTCTGGGCATTGGCGCCCCTTTTCACGCAAGCGATTGTGCGGGCTATGTGGCGAAGCGCAGCATCGGTGTGCATCCGCGTACATCTGTGCTTCCATTCCCTTGTTGCCATGTCGATCGGCGTTGGTGCGGCCTGCGGGAAACAGAAGTTTGAAACCGCAGATGAACGCAGATGAAGTTGGGTGGCACGCAATGACCAGAGCCGGTTCGGCGCGGCTCACGCCGGGCGTGGCCTTCATCATCGCCCGCGCCTTTGAGTAGCTTGCTCGGGCGATAGCCGCGCGGACAGGTAGCCATCCTCGAAAACCGGCTGTATCAATGACTTCCGCTTAAAGGTGGGTAAAGTCCGGTCTAAAGTCCTGGTGCAGGCCGTTGTCGGTCACGGTCTGCTTTGGAATGTGAACCCTATAAGACCTGTGATGACTGCTACAAGTCCGACACAACTCAAAAGGTCGGGCGGCTTCGCTCCGAGAAACAGCATCTCTCCCAGGAGCGCGAATCCAACCTCGCCAGCCTGCGTCGCATCCACGGCCGCGATTCGGAGGGGATCATTCGACAGGTTTCTAGCATAAATAAACAGCGTCGTTGCGAGACAGCCCGCGATGAGCGCGATCACGGCGGTTGCGACAACCTGTCCGTGAGTCGGCGGCGGTGGCGTCGTCACCAAAATCAGTGCAACAAAAACTGGCAAAGAACCGAGGGTGAGCAGGAGGACGGCGGCCCGTGGATCGGCCAACGTCTCTGCTGTTTTGCCCCAGGTATATTTTGCACGGTTCAAGAGCTGGTTGCCGACGGGATACGCGACCGCTGCTACCAGAACAGGAAGCACACCAGCGAGGATCTGAACGACCGGCACGCCTGACACGATGCGTTCGGCATTCAGGATCAGGATCCCGAGAAAGATGAGACCAAGAAATACAAGGCCCCGCAGCGGGACGCGACTACCAAACGCCCACAAGACGAGCGGTGTCGCAAGGATCGTGAGTTGCCAGGTCGCCGCAATGATCCAGGCCGGCGCATGGTCGGCGGCGAAGCAACAGCAGGCATAAAACACGCCAAATCCTATCCCGCCCGCCATCAGCCAGAACCAAAGGCGATGCGCGAACAACCGTAGTATAGCAGTGAAATAACGCGGCCCGCGCTCGAGCAGCACCCACACACCGAGCAGCAACGCTGTGTCGAAATAGCGGAGAGACGCACTCCAGACCCAGTGTCCTCCTTCTAGGGACATTGCACGATTGAGGACAAAGGTGCTGGAGAACAATGCCGCCGCTAGCAAACCGAGCCCCAAAAGCTGCGGTATGCTGGGCAAGACGCTTTCTGGAGGGCCTTCGCCGGCACGCGGGATCGAACTGTTCGATCCTGGCATGAGCATTCTCCAATCGTTTCAAGAGAATGCCCAGGCGAGCGGCGGATCAACAAATCTGCGCTCCCCGATGGTGTTCCACCTCGAATCGCCAGTCACGCAGACATCGTTGCCTTAATTCATTTCTGGGCTGCTGTCCACCTCAATCTGGCTAACAAGAGCGCAGATAGACAGGTCAGCTCCGGAGGTTCTGAGTGAACCGGCTGGGGCTGGACGACCGATGTGGGCGCGAAGGCAGGCTGTGCCCCCCAGATGGTGCTAAATCTCCGGTTCCGACGCACCGCTCCGCCTCTACAAATACCCCGTCCCCATCTCTGCCGCGAACCGCCCCGGGTCCCCCTCCCACACGATGCGCGCGTGCTCCAGCACATACACCCGATCCGCGTGCGGCAGCGCAAACGTCACGTTCTGCTCGCCCAGCAGCACGGTGATCGGAGTCGTATCGCGCAGCCGCCCCAACGCCTTCGACAACTGCTCCAGAATCACCGGCGCCAGCCCCAGCGTTGGCTCGTCCAGGATCAAGAGCTTCGGCTGCATCATCAGCGCCCGCGCAATCGCCAGCATCTGCTGCTCACCGCCGGACAGCGTGCGCGCCGGCTGGCGCTCCCGTTCGGCCATGATCGGGAACAGGTCGAACAACCAGGCGAGCTGCGCCGTCCGGCTCGCCGCCGACAGATGCTGCCCGCCAAGATCCAGATTCTCGCGCACGCTCAAATCACCGAACAGCTCGCGTGTCTCCGGGCAATGCACCAGCCCGGAGCGGGCGATCGCGGCCGGTGACCGCCCCCGCAACGACTTGCCGTCCCAGCGGATTTCGCCCTCGTACGGCACCAGCCCGGAGATCGCATTGAACAGTGTCGTCTTGCCAGCACCGTTGAGGCCGACAACCGAGACGAACTCGCCCTCGTTCACATGGATCGAGACCTGCTGCAAAGCCTGCGCCTTGCCGTAACGGACATCCAGGCCGCGCACATCCAGGAACGGCTCGGCGGTCCGTGCATCGAGCTCCTTGCGCGGATGCGTCTCGATGGCCCCGCCGAGATAAACGCGGCGTACCGTCGGATCGCGCATCACCGACTCAGCGCTGCCTTCGGCGATGCGCTCGCCAAGGTACATCGCCAGCACGCGGTCCACCAGCGCTGCCACACTCTTGACGTTGTGATCGACCAGCAGAACAGCGCGGCCGTCGCGGCGCAAATCGTCGATAAGCTTCGAGAACATCGCCGTCTCGGATGGCGTCAGCCCGGCAAACGGCTCATCGACCAGCAGCACGCTCGGGTCGCGGGCCAGCACTTTGGCCATCTCCAGCCGGCGCAGATCGGCAAACGGCAGCGTCGGTGGACGCCGGTCCAGCACCTCTCCCAACCCCACTCGCTCCGCAATCGCTCGCGCCTGTCCATCCACCCAGGGCTCGGCGACCAGGCGAAACAACGAATCGGGCAACAACGCCAGCTTGATATTCTCGAGCACGGTCTGCCTGTGCAGCGGCCGCGAATGCTGGAACACGATGCCGACGCCCTGACGAGCGATGCGATGCGTGGGCCAGCCGGCAACATCGACGCCCGCCAGGGTTACGGCGCCAGCGTTCGGCCGCTCGATGCCCATGATCAGCTTGATCACGGTGGATTTGCCAGACCCGTTCGGACCGATCAGGCCCAGGATCTCACCCGGCCGGACCTGGAAGCTCACGTCCTTCACCGCGACCAGACCGCCGAACCGCTTGGTCAGGCCGCGCACCTCCAGCGCCGGTTCGCTGTTGCGCATCAGCGCTTGTCCGTCCAGCGCAGCGCGTAGCCCAGCACGCCGTCGGGGAAGAGCAGGATCACCAGCAGCGCCACGGCCGACACGACGAAGGTGTTGAGCTGACCGATGGGACGCAGCAGCTCGTCGAACAGGACAAGGAAGATCGCACCGAGCACGCCGCCCAAAATGGTGCGGCGTCCGCCGAACACGACGGCGATAATGATCTGCACCGCGATCGACAGATCCACCATCTGATCGACCGAGGCGGTCCCCTGGTAGAAAGTCAGCATCGCCCCGGCCAGACCGGAAAACAACGCGCTGATGCAGAACGCCGCCACCTTGAATTTGGTGACGTTGAAACCAAGCGCCGCCGCCTCGGTCCGGTCCTGCCCGGTTGCCTGCAGGATCAACCCTAACGACGAGCGCGACAGGGTGAACAGGATTGCCGCCGACACCACCAGGAAGCCAAGCGCGTACCAGTAATTCACCGTGGCACTCACCGAAAGCACGCTCGGCACCATCATGCCGATCTCGCCACCGGTGAAGCCGGCGAAGATGACGATGGCATCCAGCAGCAGCAGCACGGCCACCAGCGTGACCAGCCCGAAATACGGACCTCGGAGGCGGAGCGCCGGCAAGGCGAGCAACAGGCCGCCGACGACAGCGGTGGCGGCGCCGCCGATCAGACACAAGGGGATCGGCAACCCGGCATTGTTCATCAGCCCCGCACCGTACGCACCAAGTCCAATCAGGAAAGTCGGCCCGAAATTGACCTCGCCGGCGAAGCCGAACAGCAGGTCCCATGACATCGCGAACACGCCGAAATAAAATGCGACCGTGAACACGCCGAGGTAATAAGCCGACATCCATGTCGGGCCCGCGGCACCCACCCCCACCACGAGCGCGGCGATCCATAATCCTTTGCGGCGCAGCAGCCCCGGACGCCGGTGGATCCGGGTGGCATCGGGGAAGCTCCGGATGTCGTTCATGTCACCGCCGGCCTAGGAGACCTTGCGGGCGGACGTATAGCGCCAACACCAGGATCAGCAGCGCCGGAATCGGCCGCAATGTGGGTGCGATCAGATACGCTGTGATCGTCTCGGCATAGCCGATCACGTAAGCCGCGACCAGCGAGCCCGGCACGCTGCCGAGCCCGCCGAGGATAACGATGGTGAAGGCGCTGGCAGTCAACGCCCCCGCATTTGCCGAACTGACGCCGAAGAACGATGCCAGCAACACGCCGGCAAGTCCCGCCAGCAGGCCGTAGATGCTCCATACCACCAGGTAAATGTGCGACAGCTCGAACCCCAGCAAGGTGAGTCCGCGCGGATTGATCGAGGCCGCCAGCAACTGCTTGCCGATGCGCGTGCGGTTGACCAGGAGGTAGAGCAGTCCGATGACGACCCAGCACACCACGGCGATCAGTACTTCGTTACGCGGTGTACGCACGCCGAAGATATTCATCACGCCGGGCAGCATCGGCTGCAAGGTCACCGGGTTGTCGCTGAACAGGTAATCCATGCCGACCTGGATCATGATGCCCCACAGCAACGTGCCGGTCAGGATGAAGATCTCCTCTTCCGACTTCGGGATGGCACGCGAGCGCTGCAGTGGCCGCACCACGACGAAATAGGTCACATAGGACGCCACCAACCCGGCAAGGATGCCGACCGCCGCGCCGCCATACGGGCCGGCGCCATGATTGACCGCCGCCCACCAGCCAACCAGCCCGGCTATCAGCATGATGCCGCCATGCGCGAGGTTCAGGACGCCGCACACCCCGAACATCAGCGTGAACCCCACCGCGCCAACGCCATATAGCGAGCCGATGGCGAAGCCGTCGATCAGGATCTGCAGGGCGATCATAGAGGCTCGGCCAGCCGTCCGTTGAGCATCAGCGGAGCCGCACGCGCACCTTCAGATGCGCCGCTGACGCGCGGCCACTTCTCCCGCAGAGCGGGAGAAGTTGGATTCTGGAGCCCGGCCAGCGCCCCTACTTCGCGGCTTGTTGCTGCGGCAGCTTCACGAAGCTCGGGAACTCCAGCTTGGCCTTGCATTTGTCGGTCGGCCAGACGCAGACCTGCTTGCCGTTCTGCCACTGGATGAAAATGCCGCTGGCCCAGTCCTTACCGTATCTCAGCGCGTGCGTGAACTCGTCGTTGCGGCCATAGAAGCCGTAGTGGCCGACCGAACCCTGCATGTCGGTCTTTTCCATTTCGGCGACGATCTTGTCGGGGTCGGTCGAACCCGCG
>Ga0335075_10002622_pt1 | contig 28767 bp, 25 predicted proteins | sample Lox_Sample_24_FD_206723 | JGI IMG/M metagenome (GOLD analysis project Ga0335075, IMG submission 206723) | Soil microbial communities from Loxahatchee National Wildlife Refuge, Florida, United States - Lox_Sample_2.4 | ecosystem: Environmental > Terrestrial > Soil > Wetlands | place: USA...
GGCTCGTGGTCGTCGTGGGAGGATGCCTGGTCGTGTCAGCCAGGAGCCCGAACCTGCGCCCGCTCGCGCTGGCACTGGCCTGCGGCGTCTGCTACGGCGTCGCCGCCTTCGCGATCAAGCTCGTGACATCGGAATTCGGCGGCGGGGCAGCCCGCGTGTTCACCCACTGGCCGATTTATGTCCTGGCCGTTGTCGGCCCGGTCGGTTACATCCTCAACCAGGACGCCTTCCAGCAGGGCCGGTTCCTGGCCCCGGTCCAGGCGATCATCACCGCGGCCGACCCGGTCATCTCCATCGGGCTCGGCATCCTATGGCTCGGCGTGCACCTGCGAAGCAGTCCGGCCGATATCGCGGGCGTGATCGTGTCCCTCCTGGTCATGATGGCCGGGATCGTGGAAACTGCCCGCCATGCCCCCCAGGTAGCTGACCGGCCAGCGGCCGAGCCGCCGTAGTTCCCAGCCCGGCAGACTCCACCGGGGGCAGGCGCAACCGGATCAGCGTGCCGCCCCCCGGCGGAGATCCGGCCTGGACCGTTCCGCCGTGGTTTTCTGCCACCTGCCGGACGATGGCCAGCCCGAGGCCCGAGCCGGGCACGCTGCGGGCCGTGGCGGCCCGGTAGAAGCGGTCGAACACATGGCGAAGATCGGCCGGCGGTATCCCCGGCCCGTGGTCGCGGACGGTGAGCTCGCCGCGCTGCAGGCGGACCTCGACCGGGGAACCCGGCGGGCTGAACTTGGCCGCGTTGTCCAGCAGGTTGCGGACGGCGGTCTTCAGCCGCTCGCCATCGCCCACGACCGTGCACGCCTCGAGCTCCGCGCTGAAGGCGGCCCGCGGCCAGTCCCTGCGGGCGCCCTCAAGCGCGGTCGCGACCGTCCCGACGAAGTCCACCTCGCCCAGCGCTTCGCCCTGGACCATGCTTTCGAGGGTGGGTTTACCTGGGAAGTCCGGGAGTATGCGACCACCCGGCGCGTCGCCAGCAGGCCCGTCCCCCCGGGCCAGCTCGGTGACGTTGGCAACCAGCTGGCCAAGCTCGGCGACCTGTGCCACCACCCGGTCGAGCACCGCTTGGCGCTCTTCCTGCGGCATTCCCGGCTCGGCGGCCATCAGCTCGACGTTGACGCGCATGCTGGTCAGCGGGGTCCGCAGCTCATGACCGGCGTCGCTGACCAGTTGCCGTTGGGCGGTCAGCGACCGCTGCAGGGCGCCGAGCATGGCGTTGAACGACGCCGCCAGCCGACCGAGCTCGTCGGCCCGGCCCACTTGGACCCGGCGGCCGGGGTCCCCGGTCGCGGTGACCTGCTCGGCCACGGCAGCCAGGCGTCCCACGGGCGCGAGACCGGCACGTGCCACCCCCCAGCCCGCCATCGCGGCCAGGACGATTCCCGCGGCGCTCAACAGGGCCAGGGTCGTCCCTATGCTGCCCAGCTCGGTGTCCACCGCCGTGAGCGGTTCGGCCAGCTGCACGGCCAGGCCCGGCGCGAGCCGCGTGGTGAGGACCATGGCGTGGACCCCGTCCAGCGTGGCCGCGGTGTAGTACGAGTCGCGCAGGCCCGCCGCCACCTGTTCCGCGGCGGTGGTGCCAGGCAGCAGCCCGTTGTCGCCCGCCGGGGCCCAGACGGTTCCGTCCGTGGTCACCACCTGCGCGTATGCGCTGAGCGCGCCGAAGCGCTCGGAGTCCTGCGGGACCCATCCTGTAGGTATGTGCCCGTGATAGTGCCGGGCCAGCTGCTCGGCCACGGCGGTCTGCTGCCGCAGCCCGTGTTGCACCTGGCCGGTCAGGTCGGCGCGGACAACGAGGAAGGCCACGGCGGTGATCGCCAGCGCGACCGCGGCCACGGCAGCCGCCACGGCCACGGTGAAGCGGGTCCGCAGCGTCATGCGGCCGCCCGCAGAACGTAGCCGACGCCGCGCACGTTGTGCACCAGGCGCGGAAGCCCGCCGTCCTCGAGCTTGCGGCGCAGGAAGCCCACGAAGACCTGGAGGGTGTTTGAGACAGGAGTCTCGCCGTAGTCCCACACCTCGTCGAGGATCACGTCGTATTCGAGCACCTGCTCCGCGTTGCGTAGCAGCAGCTCGAGCAGGTCGAACTCGGTCTTGGTCAAGAGGATCATCCGGCCGTCCCTGGTCACCGTCCTGGTGGTCAGGTCCAGGGTCAGGTCGGCGTAGCTGAAGACGTTGTGCGGAGCCTGGCTGCGCCTCAGCAAGGCCCGGATCCTGGCGAAGAGCTCGCGCAGCGCGAACGGCTTGACCAGGTAGTCGTCCGCGCCTGCCTCCAGCCCCGTCACCCGGTCATCGATGGCGTCCCGCGCGGTCAGCACAAGGACCGGGGTGGCATCCCCCCGCTGGCGGAGCCTGCGGCACATGTCGAACCCGTCCACCATCGGCATCAGGACGTCAAGCACGATCAGGTCGACCGGCGACCGGGCCAGGTGGTCCAGCGCATCCGCTCCGTGCACGGCGGTGGTCACTGCATATCCGGCGTAGCGCAGCGCACGGGCGAGCGAGTCCCGCACGTCGGGGTCGTCGTCCACGACGAGCAGCCGCCGGCCGGGACCGGGTGGCCGCGCAACAGCCGCTAGATCGGATTTCACCCTTACAGAGAAGCTCGCCGAGCTCAAAGTCTGCTGGAAGTTCACTGAAGGCACCCCGTTTTACAGCGGTCTTTCACAAACCCGCCGCACGCTGCGTGTCATGGACCTCGACACCCTGTGGCTCATCCGGCACGGCGAGAGCACCTGGAACGCCCTCGGCCTGGCCCGGCAGCACGCCTACTCATGAGGAAGGGACAACCGATGAACACGACCACACTGCGCCTGCCGCACCGGCCGGAAAAGCCACGCCGGACCGGGCTGACGATGGTAATCGACGGCGGCATCCCGCTCGGGCAGTTCACCGACATTGTCGGCTCCACCGCCGAGTACATCGATCTGGTCAAGTTCGGCTGGGGCACCGCGGTGGTGACCGGCAACATCAATACCAAGATCAGCGTCCTGCGTGAGCACCAGGTCAAGTTTTACTTCGGCGGGACGCTCTTCGAGAAATACGTCCTGCAAGGCCAGTTCGAAGATTTCAGGAAGTTCTGCCTGGACCACGACTGCCGGCACGTCGAGGTGTCGAACGGGACGATTCCGCTGTGCAACTCGGAAAAGGCGAGTTATATCCGCAAGCTGGCCAAGGAATTCACCGTCATATCGGAGGTCGGGTTCAAGGACCCGCTGCGTTCCGGGGAACTGCCGCCTGACATGTGGATCCAGTGCATCCGCGAGGACCTCGAGGCCGGATCATCACTGGTCACTCTCGAGGCCAGGGAAAGCGGCCGGTCCGGGATCTGCCAGCCCGACGGCACGCTGCGGTCCGGTCTCATCGAGTACATGCTCGCGTCCGGCATCGACGAGGACAGCCTGCTGTTCGAGGCCCCGACGACCTCTCTGCAAGCGCATTTCATCAGCAGGCTCGGGCCGAACGTGAACCTCGGCAACATCCCGGCCCAGGGTGTCCTCGGCCTGGAGACCCTCCGCCTCGGCCTGCGCGCCGACACGTTGACCACCTTCGAATGAGAGCAACCCGATGCGAGCCACCACTGACGTCTTTCACCTGGCCATACCCGTCCACGACCTGGACGCGGCCGAGCGCTTCTACGTCGACCTGCTCGGCTGTAAGCGCGCCCGGCGCTACCCGGACCGGATAACCCTGGACTTCTTCGGCGACCAGCTGGTCTGCCACCTGGCCCTGGACGGGCAGCCGCCGCCCAGGCCGGAGAGCTTGTATCCCCGGCACTTCGGCGTCACGTTCCGCGACGCGGCGGACTTCGAGGCCCTACATGAACTGGCGGTCCTTCGCAAGATCCCGTTCTACGCCGAAATCTCGACGCGGTTCGAGGCCACCGCGGAGGAACACCATACGTTCGTGCTCCTCGACCCGTCCGGCAACCTGCTCGAGTTCAAGCACTACCGTGATCCGCGGATGATGTACTAATGCCGAGGCCCAACGGCCGTCGGCTGGACCAGGTCGACGCCATGCGCCCGGTCAAGCAGGCGGGCGTGGTCAGCACGCACTCGGTCCTGTACTTCGCGCCTGCGGCCGCCAGCGCGGGCTCCGGTGCCGCGCTGCTGTTGCTGCACGTGTCGCGCGAGGGGTTCTTCTTCATATCCGCGTGCATGCTGACCTACGCCTACGCCGGCCTGCAGCTGAAGGACTTGGCGGGGCTGCGCCGCTTCTACCGCCGCCGCATCGTCTCGGTGCTGATTCCGTACCTGTGCTGGACGGTCATCTACTTCTTCTACCTGCTGCCGACGTCGCACTACCCGAGCGCCGCCTCGGCGCTTGAGCACCTGGCCATGATGGCAGAAACCGGCTACTACCAGCTGTACTTCCTGCTCGTGATCATGCAGTTCTACCTGGTGTTCCCGCTCGTGCTCATGCTGCTGCGGCGGACCAGGGGCCATCACGGCCAGGTCATCACCGTGGCCGCGGAGGCCCAGATCGCGATTTCGATCGCCATGCACTGGCAGATCGTGCCGCCGCTGATGGAACAGTACGGGCAGCAGAACGCGCTCAGCTACGTGCTCTACCTGGTTGGCGGCAGCGTCGTCGCCTTTCACCTGGACGAGGTGCACGCCTGGGTGTGCGGGCACGCGCGGCTGGTCATCGCGCTTACGGCTGCGTCGGCTCTGGTCGCGGAGGGCATCTACTTCCTGGCCCAGCACGGGGTCACCACCGTGCTTGGATCGGGCAGCGACCCGTTCCAGCCCAGCGTCATCCCCTTCAACGTCGGCGCGATCGCCTGCGGCTACCTGGCCGGCGTGGCGCTGGTCCGCCCCTGGCGGTCCCGGCGGACCAAGACCATGGTGCGCGTGGGCTCCGACGACGCCTACGGCATCTACCTGTCCCAGATGCTGTTCATCACCGCGCTGACGTGGCTGGGCTGGGGCAAGCTCGCCGCCGCGGTGCCCTGGCCACTGCTATGCCTGGCCACCGTGGGCATCGTCTTCGCCTGCAGCATCGCGCTGACCGGCCTGCTGGCCCGGACACCGCTGGCGATCCCGCTGACCGGACGCCGCCAGGTGCCCTGGCCCAGCGTGCGACCGCCCACCTGGTGGCCGTGGCGGCACGACGCGGAACAGGTCGCGATCGGGCCCGCTGTCCTGGCGGGCGCAGCCTACGACGAGAACGGAACGTAACAGTGATCAAGAACTGGATCGATGCGGCGGCGGCCCGCTGGACAGACGCCTGCTACCTGGAGGATGCCGGGGGAGCAGGCCAGCTGACCTTCGCCGGCCTGCAGCGCTCGACGCGAGCCTGGGCGCGGTACCTGGACCGTGCCGGGGTGGCGCCAGGCAGCCGCGTGGCCCTGCGGCTGCCCGACCCGCTCGGATACGCCTCGGCGCTGGTCGCCATCCTCGGCGCGGGCCGGGTCGTGGTCCCGCTCGACCCGGCCGCGCCCGCCGCGGAGCTGGCCAGGGTGTTCGAGGTGGCCCGGCCGCAGGCGGTCGTCACCGACGGCGGTCTCGCGCCCAGCTTGCCGGGGCGGGGCCTGCCCGGGCCCGACTTGCCCGCATGGGGCCTGCCCGTGCTGACGCCGCCCGGCCCGGACGAGGCAGGCGAGCTTGGCCAGCCAGACGCTGCGACCAGCGCCGGAGGCATCTTCCTGTGCACGAGCGGGACCACGGGCACGCCCAAGGGCGTGCTGCTACGCGAAAGCCAGCTGTCCCACGTCGCCGGGTGCGTGGCGATCCACCACCGGCTGACCCCGGCCGACCGCGGCTACTGCTGCCTGCCGCTGTTCCACGTCAATGCGGAGGTCGTGGGGCTGCTGGCCACCCTGGCCGCGCGGGCCTGTCTGGTGGTCGACCGCAGGTTCAGCCCGCGCGGATTCTGGGCCATGATCGAGGAACAGGAGATCACCTGGATCAACGCGGTCCCCGCGATCATTACCATCCTGGCCAGGGAACCCGACGCGGCCCGGACACCGGGCCGGATCCGTTTCGTCCGGTCGGCCTCGGCTCCGCTGCCGCCCTCGGCTTCGGGGCGGTTCGAGCAGCGGTTCGGCGTCCCGATCATCGAGACCTACGGGATGACCGAAGCGGCCAGCATGATCACAACCAACCCGCTGGACGGCCCGCGCAAGCCCGGTTCCGCCGGCCGGCCGGCCGGCGCCCAGGTCCGGGTCGTCCAGCAGGCGAGAGGGCGCTACGTGCCCTGCCCGCGCGGCACGGTCGGGCAGGTGCAGATCAGGGGCCGCGGAGTCATCGGCGCCTACGCTGCAGGCGGTCGCCCGGGAGCCATCGGCCCTGATGGCTGGCTTGACACCGGCGACCTTGGTCACCTCGACCGCGACGGGTACCTGTTCCTGGCCGGGCGGTCCGACGATGTGATCAACCGGGGCGGCGAGAAGATCTACCCAAGGGAGATCGAGGATTTCCTGGTCGCCCAGCCCGGCGTTCGGTCCGCCGTCGTCGTCGCCGCCAGGGACGAGGTCCTCGGCCAGGTTTCCGTCGCCTTCGTGGTCCCGGCCGGGCCCGGCAGGCCCGACTACCTGCCTGATGCCCAGCTGGAGCAGACACTGCGCGCGGCCTGTGCGGCGGCGCTGCCCCGCTTCAAGCGGCCTACCGCGTTCTACTTGGTACACGAGCTACCGCTCGGCCCCGGCGGCAAGGTAGCGCGCAGACGCCTGCAGGCGCTGGCCGCGGCTCACCGGCCGCCCGAATCCGGCGCTGCCGCCTAGCTGCTGCCCGGACCGGCCATGGTCGTCACCGGCGGCGCGAGGGCGAGAACACATCCCTGATCGCCCTGATGGCGATCAGGGCCAGCACCAGCGCCGCCGTGATCCGGGTCTCGGTCGACGCCGGGGCGGCCGCGGGCTGGCTGGGACGGGCTTGTTCGAGTTGGGCGGCCCGCCGCAGGTCGGCATCAGTCTCCGCCGCCGTAAGCATGCGCCGTTGCTGCAGGAAGTAAAGCAGGGCGAACCCGGGCGCCACGAGCAGCACCGCGAGGCCCGCGACGACGAATTCCGACACCAAAGCCGCCGTGGGCGCGCTGCCCGTGACCAGGGGCAGCGAGGTGGGGAACAGGTAGGGGTACTGCGCCAGGCCCCAGCCCCACACCACCGTCGCCACGGCGATCGCGGCCGTCGCCCGCAGGAACACGGCGTGGTACCAGCGCAGCCACAGCATGCCAAGCACGGCGATCCCCGCCGCGATCGAGATCGCCACCAGCGGCAGGGCGATGCCGGTCAGCCTGTGGTAGACGTAGGGCGCGCTGGCGGACAGTTCGGCGAACGTGCCGCCGGCCAGTGCACCGGTGACCACCCCGGCTGCGGTGGCGCGCAGCGAGAAGTAGCGCGTCAGGTCGCGGTGCCCGCGCTGGCGGGCCTCCAGGACGAGGAACACGGCGCTGATGTAGGCACAGGCGGCGACGAACAGGAACCCGGTGAGGATGGCGGTGGGCGAGGTCCAGTCGGCCAGGACGTTGCCTGCCGGGTGCACGGGCACCTGCCCGGTGGCGATGGCCCCGACGACGGTGCCCATGAAGAACGGCGTGATCAGCGAGGCGGCGGCGAACAGCGCGCCGGTGAGCTGCTGCATGTGCAGCCGCTCCGCGGTGTGCCTGAAGGCGAAGCCGGCGCCGCGCAGGACGATTCCCAGGGCGGACAGGCTGAGCGGGACGAACAGCGCGGTCATGATGGCGGCGAACGCGGGAGGGAACGCGGTCCACGTCAGAACCAGGATGAAGACCAGCCACACGTGGTTGGCTTCCCAGACCGGGGTGATGGACTCGTCGATGAGCTCGCGGGGGGCCGCGCCGCGCTCGGCGCTGCCCGCCACCAGGTCCCAGATCCCGCCGCCGAAGTCAGCCCCGCCGAACAGCGCGTACGCGGCGATGACCACGATCAGGATGGCGGCGACCGCGATGGCCTCGGGCGAGGGGCTCATGGCCTCACCGGGGGACCGTACGGCACCTGCTCGGCCTCCTCTTCGGCAGGCGCCCCTCGCCGCCAGCGCCGCGACATGACCATCGGAACGCCGATCGAGACCACCGTCAAGATCGCGTAAAGGACGAGCATCACCCCCAGCGTGACCGGGACCCCGCCGGACGAGGTGACCGCCTGGCTGACCAGCAGGACGCGGTACACGATCCACGGCTGGCGGCCGACCTCGGTGACGATCCACCCCGCCTCCATCGCGGCGACCGCCGCCACGCCGCTGACGGCGCACGGCACCAGGAACCACGGGGTCAGCAGCAGCCGGCGGTGGAACCACCACCACCAGCCCTGCCACGCCGCCAGCGCGAACAGGAAGAAGCCGATGCCCACCATCAGGTCGAAGCTCAGGTGGATGAGCGAGACGAGCGGCGGCCGCAGTGACGCGGGCACGCTGTCCCAGCCGATGACCTTGGTGTGCGGGCTGAACCCGACCAGGATCGAGTTGAACGACGGGATGGCGGCGCCGAAGTAGACCTTGCCGTTGATGAAGATCCCGCCGAGCCATTCGGGAACGTTGCGCGAGGTCGTGGTGACGTATTCCATCGCGGCGAACTTGACCGGCTGGTTGCTCGCGATGAACCGGGCGATTATGTCCCCCATCATCACCTGCAACGGGGCGCAGATCCCGGCAATCGTGAACGGGATGGCGAAGCCCAGCCGGTGGTAGCGATCCCGGCGGCCGCGCAGCAGCCCCACCGCATAGACGCCGGCGACGAGGAATCCCGTCACCATATACGCGGCGAGGATCATGTGCGCGGTCTCATACGGCATCGAGGCGTTGAAATACACCGATACCGGGTCGACGCTGGTGAGCTTGCCTCCGCTGAGCGTGTAACCGGCCGGCGAGTTCATCCACGCGTTCGCCGCGACTACCGACATGGCGCCCAGGATTCCCGACACCACGATCGGCATCCCGCTCCACCAGTGCGCCCAGGGCGACAGCCGGTTCCACCCGTACAGGTAAACCCCCACGAAGATCGCTTCAAGGAAGAAGAAGATTCCCTCCAGCGAGAACGGGAAGCCGATCGCCGCCCCGAACCGGCCCATCAGGCCCGGCCACAGCAGGCCCATCTCGTACGACAGCACGGTCCCCGACACCGCGCCGACCGCCACCAGCACCGCCATGACCTTCGACCAGCGACGCGCCAGCAGCAGTGCCGCGGCATCGCCGCGCCTGATGCCGATCCATTCCGCGACCATGGTGACGGCCGCGAACGCGATGCCGAAGCACGCGAGGATAATGTGGAACCCCAGCGAGGACCCCATCTGCGAGCGGGCCGGCACCGGATTTACAGCACTCACAGCCAGAACGTGCGTCAGTGCGTCCATCGCGCACCCCTTCCGCGGCATGCCCACAGCGCGGCTGCAAAGGCTTACGCTACAGCCATGTGTACTGCCATCGCGGTCCGGGTACGCGTTGGGTCATCTCAGACATCCGCCAGAGGTGCATCGGGCATATGAGGGCCACAAACGCGGCATGGGTTGCTCTGGTCATCCTGCTGGGGCTGCTGATCGGCTTTCTCGGACTGGTCAAGGCCGACTTGTACGCAGTCGGGGTGCTGATCTTGTTCCTTGGCGGAGTCGGCGTCGCCGTCCTCGTCGGCGAGTACCTCATCCGGTACGTCAAGAGCCGGCAACCGCCCGCCTGACGGCTCCTCCGGTCTCGAGCCGACCGCGCCGCCGCGCGGGCAATGTGCCCGAGGCCCGGCCGCAGTGGCCGGTCCTAGCCGACGCGCTGGCGCCGCTCGGGCGGCTCCCGAGTCCCGAGGATAGGCTGTCCGCCGCGGACCCCCTGGTATCGGCGGTCCCACGGCCAGTTCCCGCGCTTGTCGGCGTGCACCAGCTGCAGGCCGCGTATCCGGTTGCCGTAAAGCTCGACCGCCACGTTCAGGTGCGCCCAGGGCACCGCGACCCTGACGATCTCGACCAGCGGCCCATCGCGCAGCATCGCCTGGGTGCCCGGCTCTGGCGCGTTCGCGTGCAGCAGGTGCGCGGCCACGCCGTTGAGGACGCCGGTGGCCCGGTTCAGGCCCATGCCGGTGATGACGAGCTCGGGCCGCCGGTGCTCGGTGAGTCCCACCGTGTAGGCCCACGGAGGGTGGATGCCGTCGCGTTCCACGCCCTGCACGGCCCACCCGTGCACGGCGATCAGCTGCCGTATGTGCTCGGTGTAGTCGCGCTCGGTGGCGCCCGGGTGGTCGCAGATCCAGCACATGTTTTGCCTCCCTCGGGATGCCGGACTACTCCCACTATGCCGCCTACCACTGACATTTCTGGCGATTGACCCCTTGGCTGGCAAAGATTATTTGCATACTAGTTCGAGTGAACCTACATTCGAACAGAGGTGTCGGTGGGCGGGAAGCGGACCATGAGCAGGACCTACGGCGAGCCGGTGAACGTTCAGGCCAGGGAGGACGGCCGCCCGGCCAGGTTCGTATGGCGCGGCCGGCTGTACACCGTCCGTGCGATCGAGGAGCACTGGGTCATCACCCGGGAGCGGCAGCCGGATCCCGGCGCCGATCCCGGCCCCCCCGACCTTGAATTCTGGCGCGTCCATGCCTCACCGGGCGCCGGCGTAACGCCGATGATCTGCGAACTGCGCCGCGAGTCCGCCACCAACACCTGGACTCTGCGTGTGCACTGAGCGTCACATCAGCGAAGGCGGGAAGCTCAGACCGTGACCTTGATGGAGGCGCTCAGAGGCGTCACGGTGCCGCCGTTGGCCGAGACCAGGACGTTGTACGTCCAGCCGGGCACGAGGTTGGACAGGACAACGGAATTGGTGGTCGGCGTCTCGCGGACGTAGACCTCGCCGTTCAGGCCGACCGCCTCGACCGTATAGCTCGCGACGGCCTGGCCGTCGACGAGCACCGCTTCCCACGTGACGGCCAGCGTCACCGAGCCGACCGCCAGTCCGGCCGGCGCCGGATACGCACCGCCAGGATTCTGGTTGAGCGCGGCCCAGGTCTGCGTGCCGACGACCCCGTCAACCGTCAGCTTCTGCTCGGTCTGGAAGGCCTTGACCGCGGCCAGCGTGAGCGCGCCGAAGCTGCCGTCGACGGTGAGCGTCGCGCCCCAGACGTTCAGCCGGGTCTGCAGAGTCTGGACCGCTGGGCCGGTGTCGCCTTCAACCAGCGTAGGCTCGCTGCCGGCCTGGGCCCCGGTCGTCACCTGCGCCTGGAAATTGGCCGGCGTGTTCTGATACGCGTTCATATCCACGTTAGTGACTCCATTGAGCGTCGCGGTTGAGGTGTACTGCCAAATGACCGGCGTCATTCCGCCGTACGAAGTCCAGCCAGGTCCGGTGTCGCTGTATGCGGTATAGTCGGACGATACGAGCAGCATGCCGAGATCGATAACTGAAGTCAACGAAGCTTGGCCTAGATTACCTTCCCAGTACCAGTGGGGAAGGTACAGCAGGTAAGTCTTACCGCCTAGCGCCCGGTACTGGTTGATGAAGTCCACAGCGTCGGAGACCTGCGGCGCCGAGGCAATCGAACCGTCAGGATTGTACGCTGGCTCGAAGTCGATCATCAAGGGGATTTCGCCGCCTACAACGCCGTAGGCGTAGGATGCCTGGCCCGCTCCATTGCCTGCGTGCAGGAAGTGGTAAGCGCAGAAATAAGCCCCTGCATCGGCTGCTCGGACCTTGGCCGGCGCATAGTCCGGATTGGTATAGTTGTCGTTCTCCGTCGCCTTCACCATTGCGATCGCGCAGCCAGCGAAACTGATTCCGGCCTGGTAACTGGAAACGTCAGGATAGAAGATAGTCATTCTCGTCTCTCCAATCATGAACCGATGCTCGGCAAAGGAGGCCGCAACCGTCCAGCCAATGGCTGCCGCACTCTACCATTCATCCGATCCCGCGGCTGTGTGCGCGAGATCAGCGTGACGCCAGTAAACTAGTGAGGTTTTCTATATCCTGATCTTGGGTGGAAGAGCATCTGCCTGAGCGGTTTCGTTTCGAGGAGGGCCGGGTGGCGGCTTCCATAGTTTTGGACGATTTGTCCGGTTGAAACCCCGAACCCCGAACGCTGGCCGGATCGTTAGAGGCTGCGGAGGACTGCGGGGCGGACGGGGCCTGCGGGGTTGCTCCCGGCCCGGGCAGGCGCGCGGCCGGGTTAGGCGCAGCTGGTTCAAGGCAGCGGGCGCCCGCTGGTCCGCCGCACCGTCTGACTACACGCCCGGCACACCAGCCCTCAGCCCTGGCCGGTCACCTCCGTCAGGCGGCGCTCGAGGTAGCGGCGCTCGGCGCCCGTTGCGGCCAGGCCGAGGGCATCCTGGTAGGCCTCCGCCGCGTCGGCGAACCGGCCAAGCCGCCGCAGCAGGTCCGCGCGGGTGGCGGGCAGCAGGTGGTAGCCGGCCAGCTTCCCGCTGGCCTCCAGTTCGTCGGCCAGGGCAAGGCCCGCGGCCGGGCCGTCGGCCATTCCGACCGCGACGGCCCGGTTGAGTTCCACCACCGGGGATGGCGCCACCCTTGCCAGCAGCGCGTAGAGCCGTGCGATCTCGGCCCAGTCGGTATCCTCGGCGCGCGCGGCGCGGGCGTGGCAGGCGGCGATGGCGGCCTGCAGCTGGTACGGCCCCGGCCCCCTGGACCCCGCGGGCCCCTTAGGCCCCGCGGGCCCCTCAGGCTCCGCGGGCCCCGCGGGACCCGCGGGTCGCCCGGGCTCGAGCGCCGACTCAAGCACCGCGCCGCCTTCGCCGATCTCCGAAGAGTTCCACCGGCTCCGGTCCTGGTCCTCCAGCGTGACCAGGTCCCCGGCCCCGTCGGTCCGGGCGGCCCGGCGCGAATCCTGCAGCAACATGAGCGCGAGCAGCCCGAGTGCCTCCGGCTCGCCCGGCATGAGCACCGCCAGCAGGCGCGCCAGCCGGATGGCCTCCGCACACAGGTCCGGCCGGAGCAGATCCGCCCCAGAGGTTGCGCTGTAACCCTCGTTGAACAGCAGGTACAGGACGCCGAGCACCCTGGTGGTACGTTCGGGCAGCAACGCGGCCGACGGAACCCGGTAGGGGATCCGTGCGTTCCGGATCTTGTGCTTCGCCCTGACCAGTCGCTGCGCCATCGTGGGCTCGGGAACCAGGAAGGCGCGGGCGATCTCGGCCGTGGTCAGCCCGGCCAGCGTCCGCAACGTGAGCGCCACGCTTGCCTCCAGGGCCAGCGCTGGATGGCAGCAGGTGAAGATCAGGCGCAGCCGGTCGTCCGCGATCCCGCTGTCATCCAACGCGCTGTCATCCAACGCGCTGCCATCCAAGGCGCTGGCATCCGGGGCCGGCGCGTCGGTCGGCGACAACATCAGCGCCTCTCGCAGCTTGGCCGCCTCATTCGCCCGGCGCCGCAGCACGTCGAGTGCGCGGTTGCGGGCCGCGGTGGTCAGCCACGCGCCGGGGCGATCCGGGATGCCGTCCCGCGGCCAGGCGCGCAGCGCGCGGGCGAACGCATCCTGGGCGGAATCCTCGGCCAGGTCCCAGTCCCCGGTCATGCTGATCAGCGCCGCCACGATCCGGCCCCACTGATCGCGGAAGCTCTCCGCGATCACGCCCTCGACGTCGGGCTCCATGCCGTCACCTCCTAAGATCACCCGGTCGAGAAAATTTCCCTGAACGCTGTCGATCCGGCGGGCGCCCGTTCGTCGCCCAGGTGAACGGCCGCCACCAGGAGGCCGCCCACAAACCAGCAAGACAACGACAAGGGAGAACCGTGGGACAAGCAGTTGTTCATTTCGAGATCATCGGCCGCGACCCGGCCACGCTCAGGAGATACTACGGCGAGCTGTTCGGGTGGGAGTTCACCACAGACGACGCGGTCACCGAAGCGGTCTCCGCGCCGGGCAACTACGGGTTCGTGACGGGTAACGCCGGTAACGCCGGTAACGCCGGTAACGCCGAGACGCCGGTCAACGGGGGCATCGGCGGCGGCCCGGGTTACGAACGCCGCGTCCTGTTCTACGTCGGTGTCCCCGACGTCGAAACCACGCTGCAGCAGGCCGAACGCCTCGGCGGCACGCGCCGCATGGGCCCGGAAGGAACCGCGGGCAAACTCGTGGTCGGGCATTTCACCGACCCCGAGGGAAACCTGATCGGCATCGCTGGTGAGAGGTAGCCATGAGGTACATGATGATCGTCTGTTACGACCCGTCTATCAGCGAGGCCGAAGCCGAGGGCGGGATGGACATCGACTCCTGGGTGACGGAGATGGACGGCCGGGGCGTGCGCATCGAGGGGCGTGCGCTCGCGCCCGGGGATGCCACCACGGTCCGCGTGCGAGGCGGCGACGTGCTGGTCAGCGACGGGCCGTTCGCCGAGACCAAGGAGCTGATGGTCGGATACGACATGCTGGAGTGCGCGGACCTCGACGAGGCGATCGAGGTGGCGTCCAAGCACCCGCTGGCCCGCCGCGGGGCCATGGAGCTCAGGCCGTTCGGGGCGGACTGACCTGCCCGCGCAGGAGCTCGATGTACCGCGCAGCCGACCGCCGCACCACGTCACGGGCCCCGGACCGCAGCACCGGGGTCCACCACCCGTAGTAGATCCGGTCGAACGCAAAAGGCTCGACCGCCAAAGCGACGCCCCGCACCGCGGCCTCCGACAGCGGCAGCCGGTTCGGCGCCGACCAGACGAACGTCACGCGGTCCTCGCCCGGCGTCACCACGATCGTGTCCCCGGACAGCAGCGCCCCGCGCCCGCCAGCACCGTCCGCCCAGTGCAGCACCGCGCTGCCGGGGAAATGCCCGCCGCACTGCACCAGCGTCACCCCGGGCAGCACGCCAAGCGTCCCCGACCACGTCCGCACCCGCACGTCCTGGCCCGCCCGCAGCCACGAAGCATCGTCCGCTGGCACCAGGATCTCCGCCCCGAACTCCCGCGCCCACGAAGCGATCGCCCCGTAGAAGTGGGGATGGCTAGCGGTCACGAACCGCAAGCCCCCCGAAGAGCGCACCGCGGCCACCGCCGCCTCGTCGATGAACCCGGACGGGTCCCACAGCAGGTTGCCCTCGCCCGTGGACACAAGCAGCGACCGCTGCCCGATCGCCACCGGCGGGTCCGCGCCGATCCCGGTCAGGCCCGGCTCCACCTCCCGCACATCGGACCGGTGCCCGGCCGCGGCCAGCCCGGCCAGCGTGGTCCACTGCTGCCCGCCCGGCGGCACCCACTGCCGTTCGTCCGCGCATACCGTGCACACGTCAGGACGCGGGTCGGGGAAGTGATTACCACAGGTCGCGCAGATCCAGGTCTCCATGCACGCACCACGGCCCGTTCGGCATTAAAAAAATCATTCTACCGAACGGGCCGTGGTTGCACTGCCCGCGCCAGCCTCAGCCGGCCGTGGGGGACCGCCACTTCACGGTCGGCCGCAGCGCCTCCAGCCGGACCCGGTGCGCATACCGCTTGGTGATGTCGAACAGCGACTCGATCAGCGTGTCCGACAGCAGGTGCGGCTCGAGGCCGAGCTCGACCAGCTTGGTGTGCTTGACGTTGTAGTAGTGCTCGGGCGCCTCGACCCGCGGGTTGTCCACGTTCTCGATCGTGACGTCGCCTGGGTAGGCCCGGGCGACCGTCTCGGCGATGTCCTTGACCGACATGGACTCGGTCATCTGGTTGAACACACGGAACTCGCCCCGGTTGGCCGGGTTCTCGCAGGCCAGCTGGATGCAGCGGACGGTGTCCCTGATGTCGATGATGCCCCGGGTCTGGCCGCCCGAGCCATACACGGTCAGCGGGTGGCCGATGACGGCCTGGATGGTGAACCTGTTAAGCACGGTGCCGAACACCGCGTCGTAGTCGAACCGCGTCGCGAGCCGCTCGTCCCTGGCGGTCTGCGGGGTCTGCTGGCCGTAGACCACGCCCTGGTTCAGGTCGGTGGCCCGCAGGTCCCAGATCCGGCACGCGAACTCGATGTTGTGGCTGTCGTGCACCTTGGACAGGTGGTAGAACGAGCCTGGCCGCTTGGGGAAGAGCACCCGGTCGGTCCGGCCGTTGTGCTCCAGGTCAAGCCAGCCTTCCTCGATGTCGATGTTCGGCGTGCCGTACTCGCCCATCGTGCCCAGCTTGACCAGGTGGATGTCGGGGTTGATCTCTGCGATCGCGAACAGCAGGTTCAGGTTGCCGACCACGTTGTTCTGCTGCGTGTACACGGCGTGCCTGCGGTCGATCATGGAGTACGGAGCGGCTCGCTGCTCGGCGTAGTGCACCACGGCGTCGGGCTCGAAGTCCCTGATGATGTGGTAGGTGAACAGCGCGTCGGTGAGGTCGCCGACGTACAGGCCGATCGTCTTGCCGGTCAGCTCCCGCCACACGTCGATGCGGGTCTGCAGCGGCTCGATCGGCACCAGTGACTCGACCCCGAGCTCATTGTCGTAGCTCCTGCGGACGAAGTTGTCGGCGACGGCCACCTGGTGACCTGCCTCCGACAGGTGCAGCGCAGTGGGCCAGCCAAGGTACCCGTCCCCGCCCAACACCAAGATTTTCATGCTCCGGCTCCTAGAAGTTCCTTCGGTCTGATTCTGTGAGATTCGCGCACCGTTGTGCGGGACGCCGCACGGGGGCGGTAACGTGCTCTGAGTGCGGATAATGCAAACACGCTCCTCTGAGGTCGCTTCGAGCGGCTTGGCCAGGGTAGCTGCTTAGGGCCTGGGGTTTCCGTACTGTATACCCGGTTCTTGAGTGTTGGTTGGCTAGAGAACATTAGGACATCCATGACGTTGACATCCACCCGGCTTGGCGAGACCTTGGTCCGCAAGGCCCGCACCACGCTCGGCATCCGTTTCGGCCGCTTTGCGATCGCGGCCATCTCGGCGTTCGCGACCAGCGAGATCGTCTACGTGATCTGCGCCGCGCCGCTCGGCTTGTCGTCCACCTATGCCACCATCGTGGGCTGGTTCTCCGGCGTGGTGGTCAGTTACCTGCTCAGCAGGTGGGCGTGGGAGCGGAAGGGCCGTCCGAACCTGCTCAAGGAGACCGTGCCGTTCTGCGTCGTCTCGGCGTGCGTCATTGTCGTGCTCGAACTGGCTGATAAGTACCTCGGGTATCACCCGGCGTCCTGGTGGCACCTGCACGGGACGGAGCGCGCTCTGTACCTCGCCCTGGTCTACGCCGTGGCCAACCTTTTCACGTTCCTTGTCCGGTTCGTGTTCTTCCACTACGTCCTCTTCGCCGGGTCGCCGACGCCGCCCGCCGTGGCCGAAGAGGCGGTCGTCTCGACCGACTCCGGGCCCGAGCCGTTCGTCGTGGCCGCGGAATCCACCGGCCCGATGCGGGCCGTGCGGGACGAGGAAGATCCTCCGGAGGACGCCCGCCGCGCGCGCTGACGTTCGCGCCACCAGGTGCCGTAGATGACCCGGGCGAACCTGATCCCGTAGAAGAAGTTGTTCACGCCTGGCAGGTGCAGCCCGTAGAGCGGGTTCTGGCCCTTCTTGCTCTCCCCGATCCGCCGCCGGTGGATGGTGGCGGGCACCTCGACCACCTTGTAGCCGTGGGTGATGACCCCGATCAGCAGCTCAGACGCCTGGTACTGCGGCTGCTCCAGCTGGACGGCGCCGGTCACCTCGGCCCGCATGGCCCGCAGCCCGAACGTGGTGTCGCTGATCTTCTGCCCGGTGAGCAGGCTGAGCGAACCGGCGAAGAACAGCACGCCGGCGCTGCGCACCATGTCCTTGGTCTCCTGGCTGCCCAGGCGGCGTGACCCGGTGACGAAGTCGGCCTCGCCGGCCACCACCGGCGCCAGCACGCGCTCCATCTCGGCCGGGTTGTACTGGCCGTCCGCGTCGGTGGTCACGATGTACCTCGCGCCGCCCTCGCGGGCCAGCCGGTAGCCGAGCCGAAGCGCCGCGCCCTGACCGCGGTTGACCGGAACGTCGCAGACCATGGCTCCCGCCGTCTGGGCCTCCTTGACGGTGCCGTCGGCGCAGCCGTCGGCGACCACGATCGTCGCCGTGGCCTGCCCGCACACCTGGGCGGGAAGCTCCTCGATAACCGGCCCGATGGAGCCGGCCTCGTTGTAGGCGGCGATGACGATCGCCACCGGCGGGAGGCTGGTGGCGCGCTCGCCGTAGGCCTCGCGGAACGCGGCCTCCGCCGCGTCGTCTACGGCCCGGTCCCTGGGGTTGCTGTAGTCCACCGCGTCACCGGCCCGTCGGGTTGAAGTCGGGCCAGACCGTGGCCATGCCGGATTCCAGGTCGTGCCTGGGGGTGTAGCCGATCGCCCGTGCCGCGGAGATGTCAAGCACCACGGCCGGCATCTCGCCGTTCGGCACCGGCACGTGCTCGGTCGGGATGGGCGCTCCGGTCACCCGGCGCGCCGTGGCCACCATCTCATTCACCGTTACCGACTGGCCTGAGCCGAGGATCAGCGGGCCGGTGTGCCGGGCCCGCCAGGCCGCAAGCACGCCCTGGACCACGTCGTCCACGTGCACCACGTCGCGGATCATTTCCCCGTCGCCGCGGACCTGAACTCCCTCGCCGTCGCGCGCCGCGCGCATCAGCCGGGGTATGAAGCTGTCCTTCTCGGCCATCCCGGGACCGTAGACGTTGGAGAACCGCAGCGCGGCGCCGGTGATGCCGTAGGAGTTCGCGTAGGCGCTCAGCAGCATCTCCGCCGCCGCCTTGGTCGCGCCGTACGGGGTGAGCGGGCGCAGCACGGTCTGCTCGGAGATCACCGCGCGGCCGACGTTTCCCGTCACCGCGTTCGTCGACGCGAGCAGGAAGGTCCCCACCTCGTTCTCGCGGGCCGACTCGAGCAGCCGCGCGGTGGCGTCGACGTTGAGGCGGTGCGTGCTGACCGGGTCCTGTACCGACGCCAGCACCGAGGTGACGGCGGCCAGGTGAATGATCACGTCGGTCCCGGGGCGGACGGCCCGCGCCGCCCCGTCGGGGTCGCAAAGGTCCCCGGTCACCGAACGCACCTCGGGATCGGGGAACGCGCGCAGGTCGGCGACGGTCACCTCGTGCCCCTCGGCCAGCAAGGCGTGGACCACCCTGCGGCCTATGAAGCCGGCGCCGCCGGTCACAAGGACGCGGGAAGGATCAGACATGCGTGCTCCGTTCAGCATGTGGATAACTGTCATGTGGTGCGCCAGGCCGCGCCCAGTATGCGCGCAGCCAGGCGTTCGTGCCGGGCCACCCGCGGACGGCTAAGCCGCCATCCGTTTTTACCGGTTTCCGATCGCTCACGTTACCCGGACCCACTGAGAGTTTGCTGGTGAATGACTGGCAAACGCGCGGCTCCGGGACAGACCCAGGGTATGGGTGTGAAACTTCAAGGGCCCGGACAGTTTACCCGGCCCGGATCGTTCGCCTGGCCAAAGAGACCGTTCGCCTGGCCAAAGAGACAGAGCCAAAGAGATGGTGACCTGATGCCTGCCGACACCGAAACCCAGGAGTCGTACCGCATCCTGCGGTCCAGGCTCGACCTCAGCGCCCTGCCTCCGCTCACCCGGGCCGTGACCGAGCACGTCATCCACGACACCGCGGACTTCGACTACGTCACCGACCTGGTCTGCGACGAGGCCGCGCTGGCGGCCGGCCTGGAGGCGCTGCGGCGCGCCGCCGCCGTGGTGGCGGACGAGCCCACGGCGGCGGTCGCCATCACCGGGTACCCGGTGATCTGCAAGGCGGGCGACTCGCTGGCCGCCCGGCTGGCCCGCACCGCGAACATCAGCGTGAGCGCGGCCGCGGTCAGGCTGGCGTTCAGCGCCGCCGGGCCGGGGGCGGTCTGGCTGGCCAGCGGCGGGCCTGCCGCGCTGAACGAGATCATGGCCAGGCATGTCGAGCCGGCTCTGGTCATCGGCGTGCCGGTCGGGCTGGTCGGCGCGGCGGAGGCGAAGGACGCGCTGCGCCGCAGCGGCCTAAACTCGCTGAGCAACGTCTCGGAGAAGGGCGGCCCCGCGGTGGCGGTCGCCGCGTTCCAGGCGCTGCTGCGGATGGCCACCGACCCTCGGGAGGAAGCCCGTGCCTGACGGAAAACCGCCTGACCTGGACCGTCACCATCGTTATCCGGAAGAAGAGCGCGAAGCCGTCTACCGGGTGATGGCGGAGCGCCGGGACGTTCGGCAGGGATTCCTGGCTGAGCCGGTGCCCGACGAGGTGTTGCGCCGGGTGCTTGAGGCCGCCCACCAGGCGCCGTCGGTGGGCTTCTCCCAGCCGTGGGACTTCATCGTGATCACCGACCGGGAGCGGCGGGAGCGGATCGCCGCCCTGGCCCGAGGCCACCGCGACGAGTTCGCCGCGGACCTGCCCGGCGCCCGGGCCCGCGCCTTCGACCGGCTGAAGATCGAGTCGATCCTGGACACCCCGGTCAACATCGCGGTCACCTGCGACCGCACCCGCGGCGGCAGGCACACCCTCGGACGTCACGTCCAGCCGCAGACCGCTGCGTTCTCCAGCGTGCTCGCGGTGGCCAACCTGTGGCTCGCCGCCCGGGCCGAGGGCCTGGGCGTGGGCTGGGTGAGCTTCTTCGGCGAGCGCGAGCTTGCGGCCGAGCTCGGCCTGCCCGCGCACCTGGAGGTGATCGCCTACCTGTGCCTGGGCTACGTGACCGACTTCGCGCCAGAACCCGAGCTCGCCATGGCCGGCTGGGCGCGCCGGCGGCCGCTGTCGTGGGCGGTGCACGCTGGGGAGTTCGGCCGCCGCGGGCTGCCAGGGGAGGAATCTGTGGATCCACTCGCCGACGTGATCGACGCGATCCGTTTGCTCGGTTTGCCGGACGCGGCGGCGATGGCCGCCGCGTCCGAGCGGCAGGACCGGATGATCAAGCCGCGCGGCTCGCTCGGCGTGCTCGAGGAGGTGTCCGTGCGGCTGGCGGGTCTGGCAGGCAGTTGCCCCCCGCCGTTGCCCGAGCCTGCCTGTGTGGCGATCTTCGCCGCCGACCACGGCGTGCACGCCCAGGGCGTTACTCCGTGGCCGCAGGAGGTGACCGGACAGATGGTGGCCAACTTCCTGGCCGGCGGGGCGGTGGTCAACGCGTTCGCGGCTCAGGTCGGTGCCGAGGTCACGGTGGTCGACGTGGGCGTGACGGCGTCTTTGGAGCCGGTCCCCGGACTGCTGCCGCGCAAGATCGCCCCGGGCTCCGCCGACTTCACCGCCGGGCCCGCGATGACCCGCGAGCAGGCTGTGGCCGCGCTCACGGTCGGCCTGGAAATCGCGCGCGATCTGGTCGCCGCGGGAAACCGGTGCCTGATCACCGGCGACATGGGCATCGCCAACACCACCGCGTCGGCCGCGCTGGTGTGCGCCTTCACCGGGGCCGACCCGGCCGAGGCCACCGGCCGCGGCACCGGGATCGACGCCGCTACTTTCGCGCGTAAGGTCGACGCCGTCTGCCGTGGCCTGGCCCTGCACCGTCCCGTGGCCTCCGACCCGGTAGGTGTTCTTGCCGCCGTCGGCGGCTTCGAGCACGCCGCCCTGGCCGGGTTCATCCTGGGCGCCGCCGCGCTGCGCGTCCCGGTCATCCTGGACGGCGTCATCGCCGGAGCCGCCGCGCTGGCCGCCGCGGCCCTGGCCCCCGACGTGACCGCGGCCTGCTTCGCCGGCCACCGCAGCGTCGAGCCCGGGCACGCGATCGCCCTGTCCCACCTCGGGCTGAGCCCGCTGGTGGACCTGGGCCTCCGGCTCGGCGAGGGCACCGGCGCCCTGCTGGCCCTGCCGCTGCTGGCCAGCGCCGCCCGCGCCCTCCGCGATGTCGCCACCTTCGACTCCGCCGGCGTAACCGAGAAACCCTGATCCGTCCCCGCCCCCACCCCCGCCCGCGGAAGACTCGAACATGATCGCGAAGACTTTGGTGTGCCAGGGCATCCAAAACTCTTCGCGATCATGGAAACCCCTACCAGGGGGAGGTGCCAAGCAACCGCCCCGGACTCGGTTTGCCCCGGCACGTTGTGACAGCGCGCCGGTTATAACCGGCTCGGCGCGGCAATGTACCGGTTGGCTACCGGTTGCCGCCGCCCGCCCGGGCCCGGGCGACAAGCTGATAGACAGAGCCTTGAACAGGGCAGCGCTGAACCGACCGAGGAGCCATGGACCCGTACCTGCTGGGACTGCGACTGCGCGGGCGCCGCGTCGTCGTCGTCGGCGGCGGGGCGGTTGCGACCCGCCGGATCCCCGCGCTGCTCGATGCGGGTGCCGACGTCGTCCTGGTGTCTCCCTCGGTCACCACCTCCCTGGAGGATCTGGCCGCGGTCGGGCGAATCCACTGGACGGCCCGGCGCTACCAGGACGGCGACGGCGACGGCGCCTGGTTCGTCTGCGCCTGCACGGACGATCCCGGAGTGAACGCGGCCGTCGCGGCCGCAGCCGAACGGCAGCGAACCTGGTGTGTCCGCGCCGACGACGCGCAGGCCTCGGCCGCGTGGACGCCGGCCTCGGGCCGGGCCGACGAGATCCGGGTCGGCGTGCTCAGCGGCGACCCCCGGCGCAGCGCCGCGATCAGGGATGCGATCATCGCAGGCCTGCGTACCGGCCAGCTGAGCGCTCGGCACGGCCGGGGCCTTGCGGGAGGGTCTGGGGGGGCCGTCCCCCCGGGCCAGCAGAGCCGCGCGGGGGTGGCGATCATCGGCGGCGGCCCCGGTGACCCCGGGCTGATCACGGTGCGCGGCCGGCAACTGCTCGCCGAGGCCGACGTAGTTCTGACCGACCGGCTTGCGCCCACCTCGCTGCTGGACGAACTGCCCGCGGACGTCGAGATCATCGATGTCAGCAAGATCCCGTACGGCCGTGCCATGGCCCAGGAACAGATCAACGCCACGCTGATCGACCGCGCCCGGGCGGGCCGGTTCGTGGCCAGGCTCAAGGGCGGCGACCCGTTCGTGTTCGGCCGTGGCGCAGAGGAGGTCCTGGCCTGCCTGCGGGCCGGCGTCCCGGTCACGGTGGTGCCTGGAGTTACCAGCGCGGTCGGCGTGCCCACCGGGGCCTGGGTGCCGGTGACCCACCGGGGAGTTGCGCAGGAGTTTCACGTCGTAGAGGTTCACGTCCCGCCGGGCGATGAAAGGTCTACTGTGGACTGGGCGCTGCTCGGCGGCAGCGCGGGAACCCTGGTCCTGCTGATGGCCGTCCAGCGGATCGGCGCGGTGTCGGCCGAGCTTCTCAGGCACGGACGCAGCCCGGATACGCCCGTTTCCGTAATAGCAGACGGGACGATGCCAACACAGCGCACAATTAACTCAACACTGGACCAACTGGAAGGTGTGGTAATAAGAGAGGGCATCAGGCCGCCGGCGATTGTCGTGGTTGGCGACGTGGTGCGTATCGCGGCGGAGATAACAGCACTCATGGGCGATGTAACCGTCCAGCGAAGGGGATAAACTCCGCGTGCTAGGCGACTGCCGGAGACCCCAGTAAACCCGAGTCCCCCGAACAACGCGGGGGCTGGGGTTCGAGGAGGCCGTTGGAACGATGGAAGGTCAGGACGTGACGGCGTCCGCAGCGCCGCAAGCCGGCCGGAATGGCGAGCCGGTCCCGGGCGTTGTCGTGGCCGCCGAGTTCGATGACCCTACCGTCAGCCATGTTTCAGGTGACGATGAAGGCCAGCGGTGGAACGGGGATGACACCGTCGTGATGCCCGCCTTCGGTTCCGCACAGTCCCTGTCGCAGGCCCGGTCACCCAAGGCGGCTCAGCCGCCCGGGTCCTGGGAACCCCCGGCGGTCGGCGACACGCCCCCAAGCGACCCGGCCGCCCTGCCCGACGATGCGCCACACGCCGACGAAGCGCCACACGCCGACGAAGCGCCACACGCCGACGAGGCGCCCCAGGCCGGCCACACGCCCCCAGCCGACGCCGCGCCTGAGGCCGACCCCGCTCCCGTAGACGAGGCGCCGCGCGCCGGCCAAGACGCGCCGCCCGCCGGCGAAGCCGATCAACCCGGGGCGTCCGCGCCGGCCGGGTCCCACGTGCGGCTCGATGCCCGCCTGCTGGAAGCCGCCCTGCTCAACCTCAGGAAGCGGATTGCCGCCATTCCCCTGGTGTTCGAGATCACCGGATCCGCCGAGGTGAAGGCCGAACGCGCCAAGCTCCTCAGCCAGATCGACGATTACCTGCTGCCCCGGGTGCGCCAGTCCGCCGCGCCCATCCTGGTGGCCCTGGTCGGCTCCACGGGGGCCGGGAAGTCGACCCTCATCAACAGCATCGTGGGCGCGCGCGTGAGCGCAACCGGCGTGCGCCGCCCCACGACCAACAGTCCGGTCCTGGCCTGCCACCCCGAAGACATCGACTGGTTCGCCGAGAACAACTTCCTGCCCACCCTGCCCCGGGTCAGGCAGGAGGGGCTGGCTCGCCCGGGCCGGGACGGCCTGCTCGTGCTGGCTGCCAGCGAGGGCATGCCGCGGGGCATCGCCCTGCTTGACACGCCCGACATCGACTCCGTGGTGCGGGCCCACCACGAGTTCGCCTACCAGTTCCTCGACGCCTCGGACCTGTGGCTGTTCATGACCAGCGCCAGCCGCTATGCCGACGGTCCGGTGTGGGAGATCCTCCAGCACGCGCGTGACCGAAAGGCCTCGCTCGGCGTGGTCCTGTCCCGGGTACCGCAGACCTACCGGACCGAGCTGGTGGATCACTTCGGCGCCATGCTGGACGCGAACGGGATCGCGCCGGAGAACCGGTTCGTCATCCTGGAGACCCCGCTGATCGACGGCATGCTCCCTCCCGACGCCTACCAGCCGGTCCGGGACTGGCTGGCCGATACCGCGGCCCAGAGCGACCGCAGGGTCGCGGTGCTGTCCCAGACGATGTCCGGCGTGCTCGACACGTTCAAGTCGCGGGTCCCGGCCGTCGCCGCCCACGTCGAGGCGCAGGTCGTGCTGCGCGCGGAGCTGCGGCAGGCGGCGGAGTCATGCTACGACCGGGCGTTCGCCGAGGCGGGCACGGGCATGAGGAACGGCGCCCTGCTCACCGGCGAGGTGCTCGCGCGCTGGCAGGATTGCATGGTCGGCGGCGACCTTCGGCCGCGCCGCGGCGGCAAGCCGGGTAAGGCGGGGAATCAGGCGAAGACAGGCGCCAGGAAGGGCAAGCGCGCCCGGCGGGGCCCATCGCACAACGCGGCGCTGGGCACCGCGTTGCGCTCGGCCATCGAGTCGTTCATCGTGTCCATCGCTGACCGCGCCGCCGAGCACGTCGACGACAGCTGGCACGGCAATGCCGCGGGCGCCGCGCTGTTGGCCGATGCCGCCGCCAGCCGGGCTCGCGGCGAGTACGTCAAGCAGATCTTCGAGTCGGCCTTCGGGCCGGACACGGGCCCGTGGCCCGGCGTGGACGTCGACGCGGCGGTTGCCGCGGAGGCGAGCCAGGCCAGCGCGTTCGGCCGATCCTCGCCTGACCTCCCGCTGCGCGCCGCCCGTGCCGTCGGGGCCTGGCAGGACCACGTGCCCGAGTTGGTCGAGGCGGCGGATAACCGGACCGCGTCCGGCCCCAGGCGGACCGCCTTCGACCACGAGGCGCTCGGCTTGGTCGTCTTGGCCGCCATGCTCGGCGAGGATGGACCGGGCGCACGACCCGACGGGCGGTCTGAGGCAGTGTCGGCCGCAGGGCCGGGCGGAGTGCCGGTGGCGCGCGCGTCCGCCGCCGATGACGGGGGCGCAAGCATCTATACCGAACCAGGGAGGCTGCTGACCTCTGTATTCGGCCCCGGGGTACTGGCCGGCATCCTGGCCAGGGCCCGCGCGGACCTGGCCCAGCGGATCCGGCTGCTGCTCGACGAGGAAATGGTCAGGTTCGTGGAGGTAATCGACTGGGCCGGGCCCTGTGACGACGTCGCGGCGATCCGGCTGTACCAGGCGGAATACTCGCTCGAGGCGGTCAGGTGACAGCGCACACGATCGGGGTGACCAGCCTGGAATATTCGCGCCTGCCTGCCAGGCTGGCCTCGCTCACCGAACTGACCAGGATCGGTGTCAGCCGGGTCGCCCCGAAAGGCACCAATGGGTCCGAGGGGTTCAGCCAGGATCTGCTGAAGGACTCGGAAACGCTGCTACGGCGCTCAGGCGAACGGATGCGGATGTCCGCCTGGCACACGGTAGTGGCCCTGGCGGGCGGCACGGGCAGCGGCAAGTCCTCGCTGTTCAATGCCCTGGCCGGGGCGGCCTTCTCGCCCGCCGGGGTGACGCGGCCGACCACCAAGCACCTGCACGCGTGCGTATGGGGCATGGACGGTGCCGCCCCGCTGCTTGACTGGCTCGGCGTGCAGCGGCGGCACCGCTACGCGCGGGCAAGCGCCCTGGACGACGGGGAGGCCTCGCTCACCGGGCTGCTCCTGCTCGACCTGCCCGATCACGACTCAGTGGTCACCGGCTCGGCGGCCATGGTCGACCGCCTGGTCAAGCTGGCCGACATGCTGGTCTGGGTGCTCGACCCGCTGAAGTACGCGGACGCGTCCGTGCACCAGCGTTACCTGGTGCCGCTGGCCGGGCACGCGGCCGTGACCACGGTCGTGCTCAATCAGGCCGACACGCTGACCCCCGATCAGGTCGAGGACTGCGCGTCAGACCTGCGTCGGCTGCTCGATTCTGAGGGGCTGACCGAGGCCCCCGTGCTTGTGACCTCCGCGACCACCGGAGACGGCCTGGTTGAGCTGCGCCGCGGGCTGGCCACCGCGGTCGCGGCCAGGCAGGCGGCGTCCGAGCGGATCGCGGCCGACATCGATGGCCTGCTCGAGCGGTTCGCCGTGTATGCCGGTGACCCCGTGCCCGGCTGGCTGCCGCCGTCGGCGCCCGCACTCGAGCCGGCCGACGAGGTGCCGGTCCCGGTCGGCGAGGCCGCCGCGTTCCCCAGCGAACTCCAGCCGCGGCCGGCCGAACAGCCGCCCTGGGAGCAGGACGGCTGGGACGAGGGCGACCTGGCCGAAGGCCTCGGGGCGGCGCCGCAAACGCCCAGGCCGCCGTGGCCGGACGCGGACCTGGGAGACCCGGGAGACTCTGGCGTTACCGGCACTCCCAGGGACCCGTTCACCCCGGCGAGCCTCGGCGGACCGGCCAGCCGTTCCCCCGGTGACTGGCAGCCCTGGCAGTCACCCGCCACGGCCACCAGGGCCACCGCGACGTCGCGTCCGCCGTGGGAGGATGCCACGCCCGACGGGCGGAAAGACGGGATGCCCGCCCCCGATCCCGTGATGTACGTCCCGCCGGTTCCCGCCGCCGAGTTGACCACTGCCTTCGCCAAGGCCGCCGGCGTGGCGGCCGCGACCGAGAGCCTGAACGGTGTCCGCGAGCAGCAGGCCGCTCGCTACATCGGCTGGCCGCCCGGTCGGCTGGCGGCGCGACTGCGCGGCGCTGGCCCGGCTCCGGCGCGCAGGCTGCTGGCAGGCGAAGGCGCCGACGTGGCACAGGCGCAGCGGCCCGACATTGACAACGCGATCACGGTCTTTGCCGACGAGATCGGCGGTTCGCTGCCGGAGCCCTGGTCGCGGACCGTGCGGGCGGCTGCCCGGTCGCGGGCGAACGAGGCCCAGGCGGCCTTGGGCGCGGCCGTGACCCGGGGGCTGCCGCAGCGCGACAAGGTGACCGGCTGGTGGAAGCTGATTGCGCTCGTGCAGTGGCTGCTGATGCTGCTGGCCCTGGTCGGCGTGGTCTGGTTGGCGCTGATCCTGGCCCTACACGGATCGCACAAGTCGTCCCTGGTCAGCGACGTCTCGCTGGCACCCTGGCTTGGAGTCATGGTGGTGGCGCTGTTGGTGCTGGGCTGGCTGATCGAATCGTGGTGCCAGAACATGGTGGTGCTTGCGGCCGACCGCGAGCGGGAAGACGCCAGCCAGGCCATCATGTCCCAGATCGCCACCGTCACCAGCGACCTGGTCCTGGCCCCCGCGGGCCGCGAACTCGCCGACTACGAGCGCTTCCGCGCCGAACTGGCCGCCGCCCGCGCCCGCTGACAGGCTGCTGCGGCCGCCGGGCGTCATCGCCGGCGGCGGGGTCCGTCTGTACCGCGGGCTGTGAATTCGCAGCTCACAGGCCACGGCGGAGTTGTGGAACCGTGCAGAAGTTGTACGCCCCGAACGGCGCCGCCGTGCCCGGCCGGCGCCGCGCCAGCCACCTTGCCCTCCGTTACGGTATGGGGCCCGATCCGGATGGAAGCCAGTCGCACCAGCCCTGTCATTCGGCGTCACATTCGCGTAACGGTACCGAAACCAGCCCTTGAGATCCGTAGCGAAACAGGTTAATTTATGTCACGGGTAAGCGCTTACCGCAGGGAAAGCGGTTACCGCAATTCAGGAGGCCCGGCTCATGATCGAAACCCCGCCCGACGGCGCCGTCCCCCGCCGGACCGTCGGCGTGGCGTCCCCAGGCGACCCGGCCGTTGACATGGCCGACGGCGAGCGGATCAACGCGCCGACGATCTACGACGTCGCCAGGCTGGCCGGGGTGTCTATCGCCTCCGTGTCCCGGGTGCTCAACGGGCAGCGGAATCCCCGGCCGGAAACCCGCGATCGTGTGCTGGCCGCGGTCACTGAGCTCGGCTTCGCCCCGGACGGAGCGGCACGGGCGCTGAGCGCCCGGCTCAAGGAGGTGGTTGGCGTGATCGTCCGCCGACCCTCCCGCGTGGACACCGACGAGGACATGTTCGCGGACGAGGGAGAGGGTCTTCAGTACCCCGACCTGATCAACCGGGGCATCGAGGTGGCGGCCCAGCGGTACGGCTACGACCTGCTGATCCGGTCCGTCGATGTCAACGAGCACCAGCCGACCGAGCGCATCCGGGGGCTGGCCCGCAAGAGCGACGGCCTGATCCTCCACGACCAGGTGCTGGACTCCGAGCAGCTTGCCCGCCTGGCCCGGCACGTGCCGGTGGTCACGCTGGCGGGCGCCGCCGC
>Ga0335075_10002623_pt1 | contig 28767 bp, 16 predicted proteins | sample Lox_Sample_24_FD_206723 | JGI IMG/M metagenome (GOLD analysis project Ga0335075, IMG submission 206723) | Soil microbial communities from Loxahatchee National Wildlife Refuge, Florida, United States - Lox_Sample_2.4 | ecosystem: Environmental > Terrestrial > Soil > Wetlands | place: USA...
GTGCGCTACGCTTATCCGGAACCCAATCTGGGGTAGCTCAATCGGCAGAGCAACCGGCTGTTAACCGGTTGGTTGGGAGTTCGAGTCTCCCCCCCAGAGCTCCTGTTCGCCCGCTCGAACTTTCGAGTTGATTTCTGAGCCCGAAGGTCTGCGCTCTTGCGAGCCGCCCCGACCGGGGCTCGAACAACGCGGCTCGCTCGAGACCTATCTTATTGCTCTGCGCGTTGTATTCACTGGCAGAGGGTTCGGAATTGGCGGAACAATTTCGGAATTGCTCGATTGTCGCGTCGGGAGTACGGATGTCCTATGGTGAGTTGACTGCACTGAGTTATTTGGCTGCGATCGCTCCTCAATCCCCGACCGCGGGGTCATTCCCCTCGGTGTGAGCGGAAGGCTGTTTGCGTGGCGAGCGACTTCTATACCACGATGGCGCAGGTACTGCCCTTGCTGCTACTCGCACTGATCTGGGACTCTTCTTTTCTCGACCGGCTGCACGGGCAGCGTCGGCCGTCGCGCCGCGTCGACCCCAGTGGGGTGCTGTTCTGGACGAAGCCCCGCGTGCGGGTCTACACGCTCTTCGTCGCCGTCGTGGTGCTCGGGTCGATGGCCGTTGCCGTCTGCGAGATCGCAGGGTTCATCCCCGACAGCTTCACGCTGCGGGTAGTTCTGTCCTGCGGGCTGGCCCTGGTGCTCGGGACCCTGCTCACCCGAATCTGGTACGACGTCATCGCGGCGACCGTGACGTCGGGCGAGCGCGATTCAGTGCCGAACGGAGAAGCCGGCGCATCGGCGGCGAAATCGTGAACTACGCGACATGGCGAAATGTCGCTAGGCTTATCGCGGATCGCGTTTTACGGTGGGCCTGTATATGCGCGCCCGGCGCGAAGGTGGGTGATCGCGATTCCCTCGCCGTTGATAGAGGCCAGAAACGAGGCCGACCCGGAGGTCATCGGCCAGTTTCGCGTGCTAGCCCGGCTAGGCAGGGGAGGGTTCGGCGTTGTGTACGCCGCCCGCGCCGACGAGCCAGACGGCGAGCTGGCCGCGCTCAAGGTCGCGCACGGCCAGCATGCCGACTCGGATCATTTCCGGGCCCGCTTCGCCAGGGAAATCGAGTCGATCAAGCGGGTCAACAGCGATTTGGTCCCCCGCTTCATCGCCGGCAGCGCCAGTGGCGACCGGCTCTGGCTGGCCACCGAGCTGATACCCGGGCCGTCGCTCGACAAGGTGGTCAAGCGGTGCGGCCCGCTCCCGCTGGCCGCGGCCTGGCGACTCGGCGCGGGCATGGCCGCCGGCCTGGCCGCGATCCACGCTGCCGGCCTGGTGCACCGTGACCTCAAGCCGCAGAATGTGCTGCTCGTTCCCGACCGCCCCTGGATCATCGACTTCGGGCTGGTGCATCAGTCCGAGCTGCCGCACGACTCCTCGTCGCGGGTGCCGATCGCCACCCCCGAGTACGCGCCTCCCGAGCAGTTGCTCGAGTTGAGCGCGGCGGGAAGGCCCGCGGATATCTTCGCGCTCGGCGCCACCCTGCTATTCGCCGTCACCGGGCACCCGCCACGTGCGGTCGGCCCCCAGGAAGACCTACGCTCCCTGCCGAACCTAGCGGGACTGCCGGCTGGGCCGCTGCGCGAACTCGTCCTGCGCTGCCTCAGTACCTCGCCGCGGAACCGTCCCGCGCTCGCCGAGGTCAGCAGGGAACTCGTCAGGCATAGCGAGGACGCGCGCCGCACCGGGTTCGAGGCTAACCTGCCGCGTAAGGTCGTCACCATGCTCGACGACTTCCGCGAGGAACTCGCCCGCGTGCTCGGAACGTACGGTCCGGCGCGCCTCGGCTGGACCCGCGTGGGGCCAGAGTGGGACGCGTGGGTGGGTGACGCGGGCAACCTCCCGGCTGTCGAGGACCTAGGGCCAGAGCCCGCCCCGCCGGTGTCATGGGCGATGGAGGACTCGCGCGGGCCGCGTCGCACGCGAATCCTCGAGCCGACCGGCCCTGTCGGCCCCATCGGGGAGGCGGACACCGGGAGCTCGGACCGCGCGCCCGCGATGCGCGAGTTCCGGACAGCCGTCGCTCGTGGCCGGGGCCAGGATCGCCGGCCGTCAGCGGAACCGGTGACGCCCTACCAGGACCCGTTCGCGGATCTCAGGCGGGCTCCGGACCGGGAGAACCGTGGGAACCGGGTGATCGGCGGCGCGGTGTGGCGGCGCGAGTTCGGGGGCTGGATCCACGAGCCGGTCGCGGTCCATCAGGACATCTGCGTCGTCGTGTGCCTGGATGGCACCGTCTCCGGGCTGCGCGCCCATGACGGAAGGGACCTGTGGCGTCCGGTTCAACTGCCCGCCCCGGTGACCGGCACCCCCGTGATACTCCCGCGCGGAATGGGCTTCGACGGTGCCGTCTTCGCGGCGGCCCGCGACGGCAGCGTGCACGCCATCGACCTCAGGCATGGGGACCGCCAGCAGATCCTGCCCGCCGGTCCCGCGGTCGCGGGTTCCCCCGTGGTGGTCAGAAATGATGCCACGCTCCAGAACGTCGTCTACGTGGCCCGTGCCGACGGCGGCATCTACGCCATCGATCTGCCTAGGCGCAAGCCGCGGGCGCTCTGTCACCTTGCCTATGGCGCAAGCGGGGCAATGGCGGCGGACTCCGCCGTGGTGGCCGTCGCGGATACGCGCGGGACGGTGTACATGGTTGACGCGCAGACCGGCGAGGCCGTGCCGCGGCTGAGCGCGGGCGGGCAGGTGCTCGGGTCGCCTGTGCTCGCCGGCGGGCGCGTGTTCGCCGCCGCCACTGATGGCACGCTCACCGTGGCCGGGATCTCGCTCGGCGTGGAGGATATCGTCCAGCTTGGCGCCGCTTCGGTGCACGCGGCCCCGGTCTATCACGCCGGGAGGCTCTACGTCGGCGCCAGCGATGGCCGCGTGCATGCGTATGACGTGGCCGGGCACGGATCGTCCGTGCTGACCCGGTCGTGGCCGCCCGCAGAGCTCGGGACGGAGATCGCCGGGCTGGCCGTAGGCCCCTCCGGCACGATCTACGCGGCGGCCGGATACCGGGTGGTGTCGATCGATCATCGCGACGGGCGTCCGTCAGGCACTGTGCGAGAGCTGAATTGTCTGGTGGGAGCGGCGCCAGTGATATCAGGTGACTTCTGTTATGTCGTGGGGCTCGGTGGCGTCGCCGAGAAGGTATCGCTGCGCTGACGTTTTCCGCTCGGGCCTGGTGGGCCCAAATATGAGCCAAATAGTTACCGTCAGATGAGTTGATGTTCTGTCTCCCGGCAGATATGTATGACATCGCAATGTTTTGCGATGTATCCTTTAGCTCACTTGGAGCGGGTTCGCGTTTCCCGTGAAGCTACTTGCTGGTATTGACGGGAGCGCGGAGGGGGGTTGGTGGGCTGTGTCATGCCTGTTAGCGAAGTCTTCCATTGCATTCATCCTTGTCGCTGTTACTGAATGAGGCGACGGGAAGCGTCAGGTGAGCGGGAATAGGGCCCTGACGACACGCGTCAGCGATGCCCTCAGCCTGGGCGGTGGAGACCCACTGGTAGTGCTCTACGGGCCGGGTTCCTCCGACAACTTCGTCGATGCTGATTACCGGGTGCGGACGCTGGAGGAGGCGATCTGGCAGGTGCTGCGCAATACCGGATATCGGCGCGTGGTCTTCACTTCAGCCGACGTTCCCTGGTATTGCCTCGACGCGGAGTCGGATGATTTCTTCGCGCGCAAACTGGGGGATTCTGGTCGCCGTGGGCGGCCCGCGCCTCACGACGGATCCGTTATGTCCGAAAAAGCCAGTACGCGGCAACAGAAAGACGCAAACACCCTTTCAGGCGGGAATCCGGTGCACGGTGAAGCTACCCGACAGTCGATGGTCGTACCCGTGTCGAGGGCGGCCGGCGGCACCCGCGATCAGTCACTTGACCAGCAGGCGCTCGCGCTGCTGAATGCGTGCCTGCAGAGCCGGCAGGTGCCAACGGCCCTGGTGATCATTCGTGCCAATGACTATCTGCGGTTCAACAGCGCGGACCGGGAACTGGCCGGGTGGTTCGCCCAGTGGCAGCAGACACCAGCCGATGTCGACAACCTGTGCGTGCTTGTCTTCCCCGATCGCTCTGTCGCGAAGGCGATCGAGTCCGTCACCGCTCTCGGCTATGCGAACGTCTTGGTGCCGTGCCTGGAGCGACAGCGGTCGCGCCCTGTGGGTCACGGCTCCGGCGAGATCACCGAGCCCGCCGCGGCGGAGATCGAGCGGGTCATCCACCGGGCGCGACTGCTCTCCGGGCTTCGGATCGCCGACTGGACGGAGTTCGACAGAATCGTCGGGGCGCTCGCCGCCCAGCCAGGGGTGCCCGTACTGAACTGGGCACGTCGGCTGCACAAGCTGGCTGGGGACGGCGTGTCTCTCTCACTCGACGCCATCAGGCGGGAGGCCTGGGTCGAGTCACTGCCGTCTGGCCAGTCCGCCTGGGACCGGCTGACTGGCCTGACCGGCCTCGCTGAGGTGAAGGAGCATATCGACCGGATCAGGTGGCGGGCAGAGGCGGAGGCCAAGCGCCGCCGCCGGGGCGGCCGGGTCAGGCAGACCGGCTCGCTGCACATGGTCTTCACGGGCGGTCCCGGCACCGGCAAGACGACAGTGGCCCGGCTGATCGGTGAGCTCTACCGCGAGATGGGCCTGCTGCGCCGCGGTCACCTGCACGCCCCGGAGGCGTCCGACCTGATCGGCATGTATGTCGGCCACACCGCGGTGCAGACGAGCGCCGCGGTGGATGAGGCCCTCGACGGCGTGCTGTTCATCGACGAGGCCTACCGGCTGAGCGAGGCACCCGGCGGATTCGGGCAAGAGGCCATCGACACGCTCATCACCCGGATGGACAACGAGCGAGAGCGGCTGGTCGTGATCGTGGCTGGTTACCCGGGCAAGATGGCCACGTTCCTGCGCTCCAACCCGGGCCTGCCGCGGCGGTTCCCGCGCGGCAACGTCCTGGCATTCCCCGACTATGAGCCGGACGCGCTGCACGCCATTGTGCTCGGCATGCTCCGCGACCGCGACCTTAGCTGGGTTCCGGAACTGGAGCCGCTGCTCGCCCGCGTGGTGACCGGCATATACCAGGCGCGCGACGAGACCTTCGGCAACGCGGGCGAGATGCGCAACCTGACGGAGGAGCTTGAGACCAACTGGGCTAGGCGCACGCGTGCCGACATCGAGGAGCCGGTGACCCCGGAAGACCTCCCCGCCAGCTACCGGGGGTTCGCGTGCGGGAGTATCTAGCCGGGGAGGGCGCCGATGCCCGGGCGATCGAGGCCTGCCCGGTCTGCCGCTGGCCGGACGAGGGCGCCCTGGCCTGCGGCGTCTGCGGGTGGCGGCTCATCGGTGATTATGTGCTCGGGGCGGTCACCCCCGCCGCCGAACTGGATCTCGCGGCACGGCTTGCGGACGCCAGGCGCCGCTTCGACCTGCGCGCGGCCGTCCGGGTGGCTGGCCCGGCGGAGGAGCGCGACCCGGAGTTGCTCGCGCGGCTTGCCCGCCTGGCGAGGGGCGGGAGCGCCGCCCCCCGCGCGGATCAGATAAGCCGCGCGGAGGCCGAGATTGACGCGGCGGACACGCCCGTAGCGCCCGCGAGCGCCGGGGTCGGGTTCGCGCTGACCCGGCTGGTGTCCGGGCAGACGGAGGCGATCGCGTTCGTCGAGGTGGGCGCCGACGCGATCGCCGTGCAGACGCTGACGGCGGGCGTGATGGGCGTACCCGCCCTGCTCAGCGTGCCCGCCCTGGTCAACCGCGACAGCGTGCCATGGACGGACATCCTGCCGCGGCTGCCCGCCGACCGCGACCGGCGGCACCTTCAGATGGCCGGTGACATTGGCGACAGCCCTTCCGGCGATGCGGCTGACGCCCGCGCGACGGCCCTGCCAGCCCCCCAGCTGGCGCTGGTGCGGCAGGCCATCGAACCAGTCCTGGCCAGGTTGCTGGCCGTAGGCCAGGCCACCGTGGCAGCTAGCCGGGCCGACTGGAGCGCGGGCGAGTCGAACAGTATGCCGCCCCGGCTGCCGCACCTGGTCGACACCGTGCTGGTCCGGCGCACCTACCGATGGCCGGTGCTTGAGGCCGCGGTCGCGGAGGCCAGGGCGTTCCTGCGCCCGGTAGCGGAAATCGTGGCCGCGACACGGGCGGGTGACCTCGCCGGCGTGGTGTCGGCCGCGGCTTCCCAGGCGCCGCTGCGATACGCCTACGACCTCGTCTTGACCGAGGTGAACCCAGGCACCCGCGTCGTGCGGATCGACCCGGTGGAACTATTCGCCGCCGGCAGTGCCGCCAGGCCGGGCACGGGACACGCCACTACGAAGATCCGGGTCGCGCCGGTGCCCGGCCACGCCGCCAACCGGGTCGCGCTGCCGGTCGTCGCCAGGCACACGCTGACCGTCAGCCTCAGAAACCCGCGCGCGCTCGCGGAGCAGCGGCCGCTGGTGACCATGGCGGCGCTGGACGGCGCGGCGGGGCCGACCGACCTGGTGATCACGCTGGCAGGCCCGGGCCGCGTCGACATCGCTGGGACCCCGGGCTCGCTGGAGCAGGTCACGGTGCCGCCGGGCTGGCCTGACTTGCTTACCGGCTTGCCGGTCCGGCTGCCGGAGGGGCAACGGCTCGCTGAGGGCGGGCTCGACCTCGCGCTGCTCATCGAGCTCGGCGGTGAGGACCGGGTCGTCGACGCCCGCGTCCGGCTGGCCCGCGCGATCGTCGAGGAGTTCCGTGCCGCGCCTGGCCCGGTCCGGGTCGCGGTCCTCGGCTACCGCGACCATTTCGGCCGGCACCACATCGATGCCATCCCCATCGCCGACCAGGAAGACGCGGCGCTCGTCGTCGGTTGCAAGCTCTCCCCGGTGGGCGCCGCGGACGCCGTGCTCCGGCGGAGCCGGCGGTGGGATGCGGTAGAGATTCACGACAACCACGCGGCCCCCATCGAGGACGCACTCCAGATGATCGCGGGGAGCGGGTGGAAGTGGGACCGCGCCGCCCGGTGTGCGCTGCTCATCATCGGCGGTCGCCCGCCGCACCCGTCGAAGGCCGGGCTCGATGGCGACCGGAGGCTGCCGTGTCCGTACCGGTGGTCCTGGGAGGAGTCGCTCGGCCGGCTCCGCGCTGGGCGGCCGGTCGAATGCTTCGCGGTGCTCGACCGCCCGGTAACCCTTGGTCATGCCGAGCAGGCGTGGCGGCGTCTCGCGGCCGAGGGCCTCTACGAGGCAAAAAGCGTCAGCGCCGGACAACTCGCTAAGGATGTCGGACTCCCGCAGCAGGCCCCAGCGATCGGGCTCTGCCTTGCCACCAGGGCGTGACCGCCATGCCAACACGAATGTGCACAGGAGACCTTTGATGAGCGAATCGCCCGATGAGATGCCCAAGGTCGTGAGGCCGGAGGGGCTTGGGCTTCCGCCGCGGTCTTACCGGTCGGCCGAGCCGAAGGACACCGAACCTGAGACCGACGACAGCGAGGACCGTGAGCCGTCGGCGGATGGCGCCCGGCAAGACGGGACCCTGCTATACGAGCAGCTCGAGAGTCCAGTGGCGGCCCCCGATCCTCGTCCCGGCTCGGGGAATGGCCAGTACCGCCAGTCCGGACGGGGCCAGCAGGTGAGCTGGGGGTCTCAGCGGACCGCCGACGAGCAGGACGACTATGGCCAGCAAGGCGCGCGAGCGTCGGCGCAGGCTGGGTTCGCGGCGCCCCCCGACACGTCAAGCGACCTGAGGATCTGCCTCTGGGGCTCACCGCAGAGCGGGAAGACGACCTTCCTGGCGGCGTTGCGAAACGCGATCGCCACTCGAGACTCCCGCGTCGGGGAGTGGAACGTCTTCCCAGTGACGCAGGACTCAAGCAGGTTCATGTCCGCGCTCACCTATGAACTGAGCCAGGGACGCTTCCCCCAGGGGACGCAACCTGGTGACGAGATCAAGCTGCGCTGGCTGTTCGTCGGAGATCTCACCGATTCGAGATTCGTCCCTCGGCGCAAGCGGCTGTTCGGCGGGAAGGTCACGAGCCGCTTCGTGCTCGATTTGGTCGACGTGTCCGGAAGGGCCTTCGCCCATGACCCCACGGCGCAGGGTGTTCCCGTGCACGTGGCCGCGAACACGATGGACCGGCTGGCCCAGGCGGACGGGTTCCTGTACCTGTTCGACCCCATCGGCGAGCGGGATAACAGGGACTCCTACGACTTCGTGAACCGGGTGACCACGGAGTTGAGACACCGGGCAGTCGGGGCTCATTCGGTCGCCGCCACCCCGCAGCACCTGAGGCAGCAGGTCTCTGTGTGCATTACGAAGTTTGACGATCCGGACGTGTTCCAAGCGGCGCGGGGGGCCGGCCTGGTGACCGACGGGCCCGATGGCATGCCGCGGATTCTCGACAAGGACGCGGAGCACTTCTTCGACCTGCTCTGCACCGACCGGTTCTGGAAGACCAGGTATGAGGCGAGCGCGCGGTCGGCCGATCAGATCAGGAAGGAACTGCGGAGCGTGTTCGGCGCGGAGAAGGTCCAATTCTTCGTCACGTCCTCGGTGGGGTTCTACCGGGGACTGGGCTGGCAAGGCAGGCCGGGGTTCGACGCGGATGACTTCGTCAACGTCGCGATGGAGGCTAACGACGAGCCGCGCATCCGCGGCCCGATCAACCCGGTCAATGTGCTCGAGCCACTGATCAGCCTGCAGCAGCGCCTCGGCGGATGGGCGTAGCCATGTGGGATTCGACGAGGCACCCGATCGAGGCCGCGTGGGCGCGCATCGGCAAGATCCCCGGGGACCGCGAGGACTTCGGCATCCTCGCCACTTCCTCGTCCGGGCTTATCGACGTCGGCCTGCACTGTGAGGAGTTCCTCGCGGGCTTTCCGAGTTCTGCCGCCGATCCGAATGCCCCCTGGACGCCGCCGTGGGCGACGTTCGGCGTCCACAAGGACTCGCTCGGCGCGCCGCTGATCTCCGTCGCGATCCAGTTCTGGTGGGAGGGGCGCGACCAGGCCAACCGCGCCATCTGGCCGCGGAACTTCTTTGCCGTCAGGTACGCCGATACGGCCGAGGGCAGGCTGTCCTTCGGCGCGTTGTACCGGGCGGTCGAGCACGTTGAGCTGCCGTTTCAGGACCACCTGGCGGATAGGACCGGCAGACGTGGCCGGCTGGCCATCGAGGCGCCGCCTGGTGACATGACCCAGTCCTACCGGGCAGGCGGCATGCCGCCAGGCGAGGCATACGAAACCCGGCCGTACCTCCTTGATGCCGAGCCGCCGTCGCCGGCCGGGATCCTCGCGGCTGTCGACAGGTTCGGGTTCCGCTGGCTGGCCGGAGTCGCGGCGGCGCTGCTCGACCGGCCGGTGGCGGTCGGTGGCACTTTGGGCCTGACGCTTGCTGACCGGCTGGACCTGCTCGACGCGATCGCGGCGCTGCTGCCGTACGGGTTCCGCGCTGACCTGTCCGCGAGTTCGGCGGTGAGCGAGACCAGCATGCCCAGGATGCGGCTCATCCTCACCGAGGACGCCTTCGACGGCCGTCTGGGAGTAATCCGGGGACGTCCCCCCGAGGGTGAGTTGTCGCCGCTGGCAGCCGAGTACATGTCCACACTGCTGCGGAAGGCGCAACTCTCCGGCGGGATAGAAAACGTCATCGTGCATCAGCGGGCAGCCGCAGCGGCGTCGTCGTTCGCGCACCCGGAGGACGCGCTGCACTGGCTCCGCCAACTCGACCGCCAGTCCGACCTGTTCCGCAGGGCCGCGCGCGACGGCCGGATTGATCGCGGGCTCGCCGTGGAGGTTTCCAAGGAGCCGCTCGAGGTCGTCGCGGAGTACTGGGAAGGCTGGCCAGAGCCACGCCGGCACTCGATGGTCGAGGTGCTGGTTGACCCTCTGGACGAAACAACTGGCCCTGCGCTCGTTCGCCTCTGGAGCATCGCTTTTCCCGAGATAGTCCGGACTGTCTCCAGTCGGCTCGACCAAGGGCGGGCCGATGTCGCGATGCACACCTTGACGCTCGCCGAGTCATCGCTCGGCATGGACGAGGCAGACCGGCTACTCGCATTCCTGCTGCTACCGGACCAGGCGGATGAGGGCGCCGACACGGCCGAGTCCTGGCTCCATCGCAGGGACTCCAGTGTCAGCCTGCTCCTCCAGCGTCCGGTGCCGGCCCCGGGCACGTTCGGCACGACGCTGATGGTGCTGCCGCTTGGCCGGGCCGCCGACTGGCAGGCCGTGCTCGTGCATACCCTGCTGAGCCGTGAGCTGGCGGGAGCCTCGGCTAATGGCGGGAGGCGCGTGCGGGACTGGGTCTCCTGGTTCCAGGAATCGGCCTATCGCCAAGCGGAGGATCGGCCAGCCTGGGCGGTAGCGCTGGACTTCGTGGGCGGGGACCACGTCGGTGCACGGGGTGTCGTTCAGCGAGTAGCCGCGGAAGAACTCGGCTGGGCCGGACTGGTCATCCGCCTCGCGAAGTCACTCGGACGGCTCCCCGAGGTACTCGGGGATCTCCGCACGGACATCATCAAGCTCGCCCTGCGCGAGCGCGCGGGCGCCGGACGAGCATCAGCCGGGAGGCGCGCCGCTCCCGGCAGGGAGAACCCTCAAGACGGGCTAGCGGTCGCGCTGGCCGGCTCCTTCCGGTCGGCGGACGTCTCGCCCGAGACTCTCGCGATCGTCGACGCCGCCCGCGTGATCCTGGGGATCGGGATAACCGACTGCCCTCCGCTCCAGTCGGAGGCGTTCCAGCGGTACTGGGGAGCTGACGGGCTCGGCCAGGTGTTCAACGTCCTCGCGGAGGAGCCGGAGTGGGAAGCCCTGGAGGAGGGCGCCTTCCTCGCCCACGCGGTTCGGGGGCCGGCCGATGGCCCGGCACCGCTCCCCAAGGCGGTTATCACGCTGATCGCGGACTGGTGCACCGACCGGAGACGGGCGCCGGGACTGGCACGGCACATCAACCAGAGCGACGGCGACGCGCTCGTGCGGACGCTGCTGCACTACGACCAGTTGTCCCCTGACCAGTGGCGCAGGCTCGCGCAGTACGTGCCCCGGTTCGGCCCGCTGGCCTCGGCCGCCCAACTGCGCAAGGCAGTCATCCAGACGATCAGGCAGCCCGGGCGGGAACTCCCCAGGGAAACCAGTGGCGGCGTGCGCGACCCCGGTCCAGGCCGTCCTGGTCGCTACCTGGAGCCGCAATTCGCTATGGACAGCCTGGACGCCGAGCCTGAGCAGCGCACCCCGCGAGGATCGGTACTGGATTCGAGCCTCGCCACGGCGATGTACGACGCCAGGCTTGACGGGATGGAGATCCCGCAGATCCTTGACGTTCTGCACGGTGCGGAGGTGCACCACACCACCCGGGGCCGGCTGACGCTCGTCGACCGGACAGTCCCCAGCGAGATCTGGGATGTGCTCCGCGAGTTCCAGTCACAGTTGCGCAATCAGCCCCTTACGGAGGAAGCACGCGGCCTGACCCGGGAACAGGCGGAGAGAGACGCCCAGCGCGACCTGCGGCTCTGCCTCGACCTCATCATCTTCCACGGCGCCCTCGGTGCCGACTACGCACCGAAGTTCCAGGACTTCTACCTAGAACAGTCTCGCCGCATGGAGAAGATCTACAAGGAGGAGCGCAAGCGGTATCGCCGTCGTCTTCGCCGCCACGGCGGCCGGCATGACACGAACCTCGGGACCGCGCCCGCACCTGGCGCCGGTGCGGCGACGCCCATGCGTGCCGATGACCGCGGGGCGGTCACCGGGTTGCAGGATCAGCGACAGTATCAGCAGCAAGAGTCCGGCAGGCCGTCGGCGGGAGCCGCCTATCCGGGCCATGTCTACCCGCCGCCGGCGGCGGTGCCCGGCCAGGCGGCCGATCAGCCGCCTCGGCCGCCGAAGTCCGCGCAGCCCGTTCAGGACCGGCCACGGAAGCGGTGGCGGGACAAGTGGCGGCGGCTGCAAGCGCCCACAGGTAGCCTCGGCGCGCCGTCGCCCGGGCAGCAGGACGACAGGCGATGACTGACGGGACACGCGCATGGCGTACCTAGGCCTCGATCTCGGCACCGCGTTCGCCGTGCTCGCCCGCATGCCCGGTGAGGGACGGCCGGCGCCCGGCGAGGTGCCCGAGGTCGTCACGGTGCCGACCGCGGTAGCCTACCGCGACGGGCGCGCCGAGATCCCCGACGGACCCGGCGCACCCACCCGGGAAACGATCCGCTGCGACGGCTTTCCCGCGCTGCTCGCCGCGGCGCTGGGGCACAGCCAGGTGGCGGCCTGGCAGGAGCGCACGGCGGCCCAGGTCACGCTCGACTTTCTCCGGTGCCTGCTCGCCCTGACCGGCGGCGGTCGCGCGCCGACCAGGCCGGATCACGGCGACGAAGACGGCGAACCGCCGGGGATCGTTATCGCGGTACCGCCGCGTGACCGGTCGGCCCACGGCCCGGTCGAATCTCACGGGGCCAGCGAACCGCACAGCACGGGTGAGCCGCCCGGTAGTGGCGGCGATGACCGCGCGCGCGAAGGCATCGGCGAGGAAATCTCGAGCGCGCTGCGCCAGCTTGGCTGGCAGCCCAAGCGTTTGGTGGCGGCGCCGGTCGCCGCCCTCCTCTGGCTCAGGCATCAGGACCCGGAGAGAGCGGCGGCCGGCAAGGTCCTGGTCGTCGACGCGGGCGCCGGGTCGGTCGATTTCTCCCTGTGCGACGTGACCGGGACCGCCATCCGCCTCGCGGACAGCGCCCGGCTGGTCGCCGGGACGGCTTGGATGACCGGCGGTTCCGCCGCCGACGAAACGGCTTCCGGCCAGCGTACGCTCGTGGAAGATCTGGTCGCGGCGCTGGCCGCCGGATCGCGGCAGCCCAGGACACAGCAACAGCAGGCGCTGCTGTGGCGGGCGCTCGAGGCCGAGCTCGCGGATGGGGGCGTGCAGGGTCGGCTGGACGTGGTGCTCCAACAGGCCGAGGCGCTGCCCGCGCGGCACAGGGGAGCGCCCGCGCTGCGATTTGGCGGCCTCGACGTCACCGCTGGCGAGTTCCTCGCCGCGCTCGAACCGTTGATCCGGCGGTCGGTGAGCATTCTGGCTGAGCTCCTCGGCCGGCAGGATGACCCTGGCTGGCGCCGCTTCGGCGGCCCGGCCGGCCCACGGGTGGTCCTGCTCGGCGGGCTGACCGCGTTGTGGCCACTGCGCGCCGCGCTGCTGTCCGCGCTCGGGCTTGACCCGGGCCAGCCAGACGACAGCGTGCTGCTGCCGGATGGTGGCGGCCGCACGTCCGCCGTCGCGCGCGGCGCGGCGCTGCTGGCGGCGGGCCTAGAGGATCCGGGTGACCACTACCCGCACGGTCTTCGCCTCATCGTGCGCCGGGTCGTCAGAGACCGGCTGGTCACGGAGTACCTGCCGCTAGCCGCGCCCGGGTCCATCGATCTGGAGCGGACGAGCGTCAGCTATCTCACGCAGCCAGGCGGCGCGGGCGAACCGCTGAGTATCACCGTGCCGCCGGAACCACCCGCTAGCACGGGAGGCCACGCGGTCGCGTCGTGGCCCATCCCCGTGGAGGTCGTGCCCGCGGCCGGGGCGCCGGTCGGCGCGTCCTTCCGGCCCGCCGTCTCCCCGGTGCCCGGCGTCTACTGGATCGGCGTGCGCGGCGGTCCCGATGGTCCCGCCGTCGTGCTGAAGCCTGCCACGGGCGGGGAGCCGGTCAGCTATCCGCTGGCAGCCCTCGCTGACACCAGGCCGGACCGTGCATTGGCGCCTCGCGGGTCCGCACAGCGGCCGGAGGTCTCGCTATGACCAAGGGACCAGGCAACGTGACGGCCGCCGGAGGCGGTGGCCCCGGCGCGGGCGCGGTGACCGGCGAGCCATGCAATGGCCTGCCGCGAGGCGGTCCGCTTACGGAGCCTGCCGCCGCCATCCGCGCCGTCCTGGACGGCGACGGCGAGTTCGCCGCGCTCGCCGTGCTCGGGCTGGCGCTCCGGTGGGCCGCCGCGGCCCTGGACGGCGACGCGACCGCCACCACCGGTGGGGCGTTCCGAGCGGTCGCCGAGGCCGACCGGGCGCTCGTGGCGGCACCCGGGTTCTTCGCGGCGCTCGCCGTCCTGGTTTCCCAGGGCGAACCGGCACCGGAGGTGGCCGCCGACCTGCGCAGGTACGCGGAGCAGGCCGCTGAGCTCGACCGCGCGACGGCACCGATGCGGGACAGGCTCACCGAACTGCTACGGGCGGAGGACCGGCTGCGCGCCGAGGCCGCCCGCAAGGAAGAGCTCGTCGCGCGGGTCGGCGAGCTTGAGCGAATTGAACGGCTCGCCGCGCACATAGCGGACCTGCGCGCCCAGCATGCGGTGCTCATGGAGCGCACTGCGGCCGTGACCGCGGTGGCGACTGACGCGGAGGCCGAGCTTGGCGCGGCCGCCGGGACGCTGATCGCGCTGTCGGAGGATGCGCTCGCCGCGATCACCGAGCGGACCCGTGTCTTGCTGCGCGCGGCGGCCGAACGGGATCAGTCGCTCAAGGCCCGGCTGGCGGAGCACAGGGAAGCCGCGAGCCGGGCCGCCGCGGACGCTGAGCATGCCGGCACGGAACTCGCCGCGGCCGAGGCCGAATCGGCGCGCGCGCTGGCCGACCTCGACGCCGCGCGCGGAGAGGCGACGCGCCGCCTGACCGCGCTGCGCAGGCACCAGCGGGCGAACCGTGACGTCGCCGACGCACTCGCCGGACGGCCACTACAGGCCACAACTAAACCCCCCGCGCAGGCCGATCCCCTCGCGACCGCCCTGCGCGCCCTCACCGAGGTCGAGACGCGGCTCGCCGAGATCGACACCCAGCTCGGCGCCGCCCTCTCAGCGGGAAAGGACTGATGACAACCGTGTCAAGAACGGCAGACAGAACCAGACTCCGCGCGACAGCCGCGGGCCTGTGCGCCCTGGTGGCCCTGATCGGCGTGGCGGCGTCCACACTGCTAGGCGCCAGCGCCCAGGCCGCGCCAGGCGTCGGCCCGCACGCCACCGACGCTCCTTCGGCGGCGTCACCGCAGGATGTGATGTCCTCGCTCGGGATCAATCCCAATCCCCCGGCGGAGCTGGTGTTCCTCGTCGACTGCTCGGATTCGATGGCCGCGTCCGCGCACGGGCTGTACCCGTACGTTCAGCAGCAGCTGCCGGCCTACCTGGAGACTCTCGAGAGCCAGCAGCCGAACGATCAGGTAGTCGTTATCACGTTCGGCAACCCTGGTACCGCGCAGGTGATCTACGGGCCGGCCGCGCCGACTCCTGACATCGGCCTGCCACCCAACGCTCATTGCGGCACGACGGACTTCGGGCAGGCGTTCTCGCTGGCCATCGACCAGCTCAGCCAGGCGCCCACGGGGGTGCGGGTGGGCGGGGTGGTGCTGCTGTCCGACGGCGGGCTCGACGCGCCGGCCGACCCGCTGTACAGCAGCTACAGCACGTCCGGCTGGGCGCAGTTGCGGGCCAGGGCGGAAGGCCTGGCGATCCCGGTCACGGGGTACGCGGTGCCGCTGACCACCAACCCGGGCTACATCGCGAACCAGCAGCAGGCGCTGACGACGGTGTTCTCGTCGGTGCGGACGCTGCCGCAGGGGACGACCAATCTCAGCGGCGCGCTCGGCGTGGCTGGGCAGCAGGTGGTGTACGGGGAGGTGACCAAAGCGGTCGCCCCGGACAGCGGCAAGGGTGTGCGGGTCTCGTGGAGCGGGCTCCCCGCCACGCCGCTCAACCTCACCTCGCAAGGTCACGTCGACATGAAGGTTACCCTGACATCGCAGACGCAGAAGGTCCCGCTTTACCTGACCGGGCTGCACCTGGCTGTTCAGGGTCTCCCGGTGACCGTCTCCGGGGCGCTGCCCGACACGGGGCCGCTCGGCCCTGGCAAGTCGGTCACTTACCCGGTCCGGCTTACGTGGCAGCAGGAGACGATCGGCTCCTCGTGGAGCGGCGCGAAGCGCATGACGGGCGGGCAGCTCGTGCTTACCGGGACGGTCGGCTCGACGTGGACCTCCGCGCTTCAGTCCACGCTGGATGACCTGCAGTATCACCCGGGACGGCTCGGCGGTGCCACCGTCCGGCTCCCCGCCCTCGCGGCCTCGGCCAGCCTGCTTCCGTATGTCCTGATAGCCCTGGCCGTCGTGGTGGCGTTGGTCGTCGTCGGGGTCGCGCGAATGCTGATGTTCGGCAGCCTCACTTTCAGCCCCGTCACGGGCGGGGGAGGCGTGTTGAGGCTGCCCGCCTTGCCGCTGGTCGCAGCCGGCACCAGGCGCCTTACCGGCACGTCGGGGCTGGTGATCGTGCGCGGGTCACCGATCCGCAGCCGGATAAGGGTGACGCTCAGACAGAGTGGCCGGACCAGCTCCGCCCCGCTCGCCCGAGGCGGCCGCACGATGGTCGCCGGGATCGAGATCAGGCATCGTCCGCTGTTCAAGCGGGGTTCCAGGAACTCGGCCGCATACCAGAGGTGGTAAGGCATGCCCCCACGACGTGCCACCTCCGTGGCAGCGCTGCTTGTTGTGGTGTTCGCCGCCCTCGGCTCGATGTCGGCGGGCGTGTTGCCCGCCGTCGTGCTGACCGTGGTTGTCCTGCTCGCCCTGGGCGACGGGCTGGCCTACCGGACCAGGCTGGGCGGGACCCTGTCTCCGGCCTGCTCATCGCCGGCGGTTGCCCTGCTCGACCCCCGGGCCCGGGTCTGGCTGCGGCTCACCGACTGGCCCGCCGTCGGCGAGTACCTGGAGCCGGGTGGTGATCCGGTGACAATCTGCGGCGTCGACATGACGTATGCCCGCGGCGGAACCTGGCCTCAGGAGAGGGGGTAATGACGTGCGACGTGCTGGCGCCGTGGCCCTCGGTGCCATTCTCATGGCCGTCTTGATGACCGGGTTGCTTTGGCAGCGGAGCCCGGGTGTGTCGGCCTCGGCGGGTGCCGGCCGCTGGCAAAGTGACGTCGGCGCACCCAAGCCCACGTCAGGTCAGCCATCGGAACCATCCGCCCTGCCGGCCTACAACGCCAGCTACGAGTGGCCGCTCGTGCAGCTGAACGCGGCGGAACTCTGGACGCGCGGAGAGGGCGCCGGTGTCCGGGTGGCCATCGTGGGCACTGGCATCGACGCGCGCAACCCTGATCTCGCCGGCGCGGTCATCGCCCCGGAGGGTGGCAGGCTCGGGGGCGGCTCACCTGGCAGCGGCGGCGAGGTTGGCACCGAGATCGCCGGCCTGATCGCCGGGCGGGGATCGCCAACCGACCCGGCGATCCTAGCCGGGCTGGCGCCACAGGCGCAGCTCATCGACATCCAGGTGGCCGGCGGCGGCGCGCCCGTCACCGCCGCCGCGATCAGCGCCGGCATCGGCCAGGCGGTCGCCGCTGGAGCGCAGATCATTGACGTGTCCCTCGGTGTCAACCTCGGCGGCAGCGACAAGGGGATCGGGCAGCTACAGAACGCGGTGAACGTCGCGTTCAAGAATGGTGACCTCGTGGTGGCCCCGGCCGGCCCGCCGGGAGAGCCCGACACATACCCCGCCCAGAGCGCCGGGGTGATCGCCGTCGCGGCCACGAACGGACAGTCCATGGCGCCCACTGGTGCCCTTGCCGGGTACGGCGAGAACGCCGTCTACGCCCCTGGCGATGAGCTGTACTCGACCCTCGGCCCGGCTGGCTACGCAGGTGACCTGTCAGGGAACGATCTCGCGACCGCCTACGTCTCCGCGGCGGCGGCGCTGGTGTGGTCCGCGATGCCCGACCCAAGCAGAGGAGCCATCGAGCCGCTCCTCGTCAACGACGTGTCGGGGGCCAGCTCCACGTCCGCCACGGGAACCCTTGACCCGGTCGCGATCATGGAGGAGCTACACCTGCTCGGTGCCTCCCAACCGATCGCGCCGGCGCCCGGGCCGCCGCAGTCTCCGCACACGCCGGCCAAGTCGCCGGGCGGCCAGGCGTTCTCTGCGCGGAACAGCCTGTCCCCGCTCGACGGGGCACTCATCGGAGCCGGCGTCGTCATCGCCGTGATGCTGACGGTCTGGCTGGCGCTGCGGCTTTACCGGAGAAGGCCCCCGAGGCCGCCGGGGCCACCACCCCGCGGCGGCCTCATCGAGCGCTTCCCCATCGACTGGGGCCTGGAGCCGTAATGACCGCCGCCACCGACATGACCACCGTGCTCTTCATCCACGGAACCGGCGTCCGCGAGCCGGAGTTCACCACCACGTTCAGCAGGATCGAGAAAGGCCTCACCGGGGTGCCTGGCGCCCGCGCCGCGCCGTGCTTCTGGGGCGAGAAGGGCGCCAGGCTCCGGGCGGACGGCGCCTCCTTCTACTTTGACCCTGCCGCGCGGGACCGGGACAGGGCCGCGCGGAATCGCGATGGGAAGGTGCGCGGTGCCGATGCGGTTCCGCAGGCCGAGCTCGATGAGGACGAGGAGCTCGCACTCTGGGAACGGCTCCTCGCTGACCCGCTGTTCGAGATCCGCATCCGCAGGATCAGCAAGCCGCCCCGCGGCAACCCGGGACCATCCCTGGAAGCGCGAGTTCGCGCCCTGGTCCGCGACGACGGCGTCGCTGTCAACCTGGGCCTGCGGACCGAGCTCGCAGCTCAGGAGCTGACCGGCGCGTTCGCGGAAGCGGTCCGCACGGTGACCGAGTCGCGCGAGTTCCGGCAGGCGTTCGGCCGTTCCACGACGACGGACGGCAACACCGAGCGCATGCTTGTGCGGACGCTGGTCGCCCAGTGCCTCGCCACGGCGGCCGAGGGCGGGACCGTCGTCTCCGGTAACCGGCGCGATCGCCTCGTCGAGGCGGCCACGCCGGCGTTCGGGGTAGCTGATCAGGGAATCGAGGCGATCACGGACCCGCTCAAACAGTGGGCGAAGGAGACGGCTAAGGACACGGTCTCCTGGCCGTTCGGCCCGCTGCTGCGCCGGGGGCGGCGCGGCGCGATCGACGTGCTCGCGGACATCGTCTTCTATCAGGCCCACGGCGATGAGATCCGCGAGTTCGTCGGCGGCAAGATCCGTGAGATTCCCGGGCCAGTCGTGCTGCTCGCGCACAGCCTCGGCGGCATCATAGCGTTCGACCTGCTCGCGAGCGCCGACAAAGGTACCGCCACCGCCGGCCTGGACCGGGTCGAGATGCTGGTCACGGTGGGTTCGCAGGTGCCGCTGTTGTACGAGCTTTTCGCGCTCGCCCGCGGCGTCAACTTCCCGGCACTGCTGCCGCGAACCTTCACAGCGAAATGGGTGAACGTCTACGACAGGCGCGATCTGCTCGCCTACGCAGGCCGCGACCTCTTCTCCGGACGGTGCCACGACATCAGGATCGACACGCGCACCCCGTTCCCGGCAGCCCACAGCGCCTACTGGGACACCGACTCCCTCTACAAACACCTTGCCGTGGAACTCGAGAAACTCCGGAAGGAGGAACCGTGACCGCGAGCGCGCTGATCGTCGCGCTTGAGCGATACGACGACTTGCCCGGGTCTGGCCTGGGCCTGCCGGGCTCCGTCCGCAGTGGGGCGCGCTTCGCCAGCTGGCTCCTTGACCAGGGGCTGTGCGAGCCCGAGCGGATCACGCTCATGACGAGCTACAACCCGACCGCCTACGACAATGGAAAGAACCCTGGCCTCGCTCCTGACGATGAGCTCAAGAGGATGCGGGAGCTAGGGGAGGGGAAGGTCAAGGAGGTTCCCTACGAGCACACGGACCGCGACATCCAGGCTTGGATGAACGACACCTACGTCTCCCCGCACGAGGACAGGGGCAGGCCCGCGGATGAGTTTTTCTACCTCTTCTGGGTTGGGCACGGCGTGACCTTCACCGCCCGCAAGGACCACCGCATCTGCCTGCTCGGCGCCGACGCGAACCGTGAGCGACTTCTCCACGTTGAGCTGGGGCAGTTGTTGGATGCGGTCTGCCAGACGGTGCCGGGGGTCTGCGCGGTCGGGTTCGTCGGCGCGTGCCGGGAGCCGGTCGCGGAGGGCTGGCAGCAGCGGCTGGCCCTCGGCAGCACTGCCATCGCACCGCCGGAATGGGTCAATCTCAACGACCTGGACGACTTGCCAGCCGCGGCCTTCACCCAGGCTTACATGTGCGCCGCCAGTGACGGGGAGTCGACGAAGATGGCTGGGTTCGGCGACCAGACGTTCGCTGAGTTCGTCTTGGCGGGGCTGGACGGCTTGGACGACGGGCAGAATCCGGCGGCGCTTTTCGGCGACTTCCTGCAGGGCCTCGTACGCCGCGCGAACGAGCGCCAGAAGTTCCCTGAACTGGTGACATTCAACTACGCGCGCGCGGGTGACAGCGAGCCAAGCAAGGAAGTTCCTCTCCAGGACGGCCGGCTGACGCAGGTAGAGATCAACAACTTGCTCGACGTCGCGTACCGCATCGATCAGTCAGCGGCGAAAAGCGAACTTAAGCACAAGGCACTCGCCCAGGTCTGCCGGGAGGCCTACTGCTACGCGGTGGGGCTGCAGCAGGTTGTCAACGGCGCGGCGGCCAATCCGCTGCCGGACACCATCGAGCGGCTCGTGAGACTGCTGCGCGACCAGCCCAGGCCGGTGATATCGGACAAGGCGCCCGCTCTTGTCATCGCCTGCGAGTACGCCGCCAGCATGGCGGGATCGCGGCTGAAGGACCTCGACCGCTGGTGCGACGCATGGGTCGCTCCAGCATGGGGCGCCGACCCCGCTGTCCTGCGCAACCGCAGGGAATGTCTCGCGAACGCCAAGCGGGCACGCGCGCTATCTTCCCGTGGGGCAACCCTCGCCATTCTGGTCGGCGACAAGCGAACGGAATCGCCAGGCGAAGATCCGCCAGGGCACGAAGCGTCCGCTGGGGACAGGAGCTATTCGCTACGGGGCATCCTGTGGGCCGCGGGCAGTTCCGCGTCACTGCCCGTGCCGGAGAACAGGATGGTGACGGGGAACACGGTCACCCAGGCGGCACAGGACCTCGTGGGGATGGTTGAAGCCCTGGGGGTTGTCCGCGACATGACCACGATGCTCCTGGAGTTCGTCCTGCCGAGGGAGTTGCTTGGGCGGCGGTTTGAGTACGAAGGTGACCTGGCCCTGTATCCAGTCGCCTTCCGGGACTTGGATCTGCTGCGCAGGCCTCTCCTGCGTGGCGAGACGCTCAAGAGCATCGAGCGGATCGATAGGCATAAGTCGCGCTCTCCCTGGTCTGGGCAGGTCGCGTGGGTTTCTTGTGAAGACCTTCATGATCCGGAAATGCCGCAAAAGATCCGGGCGCTGGTCGTCGATGAGAATACGTATGCCCTGGCCTTCGAACATGGCACACTTCACGATCCGTCGAATGCGGATAATCATTGGGACGCTCCGAGAGAGCTGGCTGATGCACTCAATTCCGGCGCGGCCATCGTTCTATCGCTGACGGGAGTGGAGGAATGCACTCGCTGTCTTGTCCGGCGCAACAATCGTCCCGCTGAGCACGTCGAGCGGCTGGACTGCGAGGTGCCTAGCAGCCTGCGCCGCGAGCGCATGAAGCATATCTTGCGCAAAATCGACGACAAGAAGACGTGGAAGAACGGGCCACGCGACCTGCCCTTCGTGTTCTGCGCCCTGCGCAGCGGCCCCGGATCTAGCGAGCCAGTCGCGCCCAATGCCGCTAGGAATCCGGCAAAGACTGATCTCTTTGACCGCAAAGCGGTCAAGATCGGCGTGATCCTCGAGGAAAAGGACCGGCTATGGGCCGGTTATCAAAGCCTCGGGACCCCCGCCATCACCACGCGCGACGCGCCCAGCGAGTGAGCGCTGCAGGAGGGAGAACAAGTGGACGACACGTGGCGGCTTTACGACACCGCGCCGATACGGAAGGACTACGTGTGGGACGTGGCTGGACCGGCGTGGCGCACGTTCGGCGGGCTGCCGGACAACGAGCCGGCGACCAAGACCAGTCCCGCCAAGCGCTTCCAGCCCGTCGATCCGATACCGCAGGAGCCGCCACCGGACTTCTACTACCTGGCGAGCGAGGACGTCATCAACGTCATTAATCTCGCGCTCAGGCTCCGCAGGCCCATCCTGGCAACGGGCGCGCCCGGCACCGGCAAGACCACCCTGGCCAGCAGCATCGCCTACCACCTCCGGCTCGGGCCGCCACTGCAGTGGCTGATCACGAGCCGTTCAACGGTTCGTGACGCTCTGTATCAGTACGACGCCCTCGCCCGGGTGAGCGACATGAACCTCGCGAACAAGGCCCCTGAGGGAGCAGCCGCCGAACTCGACGCCAAGGCGCGCGACATCGGGCGCTACATCACTCTCGGTCCGCTCGGCGACGCCCTGCTGCCGAGGCCGAGGCCCCGGGTGCTGCTCATCGACGAGATCGACAAGTGTGACATCGACCTGCCGGGTGACCTGCTGCATGTCCTGGACCGGGGGAGCTACGAGATCCCTGAGCTTGTCCGCGAGAGCGCCGACGACAAGGACGACTTCGAGGTGCAGCGCGCGGACGCCGAGGGTCGTGAGCAGCGCAAGGTCTGGATCAGGCGTGGCCGGGTGGAGTGCTACGAGTTCCCTGTCGTGGTCATCACAAGCAACGAGGAACGGGCCTTCCCGCCGGCGTTCGAGCGTCGCTGCCTGCCCATCCGCCTCAAGCCTCCGGTCAAGGAGGACCTGGAGAAGATCGCGGCGGCGAAGCTAGGGCTCGACACGCAGCAGGCCGCGGCCGAGGTGGCGGATGCTCAGGGCTTCCTGGACGAGCAGCGGAAGGCGCTGAGCCTGGACGGACAGGAGCCGCCCACCAGCCAGATGCTCAACCTGCTCTACCTCCGCCTGAACGGACGGGGCCTCAGCAAGGACAGACTCGACTCCCTCGCCAAGATCCTGCTCAGCCAGTCGAACGGGTAGCCGGGGGAGCCATGACCGACGACGCGCTTGCCAGACTGATCGGCGGACTGCGGGACCTGGACGTCGACGTGACCGTCGATGAGCTGTGCGAAGCGTACTGGCTCTGGCGGCAGTCCGATCGGTGGCGCGACCTGCCACCGATCCCGGAACTCGCGACCGCGGGCGTGGGCGGCGGAACGCGGCCCCCAGATGCCAGGTCGTCAGGCGGCCCGCCGTCGCCGCCGCGGAGCCGGGACGACACGCCCCGGCGGCCGTTGCCCGGGTACAGGCACCCGGATGGTCACGTGCCGCCGTCCGGTGCCGTGCCCCGGCTGGCGCGGGTCCCCGTACCAGACAGCGAAGTAGAGATCATCGATCCGAGGGACGAGGAGACGGCTCCGCTCGCGGAAACGGTGGAGGTCAGGCTGCCCGACGCGCCGCCGTTGTCCAGGGCTAGGGAACTCGGTGCCGCGATGCGCCCGCTACGCTACGGGCCGCGGCGGACCAGTTCCGCAACCGGCCTGGACGAGGAGGCGACGGCGCTACGGATCGCACAGGCCGGCGTCCGTGTCCCGGCGTTCGTGACCAGCAGGCGGCGACGGTTCGACCTCGATCTAGTGCTCGACGTCGGCGGTTCCGGTCCGCTGTGGACTCGGCTCGCCGACGAGTTCGCCGATGTGCTGCGCTTCACCGGGGCATTCCGTGACGTGCGAATGTGGGTGCTCGAGTCCGATGCCGAGGGAGTTCCGCTCCGGCCTGGCCGCGCACTCACCAGGCTCGAAGACATGCCTGCCGTTCGCGCCAGCGCGCTCGGCCGTGCGCCGCAGGGAGCGATGGTCATGGTGCTCACTGACGGTGCCGGGCGTGCCTGGCAACGCCGCGCTGCCTACCCGGCGTTGCGCGAATGGTCGGCGCGCTCTGCGCTGCTGCTCGTGCAGCTACTTCCCGAGGACATGTGGGACCGTACCGCGCTCAGCGCGCTGCCGGTCACCTTCCGTCCAGCGCGCGGCGGCTATCACCACGCCCGATCGGTGGGGGTGAGCGATGCCGAGCTCTCCCTCGCGGGCCTCGATCGGGGCCTGCTGCGGTCCGCAACCGCCGTCCCGGTGATCGAGCTTGCTCCCGCCGGACTGCGCTCCTGGGTGCCGCTGCTTGGCGGCGGCGAGGCAGGCGCGGTCGCCGGGTTCGCGCTGGTGCTGCCCTCCGCGAGTGAGGCTGGCGGGCCGGTGAGCGATAGTGAAGCACAGCTCGTCGACAATCAGGAGAACCTCTTGGGGGAACAGCGGGTCAACCGGTTCATGCTCACCGCGTCCAGGGACGCCCGCGAGCTCGCCCGGTGGCTCAGCGTCTTCTCGTCGGTGACCGTGCCCGCCGTTCAGAAAGTCCGCCATGAGCTCCTGCCCAGGTCCGAGCCGCAAATCCTCGCCGAGGTCATGCTCGGCGGCCTGTTGCACTGGACCTCGGCGCCGCCGGCCGACTCGCTGACCGGCCGTACAGTGCTCAGCTTCCATAACGGGGTACAGGACCTCCTGATGGATCGGCCGGGCGGGATCACGCAGTTCAACGGCGACCGGGGGATCGTCAAGGCGGCGCTCCTCGCCGACCCGGGGCATGGGCCCAGTTACGCGGCCGCCCTCTCCCAGTCCCGGCCGGGCACGGCGGGAAGGCCATCGGAGCCGGTCCTTCCGGCGGGGAATCGGCCGCCGGCGCTGCTCCCGCCGTATCCCGGACTGACCGGCCGCCGCCTGCGGCCGTCGAGAACGTATGAGCCGGGCGGTGCCGAGCCTCTCCCGGTGTACCCCGATGCCGTGGAGCGCGGCAGGGAACGGGCCTCCAAGCCGCTGAACGTTGGCATCTGGGGCTCCACGCAGTCCGGCCGGACCGTCTACCTCGCCGTCCTCTGCTACATGGGCCTTGGGCACATGGGAGAGGAGAAGCAGTGGACGAGATGGCGCAGGGACGAGTGGCGTCTCGTTCCCGAGCCAGGGCCCACCACGGAGTACGTCACCAGAGTGGCGCATGGCCTCTTCGCGGACAAGGTCTTTCCGTCCAGCAACTTCGCCGATCAGCCGGTGGCGCTATCGTTCCGGCTCGAACAGCGGCGGCGGCAGGGAAACGGCGTGCTGCGCTGGCTGAGGCCGCGAATGAAGGCGGCCATCAGGGTCTACCTGGAAGACAGGCGCGGCGCGCAGTACCGGCAGGACGCGCCGAGTCCTAAGGCGATTGCCTACCTGAAACGAGCCGACGTGCTTATGTACTTCTTCGATCCGACCTACGACCTGTCCGCGGCCCCTGAAGGGGAACGCAAGTTCGATTCTTACTCCTATTTCCTCCGGGTGGCGGAAGAGTTGCGCCTCGCGGCGGTGGGCAAGCGTGGCAGCCGCGGCGTCCACGGGGCGCTCGAGCAGCACATCGCGGTCTGCGTGCCCAAGCTTGACGAGCAGTGGATCTTCGACGCCGCCCGCAGGCACGGCTGCATGGAACTCGACCCGGACACCAGGCTGCCGTGGGTGCCGTCGGCGCAGGCCCGGCGGTTGTTCGCGGCGATTACCTACGACCTGGGCACCATCGACGCCGACTATCTTCGCAGGGAGATCAGCCGCAGCTTCTACCCGAAGCGGATCAGCTACCACGCGCTATCTTCGGTCGGATACTACATGCCAGACGGCTGGCTCAACCTGCGCGAGACCTGCAACCGTGCCGAGCCGCCGCCCACCCGGCCCGTTCCAGCGGACGACGAGGGCGCGGAGTCCTCGCGCCTGCGCGGCGACATCGTCACGCCCATTCACATGCTCGACCCGCTCATCTCGCTGGTCGAGCGGGCCCCCAGGCTGGGCGGTCGCCAGTGACCAGGGCCGTGCCCGCGACCTACTGGGCTCTCATCGGGAAAGAGCCGGGCACCAAGGACGACTACTCGATCCTGCGTGAAGGCCCGCGGCGCGCCGACGGCCACGAGAACCGGGCCTGGGCGGCCATCCCCAGCACTCCGCAGCTTGGCGGCGCGCCGGGCCCCGGCCGGCTGCCGTGGGTGACGTTCACGCCCTACACCGCCGCCGGGCAGCGCTGGATCGCGGCGACTGTCATCGAGGCGACCAGGCACCGGGACGCGGTCGGACGTCCCGTCGTGTCGGCCAGGTATGTCGAGCTCCCCTTTGCCGAGTTCGCCGACGGGGGGACCACCTACACCGCCTTGCGGCGCGCCGTCCCCGAGGCGGCCGCCATGAAATCCGCCGACCTGGCTCGCCCGCCGCTCCTGGATCTCGGCGCCGCCGACAGCAACGGGGCCGTCGTCGCCCGCGCGCTCGCCGACCGCGCCACGTTCGACCACGCCGCGCGCGTTGCTTGCCTCTTGCTGGCTGGCGAGGTGCTCATCACGGTTGGCGAGGCGGACCTGCCCTCCCTCGATGACCGGCTCGCCCTCTTCGACCGCGTTCTCGCGCTGCTGCCGTGCGGCGTCCGGGCCGGTGTCACCATCGCGTCTTGGCAGGACGGCACGGGGTCGGTGGCCTTCCGGCTCGCCTATGGCATGTTCGCCGACCACGGGCAGCCGGTGGCGGGTCATGCCGGCCATGTCAGGCCGCCCTCCGGTGGCGTCGCGGGCGAGTACCTGCGCCTGTTGACCGAACTGCGCGAACGGTACGGTACTGCCAGGATCGTCGAGCACTTGGCCGCCCACCGCTGGCCGCTGCTGCCGACCGGGGCAAACGCGGCCGCCGGAGCGGCAGAATCGCGCAATGACAGGGAGGCCCTCGAGATCCTCCGGTGCCTGTCCGACGTACGCTTGGCCGTCGCGGCCGCCCGGTCCGGCACCGGCTCCGCAGACCGCCTGGCGGTCGCCTGGCTCTCCGGGGACGAGCGCATCGACCAGCGATCGCTCGATGACCTGGAGAGCAGGCTGCTCCAGATGGGCGGCGGTCGCGCCGCGGCGGCCGTGCTGCCCCGCTGGTCCGAGCGGACCGCCACGCTGGCAGCGGCCGTGGTTCTCGGGGAGCTGGCCGCGGGTGCCTCCCCCAGGGACGAGCGCGCCGAGGGCCAGCCTGACAGGGACGTGCACGGCGAGCAGGGCCCGGTCCAGGCGCGCCGGTGGAGCCCGGCCGCCTTCCGGCTACGCGCCTATGCCGCACAGTGTGACGCGGAGGACAGCTTCCTCAGGGCGCTGGTCGACGGCTGGCGCGCCGGCGGCGCGGGCAGCATCCCGGCCGAGCCGGTCGCCGCCTGCATGGACGGCACCCCGCCGGGCGATGGTGAGCTGCCCGGCGTCCGCCTGGCGCTGCTCGGCGCACCGGACCTAGCCCGCGTCCTGCTGCGCCTCTCGCTCCGCCGTGACCCGGCGGCGCGTCCGGACCTTATCGGCGAGCTGCGCGAGGCGGTCCGCGGTGGCCTGCTCGGCTCGCTCCCCTCGACGGTGTCCGGTGCCCAGCTTGACGTGCTGACCGATGCCCAGATCGCCCCGCTGATCAATGACCAGCTCAACGTGCTCGATCCGGCGGCCACCGCGTGGATCGGCTGGCTTGACCCGGCGGACGCCGACGCCCCCGCGTGGCTCGCCCGTTACGCGGTCCTCGCAGCGCCCCCGCGCGCTCCGGTCCCCGTGGCGCCCGCCGACGGCGCCCAGGAAGATCTGGCACTCATCGCCTGGCTGGCCGTCCGCCAAAGCGACTTCAGCGCGCTGGCCGCCGAGTGGTGGCCGCCGCTGTTCCGCCTCGCGCGGACCCAGACAGGGACCGGCGGTGACGGCAAGGCTGTCGCCCGTGTCCACGCCTATCTCGGTAGCGACTCGGGCGGGCTGGCACCCGAGTGGTGGCCGCCGCTGATCCACCGCGGTTCGGCGCGGGCGGCGGCCGGCGCCAGCAGCCCGGGCGATGGACCGGTTGACATCCTGGCCACCGCCCGAGCCCGCGCGGACCTCCGCAGGCTCGCCGCGCTGGCCAGGACTCTGCGCCTGGGCGGCGCGGACCCGCTGGCCGACGCCCGCGCAGACACGCTGCGGCTGTACCTCGGCCGCCCCCCCGCGCACCATCCGGCGCACGCCGGTACCACGCTCGTCGGCGGCTACCTGGACGCGCTGTGGACGGTATGGTCGGAGTTGCCGGCGGACGCCGACAGTACCGCGCTCACCCTCCTGCTCCTGTCGGCGGTCTTCGGGCCCGCAGACTGGTTCGGCCCCCCCAGTCGTGATCCTGTGGATTGGGTGGTCTCACCAGACCCGGTGATCCCGGTTGACCCGCTCGGCGCATTCGCCGTCATGCTGCTGCTCGACGTGGTGCTCGATGACCGCGTCCCGTTCAACGCCGTCATCGCGGACAAGGTCGCCGAGATCGTATCCGCCAACCCCGCGCTGCTTCGGCACGACCGGCTGACCTCTGACTGGTGGGCCCGGGTAGAGCGACTGCGCCCGGACGTCCGCGACCCGGCCCGGAGGCTCCGCGTCGCGGTCCGTGAGGCGGTCGCGCGGGCCGACCAGGACGGCGCACAGGACCGCGAGGAGGTTGCGGGCGTCGCCGTCTTGTCCGGCCTGACCGTGGCCGGCGGCAGCCTTACCGTGGAAGAGCTGGCTGCGATCATTCGTCCGCTGCTGGACCGCCAGCCCCCGCAGAACCGTGAGGCGCTCTTCCGCGTCATCTCAGGCACGCTCCGCCTCGAAGCCGATCGGAACGGTGGGCAACACGCGGAACGGGATCTGGCGCGGGACGAAGCCACCCTGTTCGACCTGCTGGGCGTCCAGGACGAACAACGCCAAGGGCGGCTCCGCAGGCGCCGCTCCTTAGTGAGTTAAGTCAGGTACCCGCGTGCGGCTAATGCGGACAGGGCCGCCCGGGCGGTGTCGGGCAGCGCCTGCCGGAGTTGCGCCCGCGAGGTGATCCCGAGCTTCGTGAATACCTTGCGCAGATGCCACTCGACCGTGCGCGGGCTGAGGAAGAGCTCGGCGCCGATTTCGGCGTTGGTCCGGCCGTCACGGG
>Ga0335075_10002624_pt1 | contig 28764 bp, 22 predicted proteins | sample Lox_Sample_24_FD_206723 | JGI IMG/M metagenome (GOLD analysis project Ga0335075, IMG submission 206723) | Soil microbial communities from Loxahatchee National Wildlife Refuge, Florida, United States - Lox_Sample_2.4 | ecosystem: Environmental > Terrestrial > Soil > Wetlands | place: USA...
CGGGCCTCCGCTACCTAGGGGTTCATGGGGGTCAATCCGGCCCCAGAATCCCAGAGCCGGCCCCGGGACCGGTGGACCCCGCACCGGGACACCCGCCTAGCGCACCGCACCCCCAGCCCATCACGATCCTACTGACCAGCAAAGATCACCCTCGGTAGCGCCTGGAACGTCCTCAAGTGCACCGGCACTCCCGTACCCAGGAGGGTTCAACCAGAGATCCGAGCAAGATCACGCCCCTTAAAAAGACGCACCCCTGGGCGGGCGGACGCACGGAAATACACGCTCAGCTCCGCCGCGAACGTCAAGCCGACACAACGGGGTCTTCGCGGACCCTCGTCCGTGGCCGATCCGCACACAGCCGACATTCCGCAGCAGGAGCTTGTAACTTCAAGTGTGTAAATGTTTTTGAATTTAGTTGTTTAAGCTTGCGTTCCAGCGTATGCGACCCGGGTAGGCGGTGTCGAGCTCGGTGAGGGCCTCGCGCCATCCCATGACGCGCTGGCCCTCCACCATGCGGGCGGGCTGGTCGGACCGCTTGCCGTTCTGCTGGCGGCGGGCGGCGCGCTCCCTGGCTCTTTTGTCCTCGATGTTGATGATGGCCAGCCACAGGAGCTTGACGACGGCGTCGTCGGTCGGGAAGTGGCCGCGGGCCTTGGTGACCTTGCGGAGCTGGTAGTTCAGCGACTCGATGCTGTTGGTGGTGTAGAGCAGCTTCCTGACGGCCGGGGTGAAGGCCATGAACGGGGTGAAGGCGTCCCAGGCGTCCTCCCAGACCCGGACGGCCTGCGGGTACTTGCGCCCCCACGGGGAGGCGGCGAAGGCCGCGAGGGCGTCGAACGCCGCCTCGGCGGTGGGCGCGGTGTAGATCTTCCGGAGCTCCCTCGCGACCTCGCCGGCGTCGCGCCGGGCGACCGGGCGGAGCGCGTTGCGTATGAGATGGACAACGCAGCGCTGGACGACCGCGTGCGGGAACGCGGCGGTGATGGCGTCCTCGAACCCGGCCAGGCCGTCGACGCAGGCGATGAGGATGTCGCGGACCCCGCGGTTCCTGAGGTCGGCCATCACCGACCCCCAGAAGCGGGCGCCCTCGCCCGCGGTCGCCGTCTGCGGCGGGGTCTTGGCCAGCCAGATGCCCAGCACGTGCTTCTCGCCGTCGCCGTCGACCCCGATCGCGACGTAGGCGGGCTTGTTCTGCACGACCTGGTTGTCGCGGACCTTGACCACGATCGCGTCCAGGAACACCGCCGCGTAGACCTGCTCCAGCGGCCGGGACTGCCAGGCCCGCGCCTCCTCCAGCACCGCGTCGGTGATCCGGGAGACCGTCTCGTGGGAAAGCTGGGTCCCGTAGACCTGCTCGAGGTGGTGCATGATGTCGCGGACGCTCATGCCGGAGGTTATCTTTAGCTCTCGCGTCAGCCGGGGCCGTGACCTGGAGTGTCCCGTTGTGGACAGTGTCGCCGACGGGACACTCGCGGCCTGATCACGGCTGTTTCACTCCTCTGGATCGTTACCTGATCGAATCCTGGCTGACCGCTGGTCGCCGAGTGCGCGGGCGAGCTGGCGGCGGAGCCGGGCGTTCGCGTCGGCGAGCTGCTTGTTCCGGTCGAGGGCGGCGGTGAGCCTGGTCCGCAATGACGTGTCGGTGGCCCGCTGGCCGACCGGAATGCCGCCGGCGGAGCCGGCGGCATTTGCCGTCTGCTGCCGGAGCCTGCGGATCTGGCTGCTGATGTCGGGCTGGGTATAGAGCCACGACCGTGACACGCCCGCTGACTGCGCGACGCCGGCGAACGTCACGGGAACTCCGGCCCGGTCGAGTTCCCGCAGGGCCTGGACGGCCCTGGACCTAGTCAGCTCGTGCCGCCGGGCGGCGGCCTCGGAGAGCGGGTCAGGACGCACCGGCGGCCGCCTCCTTCTGTTCTCCGTCACCTTCGAGGGAGGCGATGATCTTGTCGAGGTTGCCGGCGACCTGCCGGTTCATCTCGGCGACGCGGGCCTGCCCGTTCGCCTCGGCGGCGGAGATGATCTGCAGGGCCTGCTGCCGCTGGGCATGGTGCCGCGGCAGGAACTCCGCCGTGGTCACGAACATCGGGCAGGTCAGGCAGCTGTTGGCATGCGGGCAGGTGCGGGCCATGGGAAGCTCGCAGTAGCCGTTCGGCAGCGCCTGGGTCGCCCGGGACAGACGCTGCTTGGCCCAGGCCGCGTCGCCGAGCGGACCGTCGGCCCTGACTTGGACCGGCCGTCCTTCAGCGTCGACTTTGCGGGCTCTTTCCCAGTGATCTCGCACGGTTTTATCGGACAGCCGGGCGTAATGCGCGGTCATCTCAGCGGAATCGTGGTCGAGTATTTTCTGCACGACATGCTGCGGAACGTCCCTGTTGATCAGGACCGTTCCCAGCGTATGACGCCACTGATGCGGGGTGAGGTGCACTGCCTCGCCGTACTCGTCCCGGATGTCGCAGCGTTCCAGCCACCGGTAGAGCCCGTCCCGGTAGGTGCTGGAGCCGATCGGGCGGGTGCCGTCGATGTTGGCGTTGGGCCGGGGGAAAAGGACCGGGGTCCCGTCCGGCCGCCGTTCCCGGTTGCGTTCCCGCTGCCGGGCAATGAGTTCCTCCAGTTCTTCGTCGACGGGAACTAGGGCCTCTCGCTTCATCTTCCGGTTGTAGTAGCGGAGGTAAGGTGCGCCGTCGGCGTCGCGGACAACGCAGTCGGCGGGGATGGCCGTGGCATCGGTGATCCGAAGCCCGCAGCGGATCAGGATCAGGGTGATCAGCCGGTAGGCCGGGTTGTCCTGCCGGGCCAGGTTCGCGGGATCCTCGACCTGGGCCATGACGTGCCCGGCGAGCGCCCTCGGCAGCCGCTGGCCGGGGCGGGGGTAATCCTCGGGGAAGATCACGGCGGACGCGGGCAGCGACGTGTCCCACTGGTGACGGCGGACATCGCGCAGGAACGTCGCGATCTGCCCGATGTGGTCCCGGTGCATTCTGTGGCCGGCCGTCTCCGCGGCCAGGTCAGCGAGGTAGCGCTCAAGCAGGCCCCGGCTGATGCCGCCGGGCCCGGCGGCGCCTGCGGCGGCGAGGAATCCCGATAGCCGGGTGAGCGCGCGAACGCCGCGGTAGCAGGTCTGCGCCTCCAGGCCGGTGCTCAGCCGCCACCTGGTCCACCGTTTGGCCAGGTCTTTGAGCCATGGCTGGCTGATCCCGGCGAACCGCAGGGTCGCGCACCGGGAGCTGATGCCCAGCCGGCGCATGTGCCAGGTGTCGCGAGGGTACTCGTTGTCCCAGCCTCCGCCTTCGGCGAGGGCGGCGACCTTGCGGTGGGCGTAGGCCAGCAGCGCGACCGGGTGCCCGCTCCTGGCGGCGCGGGGCGGGCATGAAGCCCGCCAGTCCCGCTCGCTGCGGTCAAGCAGCGAGGCTGTCCCGCTGCCGGCCACCCAGCGGATCATGGACCGGACGGTAGCGGGCTTGGTCTTGATCATGTTGTCGTCGTGCCGGCACTGCAAGGCGTACTGGATTTCCAGCCGAAGCCGGTCAGGCAGCGCGGTCAGGTCGGCCTGTTCCCGCTCGCCGGCAGCGGGCTGGTCACGATCGCTGATGAACGCGTCCAGGCCTGGGCATCCCTGAGTCTTCCACTGCCGGTGGTGGGAGTAGCACAAGGCCGATCCCGGGTGCGCCCACAGCTGGCAGTAGCCGATCCGGCAGGCGGCCTGGCCGGCGCTGGCCACGACCGCCGGCTGGTCGGCAGCCCAGCCGCGGATACCCGGCTTCCCGGCCCGCAGCCACCTGTTCATGTGCCTGGGGCAGAGCCCGCGGCGGGCAGCTCCGAACCCGCAGCCGGGCACCGTGCACCCGGTCAGCGGCGCATGCCCGAACCACGGCCCGGCGGCCTCGCCCGAGGCGGCGAACGCGCCGGGATCAGGACGCCCAGCGTGGATCCACCGCTGGTGGTGGGCATAGCACATGCCCACTGCCCGTGCTGTCCGGCCGCATCGCGGGACGCGGCAGGCATCCCCGCCGAACACCGGGTCGGCGGGATCGAACACCAGGATGCCGGCCCGGAACTCGGGGCGCACCGCGGCCATGAGTTTTTGCAGCAGGCCGGCCGGGGCCCGGTGCTGCCCGCCGTCCGCAGCGTCCGGGCCGCTCATCGGCTGTCCTCCCCGTCCTCGAAGACGGTCGCGGCGAGGCTGACCGCGACGCCGTCGCGGACGCCGCGGGCGTGCAGGTAAACAGGCTTCCCGCCCGCGGACTGGGACTCGGTGACCTCGTCCAGCCCCAGGGCACGCTGCCACTGGGCGAACAGTCCCCGCCGGCTCGCGGCGGGGACTAGGACCTGGCCGGACAGCGACCCGCCAGCCGCGGTCACAGTCCACGCGATCACCGGCATGTCCGGGTGGGCAGCCAGGATCGCCGCCAGTTCGGCCGTCGCACGCTGCTGCCACCGGACCCGGTCGGCCTGCGTGATCCAGCCCCCGGTCACCACGACACCTCGTTCCCGGTGAGCCAGCCGGCCTTCTCCAGCGCCGCCCGCGCGTCCTCCGCCGTCAGGTGACCGTAGACCGAGGACGTGACAGACACCGATGAGTGCCCGAGCAAAGCCGAGACGACCTCGATCCCGACGCCGTCACGCAGCCACCTGGTCGCCGCCGAGTGCCGGGTCCAGTGGGGGTCGAAATCGATCCCGGTCCTGGCCCGCAGGCGCAGCACGAGGTCATAGACAGCCTGATACGACCATGCGTGGCCTCGTGGCTCGGCGAAGAGATTGACGAATACGTAGTCGCTGCCGATCCCGCCGTACTCTTCGTGCAGGTAATCGGCATAGAGGCGGATCAGCTCCGGGCCGACGGGGACCGTCCGGCCACCGGACTTGGCCCGGGCCCCGTTCGCGTTGTCCCGCGGCACGATGCTGATCTCGCACTCGGCCGGAGCGATGTCCTCATGACGCAGGCCCAGGGCCTCGCCTGCACGGCATCCGCTCTCGTGAAGCAGGGCGAAGAAGAAGCGGTCCCGCAGCCGGGTGCAGGCATCCAGGATGGCCTGCATCTCGGCGGCGGCCAGGACCCTGGGCAGCTCCTTCGGCGCCTTCAGCGCGATCGCCCGGCCCCGGTGCGGCGTGTTCTTGCCGATGTGGTGCAGGAACGGCTTCCAGCCGCCCCGCCCGCCTGTTCTCCACACGGCCAGCAAGTCGCCGACGTCGGCGCCGTTGCGGGCCTGGTGCGCGTAGAACGCGCTGACGGCAGCGAGCTTGCGGTTCACCGACGAGGCACCGACATGCGCCGTCACCGACGGCAGCACCGCGACCTCGCCGGACCGGCCCGCCGGGGGCAGCTGCAGCCAGGCGACGAACTCCCCGACGTCCTCCAGCCGGGCCTCGCGCCAGTCCAGCCCCCGGAAGCCGAGGAACTCCCAGTAATCCTTCAGGTCATGCGAGTACGCCTTCACCGTGTTCGGCGACCGGCCGACATCGGTGAGATAGGCCAGGAACCGGTCGACCGGGACGACCGGCACGTCGTCGTCCCCGAGCACGGTCCACGATCGAGTCCCCGAACCGGGGAGCACCACCGGATGCACGAGCATCGTCTTCTCCTTCAGCAACGTCATGGACGAAGCAGGAGATAACCACGGATCAGCCGCTATCCGCGCAGGTCGGAACGCTCGTGGTGGACGTTAAGGACACGTCAGTTGAGGCTGGAGATAACGTGGGCGTAGAGGCTGATGACCATGTCGTCGAGGCCGCCGGCGACCCGGCCGGCCCGCTTGGGGACCAGCAGCGGCTCGAACGTGCCCGCCCGGTCGCGGGGGACCTGCAGCGGCACCGGCCCGACGCCGGTCTGCACGGTCTTGGCGATCGACCCGTTGCGCGCGTTCCCGCCCAGGGCCCCGCCGCGCTCGCTGCGCCCGTAGCCCAGGTGCGCGGTCAGCTCGGCTTCCAGGGCCCGCTCGAGCACGGCCCTGACCAGCTCGCCGAGCATGGAGCCCTCGCCGGTCAGCCGCAGCCCGCCCGCCTGGTCCCGCGACCGCTCCAGCAGCGCGTCCAGCAGCCGGTCGTCCATCAGCTCCCGCAGCGGCCGCCGCGCCGCCTCCGGCAGCGCCGCATCCCCGGGCACGCCGGGCATCGGGGCGCTAACGCCGAACTCCGCACCAGGCGCCGCGTTCTCGCTGTTCAAGGGCTTCATCATCGTGTCTCCCCCCGAAGCGGCAGGTTCCCCCGCCATCGTTTGATTGCCCTACGTAACTCCTTTACACACTTAGAGTGATAGCTCCCGCAGCAGCGCTCTGCTACTGGTCGAGGAGCGGTGACAGCGCCGCTCAGGAGGGGACCTAGCCGGTGGTCAGGGTGGAGTGGCGGGCACGGGTGCACGCGACGTAGAGCTGTCGGTGAGAGTCCGTTTCTACCTGCAGCCCGCTGGTGAGTGCTTTCCTATCGCTGTCGGAGAGGTAGACCCCGACGGTGTCCCACTCTCGGCCCTTCGCCTGGTGGGTTGTCAGGCCGGGGACGAGCTGGCCCTGGTAGAGCACGCGTCTCGCCAAGTCCGCCAGTCGGTTCGTGTAGTTGGCCCGGGCGGGGCGCAGCTCGCGGGGCGAGACCGGGCGGATCACCTCGCCGAGCTCTTTGTACGCGGCTTTGAGAGCTGGCCCGCCTGGCCGCTTCAGGAGCCCGAGAACCACTTGCAGCCGGGGCGCCAGCTGGCGGGGCGCGTCGGGATCTGAGATCGCGAGCGCGGTGAGGGCGTCACGCAGGTAGGTGGCGTCCTCGTTGAGGACGCTCCTGGTGAGCTGGTTGAGCAGCAACGTGGCGGCGGCCTCCTCGTACGTGCCCTTGAAGGAACCGAACGCAAGGGGCAGGATGTAGTCGCCTGCCTCCCAGAGCGGCTTCCACTCCCGCGATAGCCAGACGTCGACATTCTGAGTGCCAGGGGCGTTGGCCTGCTCCGAAAGCGTTACCGGCTCCCCGGCACGAATATGCTCGGCGAGGTCGCGCTGGGCGTCGGATTGCCAGCGGAACGACCGCGTTAGGGGCAGAGTACGGATGTGATGGCGGTGCAGCAGCTCCATCACCGCCTTCGGACGCGCGCCACGGAAGGCATAGAGCGCCTGCCAGGGGTCGCCGACCAGGGTTACGGCGACCCCTGCGCGAATGGCGATCTCGATGACGGCGATGTCAAGGTCGTTGGCGTCGAACGCCTCGTCGACGATGAGCGCCCGCATCACAGTCGCGATCCGCTCACTGACCCGGGCCACGCACTCCTCACGATCGAGGGCTAGCTCAAGGACGTCCCGGACATCACCGTGGGTACAGGTCCCGATGTTGAGGTGGCTTTTAATGAGCGATGGCCCGCGCGACGGGGATACCGTGCTGGTCCTTGCGGAGCACGACCAGCTCCTCCGGGTCGCAGGAGCTAATCACGTCGGTCGCGTGGCTGGAGAGGATGACCTGCAGCTCCGGGCGCTCCCGGACCGTCCGGCGCAGGTAGCGGACCAGAGAGTGCTGCAGTTGCGGGTGCAGGTGGGCTTCCGGCTCCTCGATGATCACCGTCGCGTGGAACGGGGCTGAGCCGAAGAACGAGTCCTCCTCGCTGTCCCGCTCGGCATCTGCCTGCCGGAGCACCGCATCGGGATCGGGATCGGCATCGCCGTCGGCTCCAGCCTCATGCCCGGCGTCGGGTGGCGCGGGATCGGCGAGACGGTGGACTGAGTCGGGGATGGCGGCTAGAGTCACCGCGATGTGCAGCAGGTTGACGTATCCCAGGCCGGACACTTCGAGGGGCAGTGCATGCCGGCGTCCTTCCAGCACGGCGAGCATCAGCTCCATGACCCGCGCCAGGTAAGAATCGTCAATCACCTGCCCCCGCACGTACGGCCAATTCCGGCTCGCCCCGGCGGAGAGAGCATGCAGGTGCTCGCCGATCCGCTCCTCGACAGCGGCGATCGCCCCGTCGCGCGCTAGGTCCTCCAGCAGCCTCGATGCCCTGGCGCGCAACCCAGACAGATCCCGGCCGTGTCCCTGGTTCTGCTGCTGCGCGCGGAGCAGCTCGATGAGGATCCGGGCTTCCCGCCTGGCCAACTCATCGATTGGGTTGCGCCAGGCAGGCAGGTGGATGAGCCGGATCGCCTCCGCGTGACACTAGCTGCCACGCTGGCACTGATCTTCCCGAGATCACGAGACAGCCCCGCCGTCCAGGCCGCCGCTACGGTGCCGGGCGCAACATGGCCGCTCTGCGACTGGATCTGCAGGCCGAGCGGGCCCTCCCCCGCAGGATCATCCTCGAACCGGTACTCCACGGCGATGGTGCGCGGCCCCGGGCCAAGCCCCGCGGCCGACGGCCGGGGCAGCCGGGGGAAGGTCTTCCGGTGTACCAGGTAAGCGGCATCAGAGACAGTGGTCTTCCCTGCAGAGTTGGCCCCCAGGAGCACCGCGAAGCGCCCAGGCACCGATACGTCCATCGGCTGGTTCGCGCTCGCGCGCAGGCCGCTGACCTGCAGCCGGCTGAGGTACATGAGTCTCGGTCCCACCCCATCTTGCCTCATCCAGCGGGGGATCTCCCGCCGGTCCCCATCCGCTCAAGTGCATGGCTGCCAGCCAGCATACGAAAGCACAAGTCGCACGTACTCGCGTCTTCCGAGAAAGGCCGTCCCGCAGCGGGAGCCCGACAGGGTGCGACATTGAAATCGAAGCATCAGCTGGCACCATTTACCGAGCGTTGGCGTCCCTGCTTACGCCAGTAAGGCTATGTGGTTCCAGCCTTGTGGTGTGTCAACGGCATCTGAAAACGACCACTGCCTTCCCTTTGTCAGCGTCTAGGCGCACGCACCAGGCGCGGAACCCGGGTGAGCAGCAGCCGGACACAGTGAAATGCGCGCTCAGTTCAGCCACGGACGTCAAGCCGCGCACGGAGCCGCTTCAGCGGATCTGGTCCGTGGCCCGTCCGTGGGCTCACCCCCGTCCGTGGCCGTCCGTGCAAAGCCGACGGTCCCGCGCACCGCTCCCAAGCCCCGATTTTGTCCGCTATGCGTCCGTGGACACCGCAATCTGACGGTTCACAGCGCCACAAGATGACACACGGCGGGACAAAGCAGAAACCCCCCGCCAGCACGAGAATTCGCAGCTAGCGGGGAGTTTTCGCAGCGTGTGGCAGGTGTTGGGTTCGAACCAACGTAGGCTGAGCCGACGGTTTTACAGCCCTATCCTCCTATCCGAGGCTTATGCCGTTAACGTGCCGCTATGCGTTCCGAGGCGGGATTTGGGGCCGCCGCCGTCCGCTATGTGTCCGTGCGCTCGGAGCCGGTGGCGAGGTGACGCACGGACGGGCACGGACGGGGGTGCAGGCGGCTGCGCCTTGGCGGCCCAGCCTCGGTCCATAGGTCTTTGACCTGCCACTTTTAAGGATTCTGCACTCCTTGTCGCCATCTTCCCCGCCGTAGCAGCGGGGCTGGGCCGCTGGGCGACTTCCAGGATTGGTCCCAGGTCCCTGCAGCCTGAACGGTGACTGGTCAGGTGACGTCGTGCTGTTCCCAGCCGGGCGGGAGCTTGGGCAGGCTGATCAGGGCGTCGATGCCGAGGTGCTCGCGGAGAAGGTGCTTGAGCTCGCGGCCTTCGATGATCTGGATGCGGTTGCCGTTGCGGGCGGCGAAGTCCCGGCTGGCCTTGCCGACCCAGGAGGTGGTGACCAGGACGCCCTTGGCGGCGTTCATGTCGTCCATCACCCCGGCCAGGGCGTGCACCGACTCCACGTCTACGATCCTGCTCCAGCGCTTGGCCTGGATGATGCACAGACCGCCGACGATCGAGTCCTCGTTGACCGCGACGCCGTCCACCCCGTCGTCCTTGGACCCCTGGGTGACCCAGGACTTCAGGCCCATCGCCTCGAACAGCTCGCGGATCAGGTGCTCGAACTCGACCGGCTTGAGCGCCAGCAGGTCCGGGCGGCTGTCGAGCCCGGCGACGATGCTCATCTCGTCCACGAACTTGTACCGTGACAGGTCGAACTGGAGCACCGGCTTGACCGGCTCCAGGTCCCACGGGTGCGGGGAGATCACGGCGTTGAGGTAGCCGCGCAGGCACGCCGTCGGGTCAAGCTCCGGCTCGTCCAGCACGATCTTGCCGAATGCCTCGCGGTCGGCGTGCACGCTGAGCAGCAGCGGCCGGACCGGCTGGCCGGTGGCCCGGTCCTTGGCCGAGACGTAGCCGTTGAACACGATCCCCGCGACGAGGGTGACCGGGGCGGCGTCGAACGCCTCGGCCAGGGTCCGCAGCGCCAGCCGGGCGATCAGCTTCTCATACAGCTTGTCGGTGTCGGCCTGCTTGCGCGGGACGGGGACGATCTGGTCCCGGGTCTTGACGTACTTGTAGGCCGTGGCCGCGGGGATGACGTCCTGGCGGGGCAGTTCGTACTCCACCCACAACTCGGCGGCCTCCGGGACGTACTTAGCCGCGCACGAGCCGTCCAGCCCCTCGGGGTACGCCGAGGTGGCCAGCGCCTTCTGGACCGCGTCCACCAGGGCCTCCGGGCCGCCGCCGTTGAAGGCGTCTTCTACCTGGCTGCTGCGCGCGGCGAGGCGGCGGTTGCGGTCGGTCAGCAGCTGGCCGAACGCGGCGACCTTGGCCTCCACGGCGCTAGTACGGAACTCCGCCTCCGCCGCGCGCCGTTCCGCTGCCGCCCGCCGTTCCGAGGCGGCACGCTGCTGTTCCTCCCGCGCCGTCGCCGCCGCCTCTCGTGCTGCTTCCCGTTGGTGTGCTGCGGCCTGCCGTTCGGCCTGCGCTGCCTGCTGCTGCCTGGCGCGCTCGGCCTGTTCGGCCTTCCGGCGTGCCTCGGTCTCTTCCTTCGCGAGTTGCGCCGCGATCCGGCGCTGCTCGGCCGCCCACTCCCGGCTGGCCCGCGCCTCCTCCTTCTGCCGTTCCAGCTTCGCCTTCCGGTGAGCCGCGTACAACTGGGCAACCAGCGACTTACGCCTGGCCATCTGTTTCTCCGGAAGGTCAGAACGGGCATATGGCACAACTATGAGCAAACGATACTTCGCTCAGAGTAACTGGCGAATTCGCTCAGGCCAACCCTCCAGGGCGATACAGTCACGTATCGTCTTGGCCGTTCACCGGCATCTCCTGATCACAGCCCACCAGCGGCGGAACCGGCACCCCGTCTCCACTGCGGTAGCCTCGCCCGCGCGTAAAGCCTTTGACAGCGGCGACCGCGCGCGGAGACCCTGACGGAGTGGACGCGGTGACGCAGGCAAACCGGGAAGCATGGGAGGCGGCGTCGAGCAAGCACGTCCGCGAATACGACGACCTGCTTGCGCAGGCAGCGGCCGGGGCCGCGCTGAACGCCGTCGAACGGGGCCTTCTCAGGGACATCCTCGACGGCGCTCCCGAGGTGGTCCACCTGCAAAGCGGCCACGGGCTGGAGGACGCCGCGCTCGTGCAGGCGGGCGCGAAGTCGGTGGTCGGGATCGACTACAGCGCCGTCGCCGCCGGGGCCGCGCAGCAGCGGGCCGACGAACTGGGGCTGGCGTGCCGGTACATCGTCGGCGCCGTGCCCGCCGTCCCGCTCGCGGACCAGGTCGCGGACCTCGTCTACACGGGCAAGGGCGCGCTGATCTGGATGCCGGACCTGGACGCGTGGGCACGCGAGGCGGCCCGACTGCTACGCCCCGGCGGGCACCTGTTCGTCTACGAGGGGCACCCCGCGGTCCCCCTTTGGACCTGGGACAAGGACGCCCCGGGCATCAGGGCCGACCGCAGCTACTTCGCGCGCAGTCACGTCAACGACACCTTCCCCGCCCGCGGAGCTGTCGAGTGGCAGCACACCCTCGGCCAGGTCGTCACCGCCGTGATCACCGCGGGCATGGAACTGCTTTCCCTCGCCGAGTACCCGGAGCCCTTCTGGAGACCCGGCAGCGTTAACGCCGCCGCCTGGGACGGACGCCTGCCCAACACCTACAGCCTGCTCGCCCGTCGCCCAGCCGGCCCACGCCGCCCGTAGCCGCCGACATAGCCGGTCCCATGGTCGCGATTCGGTGAAGCTCTCAACTGGTCCGCCGAGTGGAAAACGACTGGCAATTCGCCCGTTGGACGCGGACGATGATGCCATGCCTGAGACTGTGATCCGGCTGGCGGTCCGCGACCTCGAACCCGCGGACCTGCCCTCATGCGCATGGTCGGGGCCGACTACCCACCTGGCGGCCATCGCGCGGGCACTCGACCGCGCCAAACTCGGCGAGGTCGAGTACCTGGCGGCGTGCCCGCCCTCTGGCCTTCCGGTCGGACTTGGCGGCATCGACTACGCCAAGACCGCCAGCGCGGGCACGATATGGATGCTGGCGGTCCACCCGGCACTCCAGTCCTGTGGCATCGGCACCGTCCTCATCCAGGCCGCCGAGCAGCGGATCCGCGCCCGCGGACTACACCAGGCCGAACTAGGCGTCGAGGACATCAACCCGCGAGCACGCGCCCTCTACGAGCGACTTGGCTACGCCGCCTACGGCAGCGAGCCCGATTCCTGGGACCAACAAGCTGTCGACGGAACGATCAGCCGCTACGAGACGACGCTGACGCTGATGCGCAAGAAACTGCCGTAAGCTCCCCTGGCCGTTGCCCGAAGATGTCGAGCTGGCCGTTGCCAGCTCAACCGCGAACGTCAAGCCGCGAACGGACCATGGACAGTCCTGGTCGTCGGTGACGGGAATGGCCGGCTGAAGCCAGCCTTCGGCGGCAGAGCCGTCCGCGAAGCCGGCACGGCGCTGGACCGGGAACAGCCGGACCCAGCCCCGGTCATCCGGCTGGCTGAAGAATACGATGCGCTCGGCAAGGCTGCTGGCGTCCCCGAATCCGTACCGGTCGAGCATCGCGTGGTCCACGAAGACACGACGGGACTCGTTCCGGGGCATGCTGACGTACAGTTCGAGACGCTCCGGGTGGCAGGTGACCTTCTCCACAACGCCGCACATCCAGCGGGTCTCGTCGGGCAGCGGAATCTCCCTCGCGTGACCCGGGTTGACGCAGGCTGCCTCATCGCAGTCGTAAGCCAGCTCTACGCCTTCAGCTGGGGCGTGGATGAACGCGGTGTAGGCGATCCGGTGCGCGTCGGCCAGGCTCGCATCCTCGGGGAAGAAGAACCCGAACGGGTTCGCCCAGTCTTCCTGGATACGCTCGGCGGCTGCGGTGATACTGGCCTGCTCGAGTACCGCGCGCGCCTGATCCGGGGACAGGTAGATCGTGAAGTCCTGAAGCGGCACGCATTCTCCCGGGAGGACTGGCTGTCCCCCTGCTTCCACCGCTTCCCCGTCTTCTGCGGCAGGATCGTGGCTGGCGCCTGCCGGGGCAGACTCGGCGGGCGTTTCCGATCCGCAGGTCTCGCACACCCTCAGCCAGCCGTCTTCCCCGGCGTACTCGGCTCGGAGCTGGTAAGAGGCGCAGGCCGGGCATCGCTGAGGCGCTCCGAGCTGGTGGCGGTTCACCGCGACGATGAACGCCTCGATCGTCTGGCTGACCGCCGTCAGAGCGATCTGGGCATCAGGCCGGCCAGCCGCGCGAGCGTGCGTCAGCCACGCGACGTAGTTCCAGGTCTTCTCGCTGAGCCCCTTCAGCAGCGCCCGCAGGTGCTGCGCGCTGCTGCCCGCGGCCACCGACTCGGCACACACTCCCGCCCATGCCTTGAAGTTGCCCTGCTGCAGGTCAGCCGCACCCGCATCCGTCTGGTAGCCCAGTCCGGCGAGCCGGGCCGCCAGGGTGAGGAGCGTCTCCCGCAGCCGCATGCCGACAGCCTGGAAGTCCTCAACTTCCCTGGCCCTGTCCAGGCTCTCGCTCGCCACATCCAGCCTGCGGGCGACCTCGAGCATCCAGGCACCCTGCCGGGCAGCCGGGAGCGGACGGCTCGCCATCACCCGGCTCATCAGGCCGATATGGAACGACAGGGCGATGTCCATGCTCTTGATCTGGTCCTGGCTGTACAGGTTCACCGGGTTGGTGATCACCCACCAGCGGCCGTCACTGGTGTGCGCGTCCCAGACGTCGTACTGCTGGCCGTGGACGTACTCGCTGGTGAGCTTTTCCACGTGCTCGATCTCGAAGTCGTTGCCGGACTGGGAGCGGAGGTAGTCCTCGATCTGCCGCCGTTCGTGTGCTGGCGTCTCCATGATGTCAAGCATGCCAGCGGTCACGGCCGGCCAGCGCCACGCAGATCGCCGGCGGACGAGCCCACGCGTGCCGATTTCGATCCTGGGCTGCGTCTCCTACATGTAAAAGGCGTACCGGGCCTCCGGCGGGTAGTCGCCGGGCAGGTCCCGCAAGATGGTCCCGACCTCGTTTGCGAAGCGGAGGGTGACGGGGAGCTTCTCGGCGAAGCGCGCCGAGTTCCAGTTCATCTTCGTCATCAGCAGCACCTCGGCGAGGAGCGCCTTAGCGGATGAGTCGCCGATGTGATCGGTGATCTGCACCGGGGTCGGTACGTGCCCGTGGGGGTAGCGTCCGAGCGAGGGGACGTACCCGGTCGTGTAGAGGTAACGGCGGTCGCCCACACTGAGGCACGTGCCGCGGGGCGGAGGGTAGTCCCCGTGGCGCATTAGCCGGACGCCGGTTGACGGGGCGAGCGCGACCAGGTCGTACTCGTAGCCGCTGAGGGCGTCCTGGAACCCGGCGAGTTCCTCGGAGAAGAACCTCGACTGCTTGTGCACGACCAGGCGCCGCGGGGGCCGCCTCATGGTCTGCGTGTACCGGTCGATGACGTCGGCGATCAGCCGGCCCGCTTCCTCGGCGGGCAGGTGAGGCCACTTCCCCGCCCACTCGAACGGGTTGCCGCGCAGCACGAACGCGTCGCCGTTCTCCGCGAAGGCCTGGGCGACGCTGGTTCTCATCGCGGATCTCTCGCCGTGGGGCCGGAAGAACGTCACGCCGAGGTGGCAGGTGCCTTCCGGGATGCCCACGGGTGCCCAGGGGAATCCGCCGGCCTTGAAGTAGGCGGCGATGAACAGGTTCCAGGCCAGGTCTGCCGGATGCTCCAGCTCAGAAGTGTGCTCATCGAGGTCGGACTCGATAGTCTCCTGCTGGAGCAGCTGGCTCCGCAGCCCGCGCTGCATGGCCCGGGCCTTGATGCCCGCGCGGAGGTTCCACACCGTCTCCACGCCCTGCTTCGTCTGGTGCACGGTCCGGTAGCGCTTGACGATCGCCGCGGGCAGCGTGATGAACACGATCGTGGGCGGGGCGTCCAGGCTCGCCAGTTGCGCGAGCCGGTCGTCGATCAGGCCGAGCAGGTGATTGAACCCGTCAAGCTTGAGTTTTTCGGCGGTCAGGTCGCGGATCTCGCTGGCAGTGATCTTCGCCTCCGGACCGTTGGCGCGCAGCTGCGAGGCGAACGGCCCGGTGGGCTGGAAACCGCAGAACGGGTGGTGCTCGTCGTCGCCGTCGACGCCCTCGGCGGCGCGGGACAGCCAGGTCCGGGCCTTGTCGATGCACTCGGCGGTGCCGATGAACCCGGCCGTCACCGACGCCGGGTGGTTCGCCTGGTCGCGGGACCACGGCCCGGATGCAGGGATGCCGACCTTCGGGTCGATGTGCGTCAGCCCGGCGGCGAAGGCCAGTTCAGGCTCGCCGAGCCACTGGACCGTAGGACGGAGGGCTTTGAGGGTAAGGCTCACTTGTCATCCTCGCTGTGCTCGGCGCCCCAGTCCCACTCGTCCTCGTCACCGAAGTCGAACGCGCCGGCGAGGGCATCGAGCACGTCATCCTCGTCGCCGCTGTCGAGCATGGAGACAGGGTCGAAGCGCGTGTCGTCGATCTTCGGCCACTTCGCGTTCACGCTCGGGAAGTCGCCCTCGATGGCGATAGCCTGCTGCCCCGTCTTCAGCGTGAGGCGCGACCTGCCGTCGAGCAGGAAGTAGCGGAAGAAGTGGACCGCGTCGAAGTAGCCCTCGTTGTACATCCGCGACTTGCGCCTGGTCACCTTACGGCCGACCCGCCACGGCTGGAGCGGCTCCCGCCCGTCTTTCGTGAGGTGGAACTCGGGCCGTATCGTCAGGCCCCAGGTCCCCTGCGCGAACTGCTCGAAGCGGAGCTGTGCCGCCAGGTGCCACCAGATGTCCCGCGGGTGGTCAGTGCCCGCGCCCTCCTGCCGGACCACCTTCTTCGCTGACTGAGCCCGCCCTGTCTTGGTCCTGGCCTCCACACGGCGGGTGATCGTCTCATGATCCGGGAGGAAGTAGTAGCGGTCGTGGACGCGATCATGGCGCACGCCGCGGCGCAGAAGCGAATCCCGCAGTGCGCCGTTCAGCAGCCACACGTAGATGTTCCGGTCATCCGACTTCAGCACCGTAGCCGCGTCGACCTGGCGGGCGGTTCCCGGGTCGACCGCCCGCTTGAACGGACCCTTGCCGTCAGCGAGGTCATGAAACGCCCAGATCTCGCCCTTAAGGAGCACGAACGGCAGAACCTGATCTCCTCTCGACCGCGGCAGGTGCTCGCCGACCTCTGCGCTCGTGCGGAACACTGACGTGGCCCTCCACAAGGCGGCAGGCAGTTCGTCGACCGGCAGCAGCGACAGGTCGACCGCGTCGGCCTCCAGCGGCGGCGGGGCCGACCGGAGATTGCGGGGAGCCGTCTTCGCCTCGTGATCGGCCTTGTACTTCGCGAGGACCTCAACGGAGTAGATGCGGGGGTTGTTATCGACGATCCGATGATGCTCGCCGCAGAGCAGCAGCAGATTCTCCACCGCGTCAATGTCATCCGACAACGGAACGGCCTTGGACCGCGGGCCCTGGCGGCCGACGCCCACGATATGAGCGCGCTGCGCGAGAGTGACAGGCTGGTCTCCGGGCGCGGCCTGATCGGTGACCGTATTCGTGCAGCCAGGAAAGGCGCACTGGTTGCCGGAGAGTGCGAACAGCCGGTTCGTGACCGAGTCCGGAATGCTCTTGCGAGCACTTGCTGCCATGGAAGCACAGGCTACGCGCTGCTACCGACAAGATGGCGAAGCGACGCCGCGCAGCTGCCAGCCTGTTGCGCCGCCCGCCGGGTTGCAGTCCATTGTCAGAGGAGCGGCCCGATGACTGGGCGACGAGCAGGTGCATCGATAGAGGTAAGCCCGGCGCTCGCTGAGGAAGCGGATGGTGCGGACGCCGCAGCGGTCCCAGTGGCGGTCGCGGGTGTCGTCGTCGGCTTTGCGTGTCGCGCCGAAGCGGTGCGGCCCGCCGCCTCGATGATGCCGGCGCGGCCGTTGACGATCAAGACGAAGTCCAGAGGTACGCACGCCTGCGTCGCGGGGCCTGGCGCCGGGCAATCACCACGAAATTGTCGTGCACCCTGAGCGGCGTCGCTGGGCTTCTACTGTCGTACCGATTAGCTACGGTGTCCCCGTGTCGATCTCAGACAAGACGCGCAAGACGCTCTGGGTCAAGGCGGGCGGCCGGTGCTCGATCTGCCAGCAGCAGCTGGTCACGGACGCTGAAGCCGCCGACGACGAGCCTTCCGTTTTCGGTGAAGAGTGCCATATCGCCGCCAGGTCGCCAGGTGGTCCGCGAGCCGGGCAGATCGAAGACGAAGACCCAGACGGCTACCGCAACCTGATCCTGCTCTGCCGGAAGCACCACAAGCAGGTTGACGACCAGCCCGCGCACTTCACCGTTGAGCGGCTGCGCCAGCTTAAACGCGATCATGAAGAGCAGGAAGCGGCTCGGAGCGGCCCGATCAGACTCATACCCGACACGACCAAGCCGACGCCGAAGCTGCTTACGGTCTGCGTCACCGGAGAGACCTTGTGGTCGCACCTCAGCGGCTCGCACAGCTTCAACCCGTCCTGGCCGGGCAGCCTCGATGACGCGCAGGGCGATGCCGTCGCCGGTCTGCTGGATGAACTGCGCGACTGGCTGGATGTGGCAAGCGAGATGTCGTACTCCGAGGGGCGCTCCGCGGTGAGAGAGCTAGGCGAGCGCCTTAAGGAACTCGTCGGCCTCGGGCTTTTCGTAGGCATACGGCAGCGTCACTTGATGCTGGCTGGCGGCGCGTCCGAGCCCACTCGCTGGCGCTCCTTCGACATCCAGTTCCAGCGCGTCACCGAAGCCGAGCTAGCTGACGAGACCGGGATGCCGTACGCGGCCAGTGCGACCTGAAGCGCAGGCTGCAGTCCCGCGGGCGCACTCGTGTTTTGGTAAGCAGGCGGCGTGGTCTAGGCGGTCGCAATCTGCTCCGCCTGTGCGTCTGGCCGGGGGATGGGCTTGTTGTCGACGTGGGGGAGCGCGCAGTCACTCGCGTTCACGACATCCCAGCAACCGCCGCAATGGTGCGGGTCCAATCCTCCGATCAGAGAGCCGCTCAAGCCTGCGGTTAGCATGCCGCCGACCGGCTCATCCGTCTCCGTCCTCCCACAGTCCGGACACGACAGCGGCTTTCGCATCATGACCAATGTCCTTTCCGAGCGATGCTCAATGGAATGAGCGCTCCGGTCAGGATATGAACGTCATCCGCCGTAACCCGCCACGCCACGCCGATAGCTCCGTGTCTCGCGATGTTCAGGAGAATCGTCGTAGGCGCGCGGCATCCTGTAGTGCGTGAGCCAGACAGCGCAGACGTGGCTGATCGTCGCCGCAACCCTGGGCGCGGCGATCCTCGGCGGAATACTCGCTTACATCGCCGCGGCACGCCAGCAGAGGAAGCAAGCCGACCGAGACGCGGAGGCCCGCCGGGAGCAGTACGAGCGCGAAGACCGGATGCGGGTGGAGCAGGGAGTCGCTGAGATACTTGCCGCTGCGCAAGACATACTGCTCGGCGTTCAGGCGCTCCGTCAGGCGCACGCACGCCGTACGTTGCCGAGGCACTATCTGCGGATAGCCGCCATGATCTTTCCCTACTTGCCCGTGCCCGGGAAATGGGGCGACCTGGTCGACCCGGCGAAAGTGAGGCCGCTGCTCGCTACCGCGCTAGAAGCCGACAGGTACCAGCTCGATGAGTCCCGGATGATCGCCCTCGACGCCGCGACCGTGCTGGGGCCGAAGCTCAACCGGTACTTCGCCGTCGTCGCGCTCCTCACGCTTGGCCAGGATCGAAAGGTCACTACTGCCATCCGTGAGCTTACGCCGAACGTTGTGGCTCTGACTCAGTCGTTCGGCGCTCGCAAGCGAGAGATCGAGCGCCTCGAATCCGACTTGCAGAAGGCTATGGAACACTTCCGCGATGTGGCCGACGAGCACCTGGGCAACACCAGACAGGAGACTTCTAGCGCTGGCCGCGGCAAGTGACGCTGTGACGGATCCGGCCCGGCGCGCACCGCTACCGGCCAGACATCTCGACCACGTGGTAGTGCGCCGAAGGCGGCGCCAGCTCGCGCACGCCGCCGATGTTCTGCCCGGCACCGTGTCACGGCCAGGACGTGCCGCTGGCCAAGTCCCGCAGCGCCACCGAACAGGAGCTCAACCGCGATCCCGCGTGACCGCGGTCATCGTCAGACGGCTGGGGGCGGTACAGCGCGCCGGGGCCGGACAGCGCCCGCTGCCCAGCCCCGCGCTAACCGGCATATCCCTCGTTCCGAGGCTCAGGATGCCTTATCGCTCTCGCCGGATTCCTCGTCCCCCCGCTCCGGCCCGGTGTCCTTGGCGCCGAGGGCGTCGGTGATGCGCTGGTTCGCTGCGTCCGCCTGCCCGTCGATGCAGTGCGCGTAGATCTTCAGCAGAACCGCGACGCCGTGCCCGGCGCGGCGGGCGACCTCGGTCGCGGGCACCCCGGAATTGAGCCACAGCGAGACCGCCGCGTGCCGCAGGTCGTACGGGCGGCGGCCCAGCGGCGACCTGTACTGCGGCTCGGTGAGCGCAGCCTTGCGGGCCTCGGCCCACACGGCGCTGTAGGCGGAGTCCTGGATTAGTCCGCCCCGAGCGGTCTGGAAGATGCGCCCGTCGAGGGTGGTGCCGTACTTCTTGATGTGGGCGCGGACGAGGCGGACGAGTTCGGGCGGGATGGGGATGGTGCGGGTCTCGCTGGCGGCGCGGTGCTTGAGGCCGCGTTCCTGGCGGGAGGTGCCGTGGTCGGTCCAGGCCGTGCCGGCCCGGGAGGCCGAGGCGGCCAAGACGATCCTCCCCCAGCCCTTGGCCGGCAGGTGCAGGTCGGCCTCGCGGAGCATGACCGCCTCCGACGGACGCAGCGCCGCGTAGTACAGGCAGCCGTAGAACGCCTCCAGGTGCGCGCCCCGGTCGCTGAGTCCGCGGACTGCGGCCAGGAGCTTGCCGGCCTGGGCGGGGCTGACCACGACCCTGCGGTCGACGGTCGCCGCGACGGCAGGGGCGGTCCACTGGACGCGGTCGATCGGGTTGGAGGCGAGGCGCCCGAGTTCGACGGCGTAGCCGAGGGCGTTGTAGAACACCGACCGCTTGCGCCGCTGGGTGGACCCGGCGGCCGGCTTGCCCGTCAGGGTCTTGGCGCACGCGCCGAGCGCGAGTCGCACCGTGGCGGGGTCGTCCAGCGCGGCCAGCGGCAGGGAGGCGCGGGCGGCCCAGCCCAGGGCCAGCGCGATCTCGCGCGGCGGCTCGGTCTGGCGGGCGGAGGGGTTGAACGCCCAGGCGAACAGCGCCCGGCGCAGCACCCTCGGGTCGGGCGCGCCCTTCTCACTGCCGGCGAGGGCGACCGTGACGGTCACCAGCGACTCGGCGACCGAGCGGCGCGAGACCGGGGCGAGGTTCGGCCACTTGGCCTCGGCGTAGGCGCGGGCGTGCTCGTACCAGGTGACCGCCTCGCCGCCGTCGGTCTGGACGGCTGGGAGGCCGGTGCGGGGGCTGAAGGCCCGGCGGTCGCGGGCGGCGTCCTTGAGGTCGTCGAGGAAGGCGTCCGCGAGGGTCTTGCTCTTGAAGGACTTGCAGTGCTCCTGCCCGTTGACGGCCCACCGGACCCGGTACCGCCCGCCACCACCGTTGTCGCCGATCTTCTTGATGTCCCAAAACCTGACGTCGTAACTGCCCATCTGCCATCTGCTCCTCTGCGGTCGTGTCTTCTTCCAGGCGGCGCAGCCACGCCGTCAGCGCGCTGCGCCGGACCCGCACCCCGCCTCCCGGCAGCCGCACCAGCGCCGGGCCGGCGCCCTGCCGGCGCCAGCGGTAGAACGCGGCCCGCGATACCCGCAGCTCGGCGGTCACCTCCTCGATCGTCAGCAGCGGGTCGCCGGGGGTTGCGGGCTCTCCGCCCGGGGTGGCGGGGGGCCGGCCGGGAGCGGTCACCGTTCCCGGGGGCGGCCTGTCCGTAGGCCCGGGTCGACGGACGCTCCGCTCGGCCCGCCCCGTCAAGTCCGGCCCCCGCCGGGCAGGCGTCCGGACGCGGTCCGGGGCGGCCGGCCCGAGGAACGGGGAAGCGGGAAAAGGCCCCGCCGTCGGGCTGCGGGGCGCGGCGGCGCGGGGCGCGCCCGGCCCGGCCGGAGGGGAAGCCCGGCCGGGGCGGGGTGGTCCCGGGCGGCGACCGGCGGCGCGCCCGCGCCGTTGCCGGGGGTGGCCGGGCGGCGGGGCGGGCTGGCCTGTCGCCCGGGACCGCAGGCAGTTGGCCTCCACTTCGCCCGCGCCGTCAAGTCCGCCCCGCCCATCCCGGGGGCGGGCTTGACACCCGGCCCGGAGCCACGCGTCGATACGGCCGGCGCCCGCCCGGGCACGAGGGGGCGGGCGGGCACCACGGGGGCACGGCGGCGCGCACCACGACCGGGCGCGCCGCCGCCGCCCGCTCGCCCGTCCCCGCCCGGCCGCCCGGCACTGTCGCGGACCGCAGGTCGCCGCCCGCCAAGCTGTCTGAAGGGTCTGTCATAGGCCGCTCACTCGCGCCTCCTCCTCGTTTTCCTTCCACTACATAAATCCGGTTTTCGAGGCTGTTTTTCACGCGGCGTCCCGAAATAGGTGCTGGAGAGGCCCAAATAATCAGGTTGTTGTGGGAAGTGCGGTCGCTTCAGGCGGCCTTCCTATAGGGGTTCGCGTGTCGGCCGGGTCATCGGCCGCCGGGCGCCCCGCCACGGGGCATGGCGGCGCGCACCACGGCCCGGCGCGCCGCCGTCGTCCGCGCACCCGCCCGGCCGGTCGGCACGGGGCCGCGCCGCCGGACGAGGCGCGCCACGCTATCTGAGAGGCCGGTCATAGGCCGCTCCCTTACGCCCCTGGTTTTTCCTTTCACTACATAAATCGGGTTTTCGGGGACTTTTTCGGCACGGCACTTCGAAAAAGGTGCTGGAGAGGCAAAAGAGCACGGTCGTTGCGGGAGGTGCGATCGCTTCCGGCGGCCCTTCCCGTGCCTTGCGCCGGCGGCCGCGCCCCTCGGGAACGATGCCGGTAAGCGCCTTGATGTACCTGGCCGGGAGCGGCAGTCCGCCGGCGCGGGCAGCGCCCCGGACACGATCTCCGGCCGACGCGCGGGCGGAACGCGAAGACGGCGCGGCCGGGCGGCATCGGCTGCCGTCCCGGCCGTCCCGGCCGCGCCGTCCGCGCGGCCCGCGCGCTACGCGGCGCTGGGCGTGGCCTCCGCGATGGCGCTGTGGCCGCCCGCCGCGTCCCTGGCGGCGTCCGTGGGGGCGGCGACGGTGAGCTGGTAGGCGCGGGACTTGTCGGTGACCATCTGGGCGGTGCCGAGGCTGACGAGCTTGTCCAGGGCGTTGGCGACCGCCCCGGCTGAGCGGGTGAGCACCTTGCCGATCTGGTGGGGGGGTGAAGGCCGTGTCGGGGAACTGGCGCAGGTGCTCCTCGACCAGGTCGCGGAGTCCGCCCGGCCGGGTGGCCGGGCCGCGCCAACCGCCGGCGGCGGCCTTGACCGCACGGCGTCCCTGGGCGGCCTGGTCGCGGGCGGCGTCCAGGGCGGCCAGGGCGGCGGTCAGGTCCCCGGCGGCGAGGGCCCGGCCCGCCTCGTCGGCGGCCTGGGCGACGGCCAGGACGCTCCCTGCCGCCTCGGCGGTGACGGCCGGGTCCGGCCCCGGCCCGGTGCCCGCTTCCGCCTTCTGCTCCCCGGCGGTGCCGTCAGCGGTGGCCGGGGCGGGCTGGCCGTCGTCGGCTGGCTCGGCGGGCCGCCCGGCGTCGGCGCTGCTGGCCGCGCCGGGAGTCTCCGCGGGCGTCGCCTCGCCGGCCGGGGCGTGCGGGGCAGCGGCGGGCGTCCAGGTGTCGGCGATGCCGGGCCGGCCGCCCTTGACCCGGGTGACGGTGCCGTCCTTCTCGCAGGCGAGCAGGGCCTGCCGGGCTGCTGCGGTGCTGATCCCTGCGCGTGCGGCGATGCCCGCGACGGCCGCCCCGGCGGGCTGGGCCAACAGGGCGGCCAGGACGGCCGCTGCGGGGCTGCCGCCCGCCGCCGGGGCGACGGGCGCGGGGGCCGGGTCCGTCGCGGTGTCGGCGGCGCTGCGGGCCGCGTGCGGGGCGGGGGCGGGGGCGGGGGTGCGTGCCATGATGATAACTCCGTTTCTATTCTCCGGCGCTATTCCGTTTCTATTTGACTGCGCCGACGTTTTCTGGACGACAATTGCTCTGGTCCGGGCGTGCAGTCAAGCGACTCTGCGACAATTCCAGACACCGTTTTCCATGTCGGCTTGCGGACGGGAAGATACGCCGAATCACTGTCCTCACCTGGCATGACGTTCCGCGCTAGCGACCTGTCCGGCGGTTTACCGGGAGACAGCAGGGCTGAATTAAGGATTGCGGTCTTGGGAGCCGGGTCTTCTCCGCACCCGCCGCCTCTTCTTTTCCGCTGCGTTTATCTCGGTGCCGTGATCCGGTGCACGCGGCCTTTCCCGGGGGCTGGCGTGCCGGGCTGCGGGCGGGCGGCCTCCCGGGCGCGGGGTCAGGCGGTGCGGGCGCTGGCGGCGACCGCGCGGGCGACCGCCGCGCTGACGGCGGCGGGGTCGGCGAGGATGACGACCCGCGCCCCGGTCATGGTGCTGGCGGTGTCGTCGGGGGCGATCCAAATGACCAGGCAGCCCGAGGCCGCGAGGCGGGTGATGAGCTTCTGGCCGTCGGCGTGCTGGGTGCCCTTGTAGCGGCCGTCGGAGACGATCACCAGGATGCGCGTCGCGCCTGGCCGGGCGAGGCCGAGCGCGCCGTCCAGGGCGTTCACCGCGCGGGTGAAGTCCTCGTACTTGCCCGCCGCGCTGAACTCTGCTACCCGGGCGGGGACCGCGCCCGGGTAGGTCACCGGGCGGACGTCATGCCCGTAGGTCACGGTGGCGGTGCGGGCGGCGGGCAGGCCCGCGGTCGCGCGGGCCAGGATCCAGGCGGTCGAGGCGACCGGCCCGGTGAAGGAGCTCATCGAGCCGGACACGTCGCAGGCGATGCCGACGGCCAGCGGCGGGGCGGGCACCCGGCGGCGCTCGACCCGGGTGAACGGCCTCGCGGTCGGCATGGCCCCGGCGGCGCGCTGGGCGTCGGCGGTCACGGCGTGCCGCATGCGGAGCCGACCGGGCGGGGTCGCCGAGCTGATCTTGGTCTGGGCGCGGCCCCCGGCGCTGGCCTCGCGCAGCGCGCGGGCCAGCCGCCGGGCGGCGGCCTGCTCGTCGGCGGTGGGCTCGCGGGTGGTGCCCGTGGTGCCGCCGGAGGCGTTGCCGGGGTCGCGGGCGAAGACCCGGGCCGAGGCGTCGCCGGCCTGGCGGCGGGCCTTGGCCTCGGCCGCGCGGGCCTCGGCCGTCCCGGGCGGGAACGGGGGCGGCGGCGCGAACTCGGCCTTGGACGCGTCCTCGACCCGGGCGGCCGACTCGCCGACCGCCGAGGCGACCGGCGACGGCGCGCCCTGACCGGGCTGGGGCGGGCCGGCCGTGGGGGCGGGCCGGTCGGGGTCGGTGCCGAGGATGCGACACCAGCGGCGGCCGAGCCGCACCATGCCCCGGGCGTCGTCATCGCGGGTGCGGCGGGCCTCGCGCCACACCCGGCGCAGCTGCCCCAGCTTCTCCTCGCCGATGACGGCGGCGACCGCCCTCGCGACGGGCTCGGCCTCGGCCGCCTCGAGGATGCCGGCGTCTTCGCGGGCGAGGATCAGGGCGGCGGCCTGCCCGGCCTCGGCCGCGCTGGCGGGCGGGGCGGCGGCGGCTTTGAAGTCGCCGATCACGATCTGGCGGGTGCAGGCGCGCAGCCAGGCCCGGTCGCCGGGGCGGCGGGCGACCTGGCGGGCCTCGATCCGGGACTCTTCCAGCGCGGTCGCCGCCGCCGCCCAGGCGGCGACGGTGCCCCTGGGGGCGTCCCAGCGGGAGTGGGCCGCGTGCGCGCACTCGTGCACCGTCGCGCCCCACAGGGCCGGGTAGCGCTCGCGGTCGGCCGGGCTGGCCGGGTCGGCGGTCGCCGGGTCAACGCCGAGGTGGTCGGCGTTGACCTCGATCTCGGCGCTGGCCGGGATGAAGCAGGCGGGGGCTCCCCGGCCGGCCCCGGGGGCGACGGTGACTGTCAGGTCGTCGCGGCCGGCGACCGGGGCGACCTGCGCGGTCATCTGCGCGGAGAAGGCCAGCCAGGCGGCGGCGGGCCGGGGGCGGGAGGCGGGTGCGGGGGCGGGCGGGGTCGCACTCATGACGGCGGTCCTTTGCGGTGCGGTGAGGCTAGTTAGATCTGGCGGCCGAGCGAGAGCGGGGCGACGGTCTTGCCGAAGGTCTTCGCGAGGGTGTCGGCGACCGCGTCGCGGTCCTCGGCCGGGGCGGCCCCGGCCAGGTTGGCCAGGGCGGTGTCCAGTCCGAAGATCCTGGTGATCCTGGCGAAGGCGAGCAGCTCGCGTAGCTGGGGCGACCAGCCGGTCTCGCCGTTGGCCTGACGGGTGGCGAGGTTGCGGGCGGCGGTGATGGCGCGGGAGTCGATGCCGAGCGAGCGGGCCAGCTCGAAGTCGGTCGCGACCTGGAACTGGAAGGCGAACCTCGATGACAGAGCCTCGGTCAGGACCGCCCCGTGGACGCCCGGGTTGTGGCCGGCCACCACGTAGAAGCCGTCGGCGGCGGTGATCGTCTCGGCCTTGTGCGCCTTGACGGTCACCTCGCGCCGCCCGTCCATCGCCGGGTAGCAGACCGCGAGGACCGCCGGGCTGATGAGGGTGGCGTCGTCGATGAACAGGACCCGGCCTTCGGTCATCGCCTTGATCAGCGGCCCGTAGACGAACTCGTAGGTGCCGTCGGGGCGCTGGGTGTACTCGCCGACGAAGTCGCCGACCGTGGTGTCGCCGTCGCCCGCGATGGTGATCAGGTCAGGGAAGGCCGCCTCGACAAGGCTCGTCTTGCCCGTGCCGGGCGGCCCGGACAGCAGGGCCGGGACGCCCTCGGCCCGCAGCGTGCGCAGCGCCTCGACGTCGGCCATCCCGGCCAGCACCCGGGGCCGGTAGACCCGCCCGCCAGGGCGGGTGACCGGGCCAGGCGCGGCCTTGGAGACGGAAGCCTTCGGCGGGGCCGGCGGGGCGGCAGTCTTCGGCGCGGCGGGAGCAGGGGCCGCCTTGGGCGCGGCGGGGGCCTTGGGCGTGATGGCGGCGGCTGCGGCGGCAGTCGCGGCGCTGGCCTCGTAGCGCACGGGCTTGCCGGGCAGGCGGCTGGCCTCGGCGCGGTCGGTGAGGGTGGTCAGCGCGTTGCCGACCGCGCCGGCCGACCGGCCGAGGTCTTTGGCGATCTCGCCGACCGTGTGCGGGCCGGGCCGGGCGGCCAGCCACTCGGCAACCTGGCGGCGAAGCTGGCCGTTGCCGAGCCGGCCCGCGACCGGGGCGGAAATAGCGGGGGCGGTCATCGAGAATACCTCCGGAGAACGAGGGCGGGTAATTGCGGGCGGGCGCGCGCTTCGCCGAAACCCAGGCTTCTAATCACCGGGAATTACCCGGAATTTCTGGGCACAGCACGACGCTATCTCGCCTTTCCCCAGGCAGTCAACGCATTTCGGCTCCATGAATAGCAAATTCGCCGCTAATCTCAGCGCATTCCGTCACTCACCGGCGTGCGTTTAATTACTGTCCGCCCTCGCTCCTTTTCCGCCGCCGCGCCTGCCGCCTTTCCCGCGCCTGCGCCGCCCGCCGTACCGCCTCCCGGCCAGGCCGCACGCCGGCGCGAGGCCGGCAGGGAGGCGGTCGGGGCGGGGAGGGGCAGGAAGAGAGGCGGGCCAGGCATTAGGAAAGAGGAAGTACGGAAAGGGAACGGACGATAGCGGCCACAGCGGGGGTACGGGGCCACGGACAAGAACGGGAAACCAACGCACGCCGCGCATCTCCGGGCCGCCATCAACCATTGTTTTACGAGCTATGCGCGTATATAAGGCTGGGAGTTCACAGGAAGGTTTATCGTCGCCGTGTCCTGCGCGTCCGCCGCCGTCCGGGTCCTCCGGCCTTAGCGGGAGTACGGATCGGCCGCCAGATCAGCTGACGGTGCGGACGGGCGGCTGGCCCGCGAAGCTGGGCGAGCGGTCCTCGATTTCCGCTGACCGTCTCTGGCCCCCGGCGGCTCAGTCTGCGGCGCTGCTGCCCGGCGGCCCAGGCATCGCGCGGCGGCTCGCTTAGCCGCGAGCCCGCACGATCAGCTTGGCACGCCTTGGCGGCGCGCGTCGAGCCTCCGCCCACCCGGCCGGGGCCGGCGGGCAGCCGCCGACGCTGCCGGCCGCCTGCCCCGCCGCCGGCCGCCCGCCGCCTCGCGCGGCTGGCCCTGGCCCAGCCGTAAGGCCGACCATGGGGACCGGGAGCAGGGCGAAGAAGAGGGATCGGGGAAGGAGCCGGGGAGCGACGGTCAGGGGAAGGACGACGGAGGCCGGCGAGGGGGCATGGAGCACGGACCGGAAGGTGAAATGACGTATGCCGCGCATTCCCGGCCCGCCATCTACCATTGTTTTACGAGCTATGCGCGTAATCAGTCGGCGTGTTCACCGGAAGGTTTATCAGCGCCGTGTCCTGCGCGTCCGCCGCCGTGCGGGCCTTCCGGTCTCAGCGGGTATACACATCGGCCGGCCGATTAGCTGACGGTTCGGACGGGCGGCAGGTTCGCGAATCCCGGTCGACGGTCAGCGATTCCCGCTGACCGTCCCGGGGCCGCCGCGGTGACCTGTGTGTGGCCCGCGCCCGGAGGCGGTCTCCGCCGCAGACCGCGCGGACGGCCGGCGGTCGGCGAGCCCGTCCCGGTAGGCTGCCATGACTTCGCGGCGCCTGTCGAGCCGCCGCAGCGGGCCGTGATGCCCGGTCAGCGGCCGGCCTGCGGCCCCTGGGCGCGGTCGCGCTCGCGGACGAGTTCCAGGGTGATGTCGGAGCCGGAGTTCCCGGCGCGCCGGACGCGGTCGGGGAAGCGGTCGAGGAAGTCGCGGAAGCTGAGGCAGCCGTAGTTCCGCTCGTCGAAGGCGGAGTCCAGGGCAACCATCTTGCTCTTGATGGCCGACGCGGTGAGCGTGGTGCGGGCGGTGTCCTCGAACGCGCGGACGAGCAGCTGCTCGGCGGCGGCGATGTCGAAGGCGGCGGCCACGGCCGGGCGGGCGGCCGGGTCGACCTCGGCGACCAGCGTCCCCCAGAACTTGTACTCCGAGCACACCGACGCCAGCCGCCTGCTCGCGGTCGCCTCGGTCCCGACGCCGACCGCCCACTTGCCGAACTCCCGCAGCCGCCGCACCAGCGGCGTGTAATCACTATCCCCAGTGACCAGCACGAACACCGTCACGTCTGGGTGGACGATCAGCGTCTCGCTCGAGGACCCGACGGTCAGCAGACCACCGCCGGAAGGCGGCCGGGACCGGCGCAAAGTCAGCGCGGGGTTGGGTAGGGCCGAGGCGCCCTGCCGGGATTGCTCCCGGTGGGTCTCCCCGGCCCCCCCGCCGCACCCGGCGTGCGATTCTCACCGCACCGGGCGCTCCATGTGCCTTGGCCGCTGGATCAGCC
>Ga0335075_10002625_pt1 | contig 28744 bp, 18 predicted proteins | sample Lox_Sample_24_FD_206723 | JGI IMG/M metagenome (GOLD analysis project Ga0335075, IMG submission 206723) | Soil microbial communities from Loxahatchee National Wildlife Refuge, Florida, United States - Lox_Sample_2.4 | ecosystem: Environmental > Terrestrial > Soil > Wetlands | place: USA...
CGATTGGTCCAGATCTGGATGAGCCGCGAGACCGCGGCCTGCTTGGCATTCACCTGTCCGCCGAAGCCCGCAGGGCGTAGGGGGACCCCATCCCGCGCACGCTCCGCGAGGGCAACCTCGATGGGTCTCTGCGGACGTTCCGCGCCCTTCGGGCCCGGCAGGCCATCGAAGTAGCGTCGCCACTTTTCCTCTACGCTCGCGGGATCGCGAAGGTATTGCTCGTAGAGGGCATCGAGAAAGGCGGCATTGCCGCCAAAAAGAGGTGTAGGTTCCAGCATGGGAGAGCGCAGACAGCGAGCCGCTAGTCTAGCGGAAACGGACGCGCGAGGAAAATTGGAAAGCGCGTGCCAGTCGTTGAATTAAAAGGAATTAGTGCTTTCTTACAGCCTGGCGAGCATGTACAGCTCGTAAGCGATCAGAGCCGCGTAGCCGGCGAGTACCGCATAGAGGAGCATCGCCACCCGCATGCGGCCGAAGGCCCTGAGGCGCGAAAGCAGCGTCAGCATCACGACGCTGACGCCCGTCAACCCGACCTTTACCGCCACGAAGAGCCCGCCCGAGCCGCCGATGAGCGGTGCGAGCACCGGGTTCAGCTCATAGGCGCCGCGGTTGATCAGCACCACGGTCAGGATCGCATCACTGGCGCAGAGCGCGAGAATGAGAGTGGCGATGGCGAGCCACCACGGGTGGTACCAGTCGATGGCGCCGAGCCGCTCCTCGCCCGTCCGCCGCGGCCCGAGGCGTCGCGGCCTGAAGCTGCCCTGCACGACCGCCCGCGCCACCTGCGTGCGTCTGTCAGGTCCGCGGCGCCGCTCGGATACCTCACTGGCGGCGGCGACGGCCTCGCTGCGATTGAACAGAATGGGCACGGCCTCGTTCTTCTCGGCTGGTATTCCTGTGACTCTCGATTGTAACGGCGGAGCAGTCCGCATGCCCGGTAACGGACCGTGACGCTTGTCACAGGGGAGGAACCAGACCCTGGGGTCGTCCGTTTGAGGGCGTATGACACCGGTCATCGTGGCGCTCTTCGACGATTACGGCATTGCGGACCGCGTCCGCACGGAGCTCGTGGCCGACGGCTTTCCGACCGACCGGGTGGAGCTCACCTCGCTCATCGAGACGGGTCAGGCGGATTCCGAGCCGGGGGATGCATTCGAGGCGCGCGTCGCCAACTACTTTCATACCCTGCTCGATCAGGACCAAGCGCACAACGGAGAGGCCGACGCCTTCGCGCGGCGCGTGCGTAACGGCAACTCGGCAATCACGGTGCACCCGCGCACGGACTACGAGATCGAGAGCGCGCGCGCCATCCTGCACCGCCACAAACCCGTCGCGGTGGAGGAGATTGGCGAGCTGCAGTCCTAGCGCTGCATCACCGCCCAACATAGCGGGAGCCGATCGCGCGCTACAACCACCCGAGCCGGTAGCGCAGCAAAAAATAGGCGGGACCCGGCGCCGCCATCGCGAATATCGAGAGCACGCCGAGCGGTTGGGCAGCCGGGATTGCGGCGGCGAGCGCCGCCCAGACGAATGGACTCGAGCCGCCTGCTACGACCAAGCCGGCAAAGAACGCGATGACCACCGCCTTGTGGCGCCGCACATCCCCATCGAAAGCCAGAACCAGTGCCATTAGGATGATTGCCGCAACCAGCGATACGTAAGCGACAACAACCCCTTGTACCGCCCACACGGCCAAATGCAACGCTTCGTGCTTTTCCAGGCTCATCGGCAGAATTGCAGCGAACACATATGAGCCTACACATATGGCGTTCCGGATGGTCGTTGGCAAGCGGATGCGCAATAGCGCGCGATCGCGCTCTTTGAGCAGAAAATAAACGGTGTAATACACGACTGCTGCGGCAATGGCCACGACGAAAATCAAGGCGAGCGGGACCGCATGCGCCAAGAGGCTCGAGTTTGCGAGCGCTCCGGCTCGAGACGGCGGGACGACCCTGCCTCCGCCGCCGAGCACCGGCCGCTCTTCGAGAGCTTGGTAGACCGCCGCCCCAATGACTGCGGCGCCCACGATCGCGCCCAAAGCCCGTGTCGAACGGGCGACGGAGCGCATCCGAAGCGTTACCCATAAGCCCCCGACCAGCACCAAACCGGCAAATGCCAGATCAAGAGGCGGCATTGCGCCCTCGAGTCAAGCATGTGCCGATGATTGCAGGGTCACACGCGAACACATGGGGAGAAGAGCGCCGTGAGTCGCGGTCCATCCTCGCAGTCTGGATAATCTCCGGCGCGACCTCAAGAGCTCAACGCGCGCCGGGCGGGGCAGGATGCCCCGATCCAGCGCTTCATGCTAATGCCGGGCGGCGGCCGCGGCGGCCGCATCGTGGGCGCGGCGCCCGGTCTCCAGGAAAACCTTCATCCGCATCAGGTCGTCGTTGAGCTCCGACTTCGGGTCGGTGCCGAAGAGGCGTGCCACCGCATGACCGAGCGCGCCCGCCGGCGGCGTGTAGCTCATCGTCACCAGGATGCGCGTTCCGCCCCCGGTCGGCTCGAACCGCAGCAGCCCGGCGTGCTCCACCGCCGAGCCGGGAAGCGTCCGCCAGGCGATCAGCCTGTTGGGTTCGAGGCGTGTGGTCACGGCCTCCCAGGAGATCGTGGCGCCCATCGGGCCTTCCACCACCCATTGCGAAGTGCCGTCCCCTCTGACATGGACTTCGCGCACGTGCTTCATGAACTCGGGGAAACGCTCGAGCTGCGAGAAGGTCTCGAACACCAGTTCCACCGGAGCGGCGATGTCGATGCACTTCTGCAGGTCCATCGCGGGGCGGCGCACGCCGACCAGCCGATCGATCGGCATGTTGGTGCTGCTGCGCCCGATGAGCGCGACGCCGCCGAGGCCGCCGAGGAAGCCCAGGGCGCTGCGCCGGCCGGCGAGCGCGTTGATGATGAGCGCCCCGCCCATCGCGCCCATGATCACCCGGATGGCCGGCGGCCAATTCTCCTGCCAGGGTCCGAAGCGCCGCTCCCGCCCGCGGCCGGCGCCCTGCAGGGCCGAGATCCCGGCCGCGCTTTCATACACGGCCAGCCGGTCCTCGACATCGGCGACGCCGCGGACTGCCCAGACGGTGCGCAACAGACGCACGTACTCCCGCTCGAGCACCGCTCCGCTCAGGGTCACCCTGCCCGAAAGCGCCGCGACTTCGATCGCACCGGGGTGCGACACGGCTCCGCCCAGACGCGAGCGCACGCGTTCGCTGAGGACCTCATCAGGCACATCCTCAGGCGTGAAGCGGGCGCGGACTTCGTGGGCGACGCCACGGGCGCGGTTGCGAAGGTCGCGGGAAGCAACGCTGGTCGCTTCGTCGAGCCGGCTCATGCCGCTCGCGAGCCGATCCCGCATCACCGCGCGCCGGCGCCGCCCGTGGTCGGGGTCGAGTAGGTACATCGAGATGGCGCCAGCCGCCGCGGCACCCAGCAATAGACGAGCAGCCATGGCACCTCCTGTCAGACGTCGCCCGTAGGTCGGTACCTCAAGCAAGCCTCGCGCCTGGTTCCATGCGCCGGGTCGGGGGATCCGGCCCCGCCCGGCGCGCGGCCTCGTGCCTCGCCCGTCAATGCCCCAGGCCGAGATGCTTGGCGAAGAACGTATAGGTGAGCGCCCAGTAGTCCGCGGTCTCGGCGTGAGTCGCGCCTGCGCCGTGACCACCTTCGGTGGTCTCGTTGTAGAGCACGTCGTGCCCCTGTGCCTCCATCTTGGCGGCCATCATGCGCGCAAACACGGGCGTCACCCGATCGTCGGTGGTCTCCGCGATGAAGAGGATCGGCGGATAGCGGATACCGCGCCTGACATTCTGGAACGGCGAGTAGGTGCGGATGTAGGCCGCCATCTTCGGGTCCGCCGGGTCGCCGTATTCTCCGGTCCACGAAGCGCCCGCGCCGAAATGCGTGTAGATCAGCATGTCGATCAGCGGACGCTGACACACCACGGCGCCGAACAGGTCCGGTCTCTCCACCATCACGGTCGAGACGAGGAGTCCTCCATTGGAGGCCCCGACGATGCCGAGCTGCTTCGGCGTCGACAGGCCGCGGCTCTCGATGTCGGCCGCCACCGACTCGAAGTCATCGTAGGCGCGCTGGCGGTGATACTTCAGGGCCGCCTGGTGCCAGGAAGGTCCGAATTCCCCGCCGCCGCGGATGTTGGCGACCGCGATCGCCCCGCCCCGCATCACCCAGGTCTGCACCGTGTCGAGCGGCATGCCGCCCTCGTTCCAGTACCACGGGGTGAGCGAGATCTGGAAGCCGCCATAGCCGTAAAGGATCGTCGGGATCGCGCCGTGCGCGTTCTTCTGGCGAATCAGGAAGTACGGTACCTTGGTGCCGTCCTTCGATGTCGCCCAATACTGGCGGACGGCGACTGCGCGGGCGTCGAAGTTGGCCGGCTGCGCCTTGATGAGATGCGGCGCTCCCTTACCCCCATATGCGTAAAGCGACGGCGGCGTCACGAAGCTCTCGTAGGAAAAGTACGCCTGCGGTCCCCAGTCGTTGGTCGAGACGATGGCGGTCGAGCCGCCGCGCGGCAGCGCGAGGCGCGTGTCGCTCCAACTGTCGTGCGCCGTGCCGCGCCGGGGGCGGAATTCGTGGATCGAGCCCGTGACATCCTCGTAAATGGAAGCAAACACGGCGTCCCGGCCTGCCGCGACCTCGTTGATCATCGCATGCGCTCCGGGCGTGTAGAGCACCGATACCGGCTGCTCACCGCCCGTGCGCGCATAATTCAACACCGGATAGGCGATCAGCGCGCCCTGCCCGATCGTCCGGCCCGCCACCGTCCAGGAGTTCTGCAGCGTCGCAATCAGCTGCCCGCGGGTCACTCCCACGACCTGCGCGTCCTCCGGCAATGGCAGCTTGAGCGTGCTGCCGTCGGCGCGCACCACGTAGTAATCGGAGCTGAAGAAGCTCGGCTGCCGGACGATGAGCGCCACCGTGCCGTAGGGACCGCGAAACACCATCGGCTGCACCGACATGTCATCAGGGCGCCCCTCGAATACCGTGCGCGCGCTCGACAACGGCTCACCGCGGCGCCACAGCTTCACGATGCGCGCGTAGGAGGACGGCGTCATGGAGCCCGGCCCGAAGTCGGTGGCGACCAACACGGCATCCGGCCGTAGATACACGGCTGCCGACTTCGCGACGGGCAGCTTGAACCCATCGGCGATGAACCGGCGGCCGATCGGATCGTATTCCCGCACCTCGGCGGCATCGCCGCCGCCCGGAGACAGCGTCACCAGGCAGCGATCGAAAGCGGCGGTGCAGTCGGCGCCCTCCCATACCCAGTTCCGGTGCATCTGCCGATCGAGCTGGTCGATATCGAGGAGGGTTTGCCAGCGCGGCGCCTTGCGGGCGTAATCGGCAATGGTCGTGCGCCGCCAGATGCCGCGCGCGTGATCGGCGCTCTGCCAGAAGTTGAGCACCCAGCCATGATCGAGCGTGCCCTCGGGAATGCGGGTGTTGGCGTTGAGCACATCGAGCATCCGGGAGCGGTCGCGCGCGTAGGTCGGGTCGGACTCGAGCGCGAGATCGCTGCGCCCGGTCTGGGCCTGCGCCCACGCGAGCGCCTTCGGACCATGAATTTGGGAGAGCCAGAGATAGGGATTGGCGCCGGCGTCCTCGCCGCCGGCGCGCGCGCGCGGGCTTGCGAGCGCCGTCAGCCCAATCAGGGTCAGGACGCCGGCGACGATCGCCGCGGCAGGAGTCGACTGTTTGTTCTTCATCGGGCGCCTCCTCGGTGCGCCCGGAAGCCTACCATGTGACGGTGAGCGCGTGACGGATGCTCTCGACCGGCAGCGTCAAATATACGGTCGAGTCGTGCGCGTCCCAGCGCCAGCCGGCCGCGCTGCCGTCCACCCCGATTGACGCCGGCCGGCGGATGACGTGAATGCGCAGCGTGTATGCCCGCGCCTGCTGCTGGCCGGTGAAGGAGCCGACGGTGGGCCCTATGACGAGCCGGTGTCCGCCGGCGGAGGTGCGGTACGTCATCGGCGTCAATGCGTGGGCGTGGTCGTAATCGAGGGAGACTCCGTCATCCTCATAGAGATCGAAGCGGCTGTTGCCGTCGCCGTAAACATCGAGCGTCAGGCCGGCCGGCCGCGTGCCGCCATGAGCGGGTGGCGGCGTCTGCTGCGGAATGATGGCTCCCTCGCGCACGAAGACCGGGGTCGCATCCACCGCGTAATGCCCGCTGAGCGTGCGGTCGCCCCGATAGCGCTTGCCCGAGAAGAAATCCATCCAACTCCCGGGCGGCAGGTAGACGGTGCGCTTGCCGTCAGCCTCCAGGACCGGCGCCACCAGCATCTGCGCGCCGAAGAGGTACTCGTGGAAGTGCCGGTAGGCCTGCTCGAGGTCCGGCCACTCGAGATAGAGCGGGCGCAGCAGCGGCAACGCGAGCCGGTGCGCCTGCCAGGAATAGCTGTAGAGATACGGGATGAGCCGCTCCCGCAGGGTGAAATACCTGCGCATGAGCGCGACACCTTTCGGTCCATACAGCCAGGGCATGCGTGTGTTGCCCTCGAGCGGATTCTCGTGCGCGCTGTGCATGCGCAGGATGGGGCTGAAAGTGCCGAACTCGATCCAGCGCGCATACAGGGCGAACGGAATCTTCGCCCCATGGAAGCCGCCGATGTCGTTGCTGATGTAGGGCACCAGCACGTTGCCGCCGCGGGCGGTGTAGGCGACCTCATAGGCCAGCACGCGCCACTCGGAATAGGCATCGCCGGTGAAAAACCCGGGGTAACGCTCGCTGCCCCAGCCGCCGTAGCGGCTGAGGATGAAGGCGCGCTTGCCCGTCTGCCGCCGGGTGGCGTCATAGAAGACCTCGTTGGTCCAGAGCTGCGGGTCGAGTCCCGGCATGCTCGCCGCGCCGCCCCCGCCGTCCACCCACCAGAAATCCATGCCCTGACGCACGAGCGGCGCATGCAGATCCTGCATCGAGATCTGCGCCTGCCTGCGCTCGGCCAGGTTGAACCAGATGCGCGGCGGCGGCACCACATCGCGCAATGCGACCGGCCCGCGCAGGATGCCTGCCGGCCTCGCCGGCGGCGGCGACCGCGGCGGCTCGACCCGCAAGGCGATGACGTTGCGCGCCCCCGGATGCAGCGCGGCCGTGATGTCGGCGTAAGTCAGCCGGCGCGGCCACTGCACGTGGGTATGCTGCACCTCCTCGCCGTTGACGAAGAGCCGGTACCGAGCTGCGACCTCACCGAGGTACAGGTACACGGCCCGCGGCAGCCTCGCCGGCACCTGGAAGGCAATCCGGTACCAGCCGATCCCCCGGTAGCCGGGATAGCCCTGCTGCTGCCAGGAATCACCGGTCCGGATCGGCCGCCAACGGCGGTCGTCGTAGCTGCCGGCATACCAGTGTCCTTTCAGGCCGGCATCGCCGGGATCGGGGGCGAATTTCCAGGCTCCCGCGAGGCTCTGGTCGTACGACGGCCTCGGCGGCAGCGGCCGTCCCAGGGCCCGTAACACCTCCGGCGCATGGCTGTCGCTGTAGGAAAGAATGCTCTCCCGCGTGTTGGCATAGCCGGGATGGTCGTTGAGCGAGAGCTCGAGCCCGCGGGCATGCAGCCAGTCGATGAGCGCCTGCGGCCTCGGGATGAGCGGGCTCCAGTCGTATCCGCCCTGCCAACCGTAGTTGTGCCAGGCGAAATCGAGAACGAGCCCCGCGAGCGGGATGCCGCTGTCGAGAAGCCGGGTGACTTCGGACTCGAGATGCGCCTCGCCGTAGTGGCGCATCGCGGGCGATCGGGTGTCGGCGGCGCCGGGGAAGTACTCGAAGTTGAGGTCGGTGATCCAGGGTCCGAGCGCCTGGCGCGGAATCATCGGCACCGGCCCGCAGAGCTCGGCGTACTCCCGCAGCGGCCGGCGATAGTCGTGGCCGTACACGAAGAGATACCAGTCCTGGCCCTTCAGTGCCGGGCGCGGCGCGATCCAGCCGTGGCCGGCGTTCCACACCGGACTCGTGCTGTCATCGAGCAGCGCATAGCCGCTGCGGCTCAGGAGCCCGGGCGTCGCGGGCGGCAGCAGCACGTCGATGCCGGGAATCACATCGTGCACCGGGCTGCCGAGGTCGTTGCCCGGCGGCGGCAGGTTGGCGCTCTCGATGTTGTCGAGAGAATACGTGAGGCCACCGAGATTGCCGGGGTCGGCCTGCCCGGGAAGCCACGCATGGCGGCCGCCGGCAGCATCGCTCCAGCTCACCGAGAGGTTGGCAGGGCCGAAGGCGCCCGAATTCAGCCGGTAGCGCAGGCTCATGGCCTGCGTGGTGAGAATCAGCCAGCCGCCGCTACGGACCTCGGTGACCGCGACCGCGGACCAGTCCCTTTTTTCCACGACCGCGGTCGGCGCATCGACGAACCGCCCCTGGGGCGAGTACTCCATGCGCACGAGCGATGGCGTCAGGAACTCGAAGCGTGCGCCGCCCGCGGTGATCGCGGTCGTGGCGTGTGCCTGGGAAAACGTGACGAGGAGCGCCGCCGCGGCGGCGCCCAAGGTATGGACATGCCTCATGCTCAATACGCAGATGTCTCGTAGCCATCCGTGAGTGTATCAAGGAAGGCGATGACGTCCTGGATCTGCGCGGGCGTGAGCGCGGGCGGATCGCCAGGGTGGCGATTGAACGGTGCGTCCACCGTGTCGACGTTGGCCTGGTACTGCGGAGGAATGTCGTCGTATTTCATCACGTGGCCGGCGGCGTCACGCGGATAGAAGCGGCCGGGGTCGACATCGCGATCGGCGTAGAAGTCGAGCACCTGCGTGAGACTGTGGAATACGCCGTTATGGAAGAACACATGGCGCAGCGCCACATTTCTCAGAGTCGGCGTCAGGAACATGCCGCAGTACTGCGTCGACGTGCGCATGTCGGTGCGGTAAGGGCCGCAGATCCCGAGATCATGGTAATGGGGATCGCGGTTCGCCGGGATGGCGGGATTTCGCGGCGCGCCGAGCGCCTCGAACTGATGATCGGTGAAAAGCGGCGGCTCGCCGTCGCGGGTCGGCTGATCGAGATGGCAGGCGGCGCAGTTGCCCTTGGCCGGGTCATTGAAGAGGAGATAGCCCGCGAGCTGCGCGCGGGTAAAGCGCGCCCTGCCCTCGAGCCATGCGTCGTACTTGCTGGTGAACGGATGGAAGCCGGGATCCTCGATCTCGTAGCGCCCGATGGCGAACATCGCCTCATCGACCGTCATGCGCGGATTTTGAAACAGGGCGGCACCAAAGAGTTGCTCGAATGCCGCCGCGTAGGGACCGGACGCCAGCTTTTTCGCCACCTCCTGCATCGTGCCGCCATCCATCTCCGCGGGGTTGTATAGCGGTCCGTTGATCTGCTGCTCCAGTGTGTCGGCGCGGCCGTCCCAGAAGAGGCCGCCCTGGGGAACGAGGTTGGTCGCCGCCGCCTGGGGCGTCGCCGCCGTCTTCAGCGCACGCGCCTGGCTGGTTGCGGCCTGTGCCTGCTGAGTGAGCGGCACGGGAACGTCGTTGCCGTTCTCGACGTCGGGACCGATGGTGAACGCAGGTTGGCGGTAGAGGTAACGAAGGGATGGCACCGCGCGAAAGCCCGGCGTTCTCACCCCGGGCCCTCCCATGACCACTGCCGAGGTCTGCGCCGGTCCGTACGCATCCGCCGGATCGTGGCAGCTCGCGCACGACAAACGTCCCGAGCCCGACAGGCGCGGATCGTGAAAGAGCCGCTCGCCCAGCTCCGCCACCGCTGAGAGCGGCGGATCTGCGGGAACGGCGAGCCTCACCGGATGCGGGTTCTCGCCGAGCGAGAGCCGGAGCGCGTCGCCCGGCCCGCCGGCCCAGGCGCTCAGTGGAACCGGCGACGCCGCGAGAAAGCCGGCGGCCGCCAGGAGCAGGGCTCCCAGCAGCACGCCGGCGATGAAGGTGACTCGCCGGGAAGTCTCAGGCGCCAGCCTTGGACCCCTTGTCGACATGCGCGGCCGCGGACCACGGGTTGATGAAGATCGGTTCGCCGGTCTGCTCGTTCAGGAAGAGCGGCGGGTTCATCCGATGCTGCCTGAAGTCGAACATGTCCATGATGCTGCCCGTCGTCGCATCGAACGCACCGCCGCCCAGCCGCTCACCGTGCAGCCAGTTGTCCTCGATGAAGCGCACGATGGAGGCCTGCGAGATGTACGTATGGCTCACGTAGTTCGAGCGGGCCCACGGTGAGATCACCAGGAACGGCGTGCGGGTGCCCGGGCCACAGCGGCCGTTGACCGGCTTGCCGAGGAGGCCGTCCGGCTGAGTGCCCGTGCCACAGATGCCTGACCCGTCGAGCTTGTCGACGACCGGATCGAAGGACGGGCTCGTGGTCTGCGCGAACGCGTGGTCGTACCAGCCGTCGGAATCGTCCCAGTTGATGATGACCGCCGTGTCCTTCCACTCGGGCTGCTGCTCGAGGAAGTTCACGACCTTGGTGATCCAGGCCTGCTCATCGGTCGGATCCGAGTAGCCGGCGTGACCGTCCTGGTACGCGGGCGCCTTGAGGTAGGCCACGGCCGGGAAGTTACCCGCCTGCACCGCCGCGTAGAAGTCATTCACGTCGTACTCGTGGTTCGCCGGGTCCAACTGCCCGTTGCCGTCATAGGTGTGACCGACGGTCCAGACCGACTGCGGCCGGGCGTGCGTCGGGTTGGCGGTCGACTTGAAGTACTGGAACCAGTTGTGATGCTGGATGTAGTCGGCCTCGGTCACCCCGGTGATCGCCGATTTGGTGTTGCGGCCGCAGCCGGTGGTGCCGTTGGGGTTGGTGACGCCCAGATCGAAGCCGCCCATGAAGCCGCCCCAGCTGATGCCCCTGGCGTTGAGCAGGTCGCCGATGTTCCTGCCGAGCATCCGCACCTGGTTGGTGGCGCTCGAGCAGATGTCATAGGCCGGATCGACGTCGCTGACCAGGTTGATGCCGCCCGCGCCGTCCTCGATGTAATAGCTGCTGGAGTTCGTCGCCACGAGATCGACGCCGTTCGTCTGACCCGATACGGCCTCGAGCGCGCCGGGTGTCGACGGTCCGTACGTATCGGTGTAGGCGTTGTCGCTCATCGCGAAATGCTGAGCGTAGTTCCAGAGCGCGGTGACGGTGTTGCCGTCGTAGTAACCCATGACCTGGCCCTTGGTGCCGAAGGCGCCGACGCCTCCGGCCGTGCCGCTACCGGTGTAGAGGGGAAAGAGATCCGCCTTGCCGCCGTCGTACGCCTGCTGCTCGGCCGTGTAGCCGTGGTTCTGGTCGGCAGTCGCGGCCTGGGTGAGGTCGAGCCGGAAGGGATTGGCGGCGTTGGTCCCGTTCAGCGGATTGGTGAAATTCGGATTGTTGGTCAGCAGCCTGGCGTTGGCCAGGTTGTTGACCTTCGGCGTGCCGGGGAGCGCCCGGAACGGCGGCTCGTGCGGCGGATTGGCCGCCTTCGGATAGGTGGCGTAGTAGTGGTCGAACGAGACGTTCTCGTCGTAGATGACTACGAGATGCTTGATGGGGGTGGCGGTTTCGTAGCCGCCGCCGCCCTGGAAGTAGGACGGGCTCTGGGCGAGCGCCGCGGAACCGGCGCACGACACCACGGCGGCCGCACCGAGAACGGTCGGCAGCTTGCAAAGCAGATTCTTCATGGAACGCTCCCTTCGTCGAGGAAAGTGGGCCGCCGGGACTGTAGCGAGGCACTGTGACGACCCGGTGACAGGACCGGCCGTCCTTCGTTTCGTCGCGGCGGCAGGGGTACTTGCCGCAGATCGGCCCCGGGAAAGGGCCATCGGCCGCTCGGGTGGCGCGGCGATCGGGCATCATTGCGGCGCCGCCGGCCTCAGGTCCCGGCACCGCTCTGGCTGGAGGTATCCCGAAATGAAGCAAGCGATCGCACTGATCGCGACGTTCTCGATCGCCAGCGCGGCACTCGCGGCGCCACCGAAAGGCGCACCGGGCAGGAGCCCGCCGGAATCCGCAGCTTCTGCGGCCGGCATCTTCGTGCCGAGGGCGGTGAAGAGCACGGGAGCGGTGACGGTCGAGGGCCACAAGATCGCCTACGACGCCGTCGCCGGCACCATCGTCGTGCATCCGAAGGGTTGGGATGATGCCGCCAGGCCCCAAGGTCCGAAGGATGCGATCGGCACCGCGGATGGGCCGCCGGTCGCCTCGATGTTCTACGTCGCCTACTTCAAGCAGGGCGCCGATCGGGGCTCGCGCCCGATCACCTTTCTCTACAACGGCGGCCCCGGCTCATCGACCATCTGGCTGCACATGGGCGCCTTCGGCCCGGTGCGTGTGGTCACGAGCAACGACTCGCACACGCCTCCCGCCCCGTACCGCGCGGTGGACAATGCCTACAGCCTGCTCGATGTCTCGGATCTCGTCTTCATCGACGCGCCCGGCACCGGCTTCAGCCGCATCGAGGGCAAGGGCAAACAACAGGCCTTCTGGGGGGTCGACCAGGACGGCTACGCGTTCAGCTCCTTCATCACCCGGTTCCTGTCGCAATACGGCCGCTGGAACTCGCCCAAATATCTCTTCGGCGAGAGCTACGGCACGCCCCGCTCCGCGGTGCTGATCAACGACCTCGAGAGCGATCGCGACATCGACTTCAACGGCGTCATCCTTCTCTCGCAGGTGCTCAACTTCAACCTGATGGCCGACGGGCCCCAGGGCAACCCAGGCGTCGATCTGCCCTACGAGATCGCCCTGCCGACCTACGCGGCGACCGCCTGGTATCACCACAAGCTCGGCTCGCAGGCGGCGGACCTGCCGAGCCTGCTCGATGAGGTCGAGCAGTTCGCCATGGGCGATTATGCCGACGCGCTCGCGCAGGGGGCGAATCTTCCCGCGGACCGGTTCAACGCCATCGCCGCAAAGCTCCACGACTACACCGGGCTTCCACTCGCCTACATCAAAAAGGCGGACCTGCGCGTCAGCGGCCCGGAGTTCTCGCAGGAGCTGCTGACCGATTCGGACCTGACGACGGGCCGGCTCGATTCGCGGTTCTCGGGTCCCGACATGGACCCGTTGGCCGAGGATGCAGAATATGACCCGCAGTCGGCCGGCATCAGCTCCGCGTATGTTTCGGTGTTCAACGAGTACGTGCACCACGACCTGCACTACACGACGCAGGAGTCCTACCTTCCCGAGATCGACATCTGGAACCTCTGGCAGTTCAAGCATCAGCCTCCTGACGCGCCCTTCCAGCTGGCCGGCGCCGTCAACGTGATGCCGGACCTGGCCGCTGCCATGAAGTACGACCCGAAGCTCAAGATCTGTCTCAACGGCGGCTACTTCGACCTGGCGACCCCGTTCTTCCAGGGCATGTACGAGATGCATCACCTGCCGATCCCCGCGAGCCTGCAGTCCAACATCGAGTATCACTACTACCAGTCGGGCCACATGGTCTACGCCAACGAGGTCTCGTTGAAGCAGATCCACGACAACGTGGCGGCCTTCATCCGCAGGAACGCCGGGCAGGCGGGGGAATGACCATGAGCGACCCCATGCGCAAAAAGGTCATGCTCAAAGCGTTTTCCGCGGCTGCGGCCGCATGCTTCCTCGGCCTGATTCAGGGCTGCGCCCTGCAGCCGTCACAGAATCAGCCGCCGGCCGATCAGGCGGCTTCCGAGCAGACGGCTTCCGATCAGGCCCCGGCTGCGGACAAAGCCCACGGGCACCACGAGGGCAACCCCTACTTCCGCACGGCCACCAGCACGACCGAAGGGTCGGTGACCGTCGAGGGCAACACGATCCACTACCACGCCGTGGCGGGTCTGCTGATCGTGCACCCGAAGGGCTGGAACGATGCCGCCGACAAGGACGCTGCCGCCTCGCCCATGGGCGCGCACGGACACCACGCCCACAGGAGGCCACCCGAGGCGTCGATGTTTTACGTCGCTTACTTCAAGGATGGCGAGCTGCCGGGCGATCGTCCGATCACCTTCCTTTACAACGGCGGCCCCGGCTCATCGACGATGTGGCTGCACATGGGCGCGTTCGGGCCCCGCCGGGTCGTGACGGCGGATCATACGCCCACGGCGGCCGCCCCCTATCGACTCGTCAACAACGACTACAGCCTCCTCGATGCCAGCGATCTCGTCTTCATCGATGCCCCAGGCACCGGCTTCTCGCGGATGACGCCCGGGGACGAGAAGGACTTCCTGGGCGCCGACCCGGACGTGCATGCCTTCTCCGAGTTCATCATGCAGTTCCTGTCGAAGTACGGCCGCTGGAACTCGCCCAAGTATCTCTACGGCGAGAGCTATGGCACGCCGCGCTCGGCCAACCTGATCAACGTGCTGGAGACGGAGGACGACACCGATTTCAACGGCGTGATCCTGCTGTCGCAGATCCTGAGCTATGACGAGTCGACCGGCATGGCTCGCTACAATCCCGGCGTCGACCTGCCGTACGAGCTGGCGCTGCCCACCTATGCCGCGACCGCGTGGTATCACCACAAGCTGCCCCAATCCGGCCAGCCGCTCGAGCCCTTGCTCGAGGAGGTGGAGCAGTTCGCGCTGACGGACTATGCGCGGGCACTGCGCGCGGGCTCGACCCTGAGCTCCGACCAGCGCGATGCCATCGCGGCCAAGCTGTACGATTACACGGGTCTGCCCGTGAGCTACATCCAGAAGGCCGACCTGCGCATCGACGGCGGCGAGTTCGAGCAGAACCTCCAAGGCGCTGCCGATACCACCACCGGACGGCTCGATACGCGTTTCTCAGGACCATCGCTCGACCCCTTGAGCGAGCGCGCCGGCTATGACCCGCAGTCCGCGGCGATCGGCTCAGCATACGTCTCGGCGTTCAACGACTACGTCCGCAAGGACCTGCACTACGGCATGGCCATGCACTACGTCCCGTCGGCCCGTTTCTTCATGACCTGGAACTCCCGGCACCAGCCGCCGGGCGCACCGGCGCCGCTGCCGCAGGGGCTCAACGTCATGCCTGACCTCGCCAACGCGATGAAGTACGATCCTGACCTCAAGATCATGCTGAACGGCGGCTACTTCGATCTCGCGACCCCCTTCTTCGAGGGCATGTACGAGATGGCGCACCTGCCGATGCCGAGGAAGCTGCAGGCTAACATCGAATACCACTACTACGAGTCCGGCCACATGGTGTATGCACATATCCCGGCGCTGAAACAGCTGCACGACAATGTCGCGGCGTTCATCGCCAACACGGAGCATCGGCAATGAAGCGGTTGCTCGCATTCACAGCCGCGTCGTCGCTCGCGACTGCCGCTTTCGCGGCACCGCCGAAAGCGCCCTCTCCGGGCAAGAGTCCGCCCGAGTCCGGCACGGCCCCGGCGAGCGTCTTTGCGGCGCATACCGCGAAGAGCGCCGGATCGGTGACCGTCGAGGGCCACAAGATCGCGTACGATGCGATGGCAGGCACGATCGTCGTGCACCCGAAGGGATGGGATGACGCCGCCAGGCCTCAGGGCCCCAAGGATGCGATCGGCACCGCGGATGGGCCGCCCGTCGCCGCGATGTTCTATGTCGCCTACTTCAAACAGGGTGCCGACCCGCGCACCCGCCCGGTGACCTTCCTCTATAACGGCGGCCCCGGCTCATCGACGGTGTGGCTGCACATGGGCGCCTTCGGGCCGGTGCGCGTCGTCACCAGCAACGATACTCACACGCCGCCGGCGCCCTACGGCGCCGTGAACAACGCCTATAGCCTCCTCGACGCCTCGGACCTCGTGTTCATCGACGCCCCGGGCACGGGCTTCAGCCGCATCGAGGGCAAGAACAAGGAGAAGGCGTTCTATGGCGTCGATCAGGATGCGTATGCGTTCTCCGCTTTCATCAGCCGGTTCCTGTCGCAGTACGGCCGCTGGAACTCGCCGAAATACCTCTTCGGCGAGAGCTACGGCACGCCGCGCTCCGCGGTGCTGATCAACGACCTCGAGACCGGGCGCGACATCGACTTCAATGGCGTCATCCTGCTGTCGCAGATCCTCAATTTCGATCTCAGCGCGGACCAGCCGGAGGCGAATCCCGGCGTCGAGCTGCCCTATGAGGTCGAGCTGCCGACCTTCGCGGCCACGGCCTGGTATCACCACCTGCTCGGCTCGCAGCCGTCCGACTTGACGACCTTTCTGCAGCAGGTCGAGCGGTTCGCCATGGGTGACTATGCGCGCGCGCTCAGTCAGGGGGCGAACCTTCCCGAGGTTCAGTTCAACGCCATCGCGGAAAAGCTCCACGACTACACCGGCCTGCCCCTCGCCTATCTCGAGAAGGCGAACCTGCGCGTCAGCGGCCTGCAGTTCGAGCACGAGCTGCAGAACGATTCCGGCCTGACCACCGGCCGGCTCGACAGCCGCTTCTCCGGTCCCACCATGGATCCGCTGGGTGAATATGCGGAATACGATCCGCAGGCGGCGGCGATCAGCTCGGCCTACGTCTCGGTGTTCAACGACTACGTGCGCCGCACGCTCCGTTACTCCACGGACGAGACGTACTACCCGGAGATCGACAACAACTCCTGGGAGTTGAAGCATCAGCCGCCGGGCGCGCCCTTCCCTCTTCCGCTCTCGGTCAACGTGATGCCGGACCTCGCCGCCGCGATGAAGTACGACCCCAACCTCAGGATCTGCCTGAACGGCGGCTACTTCGATCTCGCCACCCCTTTCTTCGAGGGCATGTACGAGATGCACCACCTGCCGATCCCGGCGAGCCTGCAGTCCAACATCGAATATCACTACTATCAGTCGGGTCACATGGTCTACGCCAACGAAGCCTCGTTGAAGCAGCTGCACGACAACGTGGCGGCCTTCATCCGCAGGACCGACAATGAGGCGGGGGAGTGACCATGAGCCGTACGATGCGCCCGGCGCTGATCAAAAAGGGCCTCGCGGCGGCCGCCGCCGCCTGCCTGTTCGCTCTCGTGCAGGGCTGCGCGATGCAGCCGACGCAGACGCAGAGCTCGGCCGACTACTCATCATCCGGCTCCGGCACGAGCGGCACGAGTGATCCCGCGCCGGCTGATCCGAAGCCCGCGGACCACTCCCGTTGGGCGAAGGCTCATGCGCACGAGGGCAACCCCTACTTCCGCACCGCGACCAGCTCGAGCGAAGGCTCGGTGAACGTTGAAGGCAATACGATCCGCTACCACGCGGTTGCGGGTCTGCTCATCGTGCATCCGAAAGGCTGGAACGATGCGGCCGGCGAGGTTGCCGGCGACGACTCACCAGCTGATCGGCGGCATGGGCACCACGCGGAGGACAAGTCGCCCAAGGCGTCGATGTTCTACGTGGCTTACTTCAAGGACGGCGAGAAACCGGGCGACCGCCCGATCACCTTTCTCTATAACGGCGGACCGGGCTCCTCGAGCATGTGGCTGCACATGGGGGCCTTCGGACCGCGCCGGGTGGTGACCGCGGACCATACGCATACGCCCCCCGCGCCGTACCAGCTGGTCAATAACGACTACAGCCTGCTCGATGCCAGCGACCTCGTGTTCGTCGATGCGCCGGGCACGGGCTTCTCGCGCGTGAAGCCGGGGGCCGAGAAGGACTTCTACGGCGCCGATCAGGACGTGCACGCCTTCTCCGACTTCATCATGCAGTTCCTGTCGAAGTACGGCCGCTGGAACTCGCCCAAGTACCTCTTCGGCGAAAGCTACGGCACGCCGCGCTCCGCGAACCTGATCAACGTGCTGGAGACCGAGGACGACACCGACTTCAACGGCGTGATCCTGCTGTCGCAGATCCTGAACTTCGACGACTCGGTCGATATCGTCAACTTCAATCCCGGCGTCGATCTGGCGTACGAGCTGGCGCTGCCGACCTATGCCGCGACCGCGTGGTACCACCACAAGCTGCCCAACAGCAGCGAGCCGCTGGACTCTCTCCTCACCGAGGTCGAGCGGTTCTCGATGGGCGATTACGCGGCGGCCTTGCGTGCCGGCTCGACACTGAGCCAGGAGCAGCGCGATGCGGTTGCCGCGAAGCTGCACGACTTCACCGGCTTGCCGGTGAGTTACATCGAGAAGGCGGATCTGCGCATCGACGGCGGGGAGTTCGAGCATAGTCTGCAGGGCGATGCCGGCCTCACGACCGGGCGGCTCGATTCCCGATTCTCGGGGCCGTCCCTCGACCCGCTGAGCGAGGGCGCGGACTATGACCCGCAGGCGGCGTCGATCGCTTCCGCGTATGTCTCCGCCTTCAACAGCTACGTCCGCCGGGATCTCCACTACGGGATGAGGATGCATTACTACCCGGAGGTCGACATCTTCACCAAGTGGAACTTCCAGCATCAGCCTCCCGGCTTCGATTCGCCGCAGCCGCAAGCGCTCAACGTGATGCCGGACCTGGCCAACGCGATGAAATACGACCCCGACCTCAAGGTCATGCTGAACGGAGGCTACTTCGATCTCGCCACGCCCTTCTACGAGGGCATGTACGAGATGGCTCACCTGCCGATGCCGCGCAAGCTGCAGGCGAACATCGAGTACCACTACTACGAGTCAGGACACATGGTGTACGCGCATGTCCCCGCGCTCAAGCAGCTGCACGACAACGTGGCGGCGTTCATCGCGAACACGGAGCACCAGCCGATGGAGCGGCAGGACTCCCAGGAATAGATTGCGCGCGCTCGCGCTCGGGTGCCGGGCGCGTTTCCAGCGCGTGCGGCGGCTCTCTCGGAGGCCGTAAACCTCCGCCGAGCGCCGCCCGCGGGCCAAGCGTGTCGCGGGCTCGCGCCCGCGGCTGGAGCCGCCTAGAATGTCTTCATGGGATCCAGCCGAATCGAAGTCCTCGCCGGACACCTGAATGCGTCGTCCGGACCGCTCGTGACGGCGGCTGACATAGCGCGTGCGCTGCGAAACGGCTCGGCAGAGCATCTGAAGAGCAACAGCGGCGGCCGCGCCGCGTTGCTGTCGATGTTCATCGAGGCAGAACCCTCCCTCATCATCGCCTGCGCGCGCGAGGCAGACGCTGACTGGCGCAGTGCTGACGCCCTGTACCGGCAGGCCCTGGCCGACGGCCTGCCGCGCGTCCCGCGCTGGGAATCGGTCATCAGAAGCTGGCAATGAGTGTAACGGCTTCGGATCTGCAGCAATTTCGGGAAACCGGCGGGTGGCGAGTCCTCGCGGGGTTCGCGCGCTCCATGATTGCCGACGCCGAGGAGAAAGCCGCCGGCACTCGCATGAATCCTCAGCTCGGTGGCGGCACGAGACTGATGCTGGCTATCGGTCATCGGATCAGCGATGACATCGATCTTTTCATTCGTGACCCGCAATGGATTGGCTATCTGACCCCGCGGCTCAATGACCGGTTCGAGGCGGTGATCAATGGATACGACGAGTCGTCCACCTCGCTCAAGCTCCGTCTGAAGGAAGGGGAGATCGATTTCATCGTCGGAATGTCCCTCCTCGGGCTTGCGAGCGAGCACGACCCAGCCGTCCCCTTTGAGCTGGAGCCCGTCGAGGAAGTGATCGCCAAGAAGCTCTTCTATCGCGGCTGGGCGCTTACCCCACGCGATCTCTACGATTGGAGAACGGTGGCAACTCGCCCTGAATTCGCCCACCTCGAAGGGCTGATGCGCAATCTCCTCGACGAGGACAAGCGTCAGGCGATCCGGGACGCGCTCGGCGCCATGTCCAAAGCCGGATCGGCAAGATCAACTTGGGCCGCCATTCGTGCGCCCGATAAGCCTGGGCTGGATACCGCGATCGAGTGGGGGCTCGATGCGCTGAACCGACTCTCCGCGCCCTCCCCTTAACGTCCTGCTCCAGCCGTCGTGACCACTGCGCGACGCTCACTTCTCGGCGAGGAACTGGGTCCGGTCGCGCGGCGGCTCCTGCCAGCCGCCGCCGAGTGCCTCGTAGAGATGCACCAGCGCCTGTAAACGGGCGAGCTTCGCCTGGGCGAGCTCGTCCCTCGCCTGGAAGAGCGTCTGCTGCGCCTGCAGGACATTGAGCAGATCGGCGACGCCCTGGCGGTACTGCAGCTGCGAGATCCCGAAGGCCTCGCGCGCGGCGTCCACTTCACGTCGCAGGTGGTCCTCCTCGCGGGCGTAGTTGGCTACCTGACCAAGCCCGCTCTCGACGTCGGCATACGCGTTGAGCACGGCTGACTGGTAATCGGCGACCAACTCCTGCTGCGTCGCATATGCCAGGTCCTTCTGCCCCACGAGTTTCCCGCCCGCGAATATCGTTTGCACGAGTTGCGCGCCGGCGTCCCAGAACGTGCTCGGTCCGTGCAGAAGGGTATTGACCGCGGCGCTGCCGAATCCGTCGCTGCCGCTGAGCGCGATTTGCGGCAGAAACGCTGCACGTGCCGCCTGGAGGTTTGCGTGCGCCGCAGCCAGATTGGCCTCCGCCTCCGCCACGTCCGGCCGTCGCAACAAGAGCTGCGACGGCAGGCCCGCCGTCACATCGGGCAACCGCATGCTGTCCGTGTTGAGTGCGTGGACATCGAACGCCTCCGGCGGCCGGCCGAGCAGCACCGCGAGCTGCACGCGCGTCTCGAGTTGCTGCTCCTCGAGGACGGGCAGCTCGGCCTTGACCGACTCCACCTGTGCCTCCTCCTGCGCCAGGTCCAGATGCGATGCGGTGCCGGCCGAAACTTTGAGCCGGATCGTGCCGAGAATGCTGTTGATCGCCGTCAGGTCCTCCTGGGCAATCGCAATCTGCTCGCGTAGGGCCAGGATGCCGAAATAGTCATCCGCGACAGCCGCCGTGACCGTCAGCGCTGTTACCTGCCGAGCGAACCTCGACGACTTCAGAGCCTCGGTTGCGGACCGCAAGTTGTCCCGCGATAAGCCCCAGACGTCCACATCGTACGTCGCATCGAGATTCAGTCCGAATGAGTTGCCGGTAGAGAGCTGCTGGCCGCCCGTCTCCAGGGCGGACACTCCCTTGCCCGCTCGAATCGCGTCCGCCTGCAGGTTGATCTGCGGAAAGAGCGCGGCGCGCTGGATCGTGACCTCCGCCCCCGCCTCCCGCAACCGCGCCGCCGCCGCGGCAAGATCCCGATTATCGGCCTGTGCCTGGGCGATGAGCTCAGACAGCTCCGGACTGCCGAACTCCCGCCACCAACCCGCGCGGGGCCATACCGGCACGGTCGCCGCAGCCGGCGTCGCCGTCGCGGCCGGCCCCGCAAACTTTTGCGGCACGAGCGCCGGCGTCAATACCTGCGGGGGCCGCGTCGCGCACGCCGCAAGCAGAATCACGAGGACGCCTGCCGTGCCCCGCGCCCGGCCCACTCCTCGCAGCAATGGCTGGCCCCACATCCTCGTTTCCCTATTCGTAGCGCAGCGCATGGATGGGACTGGTTCGGGCGAGGCGCAACGTATTCGCATACACCGCCGCCCAGGCGATCAGCAGTGCGGCCGCGCCGGCGGCCAGGAAATACACCGGGCTCAGCCGGATACGATATGCGTATCCTTCCAGCCAGCGATGCAGGTAGAGATAGGCCAACGGCCATGCGATCAGATTCGCGACCAGCACCGGGATCGAGATCCGCCAGAGCATCAGTCTGACGATTTCGCCGGTGCGGGCGCCGGCTACTTTGCGGATCCCGATTTCCTTCGTGCGGCGCTCCGCCGTGAATACCGCCAGGCCAAATAGCCCGAGACAGGCGATGAGGACCGCGATGCCGTCAAAAATGCCGAGCAGCCGGCCTTCCCGCTCGTCGTCAGTGAGAAGCTCCCCGAACGCGGTGCCCAGGAAGTATCGATCGACCGCGGCTCCCGGGGCCAGCGAGCGCCAGGTCCGGTCGATGAAGGAGAGCGCCTGCACGATCTGCTCGGGGCGCACGCGGACCGAAGCAAACGTTCCGGCGCCCGGATCGTCGACGAATACCATCGGCTGAACGCGCTCTCGCACGGTGTCGAACACGGCATCATCGAGAACACCAACCACTTCAAACCGCGCCGGCCCTTCCGTCAGCGTCTTCCCCAGGGCCGCATCGGGCGAATAGCCTAACCGATGGGCCGCCGTCGCATTGATCAGCACATTGCGGACTCCGGCAGTCGCGGCGGCATCGGCGCCAAAGCGTGCCGAGAAAGGCCGCCCCGCCAGTACCCGGACGCCGTAGAGCGCGGTGAAGCCTGGATCGACACTGACGAACTTCGCGGTCATGGGGCTGCCGCCTTCCTGCGAGCGGATGAGAAGATCAGAGAAGCTCGCTGGATCGAAGGGAACCGCGCTCGACAGAGTCGAGCCGACGATTCCCGGCCCCGCGGCCACGATCCGGGAGAATGCCTGCATGACAGCCGGCGTCATGACGCCCTTGCCGCGCACCACGACCAGATCGTCACGATCGAATCCAAGGTTGAGAGTCCGAACGAACTCGATCTGCCGAAACACGACCATGGCCGCAATGGCCAGCGCAATCGAAACGCCGAACTGCCCGAAGACCAGTGCCGCCCGCAGCAGCGCCGAATCGCCGTGCCGCGCGTGCCCTTTCAAGGCCGCCGCCGGCCGCAAGCCCGACAGGACCAGCGACGGATAGAGGCCGCTCAGTGCTCCGACCCCGACCCCACCGAGCAGAAGGATCGCGGTCCAGCGCCAGTCTCTAAAGTAATGAAGCTGCAGCGTCACGCCGAGGATACGGTCATAAGCCGGCAGAAACACTTCCGCAATCGCAATGGCGATGATGACCGAGATCATGACGATCAGGACCGCCTCACCCAGGAACTGGAGGAATATCTGCAGGCGGGTGGCACCGGAGATCTTCCGCACGGCGATCTCGCGTGCGCGCAGCGTCGCGATCGCCGTCGTCAGATTCATGAAGTTACAGGACGCGACCAGCACGATCAGCAACGCGATGACCGCGAATCCATACACGGTTGCACGGCTCCCCGCAGGCTTCATGTCCTCGTACCGGCCACTGGTGAGATGAGCGTCCCGGAACGGCAGCAGGAGCTGCTGCTCGAGATCGCTCGCCGTCTGGTCGACGCCGAACTTGTGGGGGTCGAAGGATCGATCCAGTATCGACCGGACCTGGCCCAGCACCGTCCCGGGGTCGGCGCCCGGGGCAAGCCTGACATATCCGTAGTCGAGCGAGTGCGCTTGGGCCTGCGCCGTCTGGTAGGCATCGGAAACCACGATGTCCGCCACGAGCTGGGTATCGTCGGGCAGGTCGCGCAGCACGCCCGACACGATGAATGGACGAGCCTTCTCGAGACAGGCCGAGTCGGACGGCTCGCAACCGATTCCGAGGCCGCCGATCGTCAGGGTCCTGCCGACGGGATTGGCATCGCCAAAATACCTGCGGGCCTCGCTTTGCGACAGCACCACTGATGCCGGGTCCGCCAGCACCCGCCGGGGGTCACCTTCTATCAGCGGCAGCTCGATCAGCCGGAAGAAGTTCGGATCCACGACCGTGGCGATTGCCGGAAACAGCCCGCCGCTCACGTCGATCGTCACCTTGGTGAGATTCACGTGGGTGACGTCCCTCACCTGCGGGATCTGCGCCTTCATCTCCGTCAACAGGGTAAACGGGCTTTTCGCCAGCGGCAGCGGTGGCCGCCCGATCATGTTCAGCGTCTCCTCCAGTCTGTAGACATTCGCGGTGTCCGGGATCCACGCGTCGTACGAAAGCTGATCCCTGACGAAGAGCAGGATGAGGATGGCGCACGCCAGCGCGATCGACAGCCCCGCCACGTTGATGAAGCTGTAAAGCCTGCGCCGGACGAATCCGCGTGCCGCCATTCGAAGGCAATGTCCCAGCATCGGCGATCTACTCGTACCGCAGCGACCGTACCGGGCTGGTCCGCGCCAGACGCAGCGTGTTTCCGTACACCGTTGCCCAGGCGATCAGCAATGCCGCGGCGCCGGCCAACAGGAAGTAGAGCGGATTGAGGACTATCCGGTACGCGTAGCCGTCGAGCCAATGCCGCAGATAGATGTAGACGACGGGCCAGGCGATCAGATTGGCGACCAGTACCGGCACCGAGATCCGCCACAGCATCAGTTTCACGATGTCCGAGGTGCGTGCACCAGCGACCTTGCGAAGACCGATCTCCTTGGTTCGCCGCTCGGCGGTGAACACCGCGAGGCCATACAGCCCGAGACAGCCGATCAGAACGGCGATGATCACGAGCACGCCGAACATGGCACCCTCCCGCTCGTCCGCGCCGTAAAGCTGGTCGAAGCCGCCATCCAGGAACCAGCGGTCGACGGCCACGGACGGCATGAAGGCATGCCACGTGCGGTCAATGAAGGTCAGCGTCTCCGGGATACGTCCGGGACGCAGCCGCACTGAGAAATTCATCGGATAGCTTGGAATGTACACATAGATCATGGGCACGACGGGCTCCCGGGCTCCCTGCAGCTTCGCGTCGGCGAGCACGCCCACGATCTGGACGTGACTGTGGTTGTAGAGAATGATCTTTCCCACAGCGTCCTGCAGGCTGAAGCCGAGCTGCCTCGCGGCCGCGGCGTTGACGAGGACATTGCGCCCCTCGTTGAGCGGATCGCCGCCGGGAATACCGACGCCGTGCAGGCGATCGGTGCCCCGATCATCGGACAAAATGCGCCCCGCCAGCAGCGGTATGCCGTAGGTAATGGGATACTCGGGGTCGATCACCGTCGTGTTGATCGTAAAGACGCCGGTCTGTCCGGGCAGCTGGATCGCCGATACGGACTGACCCGTCTGGAACGGCACGTAGTTCGACAGTCCCACCGCGGCCACTCCAGGGTCCGATCGCAAAACCCGGGCGAACGCGTCCTGTTTGTCGCCCATGCCGTCGTTGCTGATGATCAGGACATCGGAATGCTGGAATCCCAGCTCCATGGCGCGCGCGAAACTGACCTGTCTGAAAATGACCCCGGCCGCGATGCCCAGACCGACGGAAACCGCGAACTGCAGCACCACCAGCACGTTCCGCAGCCCTCCCGATCGCAGGGGCCTGGAATCTCCGGCGCGCAGGCCGCCCACGGGACGGAGCCCCGACAGCACCAGCGCCGGATAGCTGCCGCTGACGAGCCCCGTCAGTACGGCGATACCGGCGAGCAGGAGCAGCAGCTGCCAGTCGGCCGTATAGTGGAGCGCGAGCGGCCGCTGCAGGAAATCATCGAACAGGGGCAGCAATATCTCCGCGAGCGCGAGCGCCAGCATCAATGAAAGCAGCGCCACCAGCACGGCCTCGCCGAGGAACTGCAGGGCCAGCTGCCAGCGGCTCGCACCGAGCAGCTTTCGAAGGGCGATCTCGCGGGCGCGCAGCGTCGCCCGGGCGGTCGTCAGATTCATGAAATTGAAGCACGCGACCAGCAGGGTCAAAGTGCCGATGACGATGACGCCGTAGAGCGTGGCCCAGCTGCCCGGGGGTGTCAGATTGAACTTCCACCGCGAAGACGCGAGGTGAACCTGTGCGAATGGCGTCAGATGCGCCTCGAAAACCTGGTCGCCGCGCAGGTTCGTGTTGGTATATTTCTGGATCACCGGGGTCACGTACCGGTCGAAGATCGGCGCCATGGCCGCGGCTACGGCCCGCGGCGAAACGCCCCTGGCCAGGCGGACGTACCCCCAGCCATTCTGGGCGAACCAATCCTGGCGCATGCTTTGCGGAATGGGGTTGGCCAGCGAAGTCGTCGGGATGAACGCCTGGGCCGCCAGCTGCGTGTTGTGCGGCAGATCGCGCACCACTCCGGTGACCCGGAGCGCGACCTGCGGACAGGCGGCGGCGCCCTGCGCGCAGTTGCCCGCGGTGACGGTGAGGGTCCGGCCGATGGGGTCCGCGCCGCCGAAATATTCTCTGGCGGTCGCTTGGGTCAGGACGACCGACTCCGGCTGGCGGAATACCGAGTCCGGGCTTCCTTCCACGAACGGCAGCCGGATGATGTCGAAGAAGCCTGGATCCACCACGTCGAGGTTTTTCAGTGAGAACTGCCGATCACCGCTCGTGAGCGTCAGCGTCCACGAGTAGAGCAGTGTCGCGGCGGTCACCCCCGGGATCCCATCGTGCATGGCGGCCGGCATCGGATAGGGGATCACTGCCATCGGGAGCGGCCCGCGATCCGGAACATTCGCCGTCAGCTCCACGCGATATAGATTCTGCGTGTCAGGGATCCATTTGTCGTAGGAAAGCTCGTCGCGCACGAAGAGCACGACGAACACGATGCACGTCAGCCCCACGGCCAGGCTCGCGATGTTGATCGCACTGTACAGACGGTGGCGGACGAGTCCCCGCGCCGCGATGGAAAGATAGTGACGCCACATGGAATGCAACCTCTACTCGTAGCGCAGTGCATGCACGGGACTGGAACGCGCCATCCGCAGCGTATTCGCATACACCGTGACCCAGGCAATGAATAGCGCGACGGCGCCACCGGCCAGGAAGTAGAACGGGTTGAGCGCTATCCGGTAGGCATAACCATCGAGCCAGTGCCGCAGGTAGGTGTAGGCCACCGGCCAGGCAATCAGGTTAGCGAGCAGCACCGGCACCGAGATCCGCCACAGCATCAGCCTCACGATGTCACCGGTGCGCGCGCCGGAGACCTTGCGGATGCCGATCTCCTTGGTCCGCCGCTCTGCGGTGAACACCGCGAGGCCATAGAGCCCGAGGCATCCGATCAGCACCGCGACGATCACGAACACGATGAGCATCGCGCCGCCGCGCTCGTCCTGGGCGTAAAGCCGATCGAAGCTCTGGTCGAGGAACCCGCGCTGGATGGCCACCGCCGGCATGAAGGAGTGCCAGGTGCGGTCGATGAAGCTCAAGGTCTGCGGGACCCGCCCCGGGCGCAGCCGCACGGAGATGTTCATCCCCCAGGACGGGATGTACACATAGAGCATGGGCACGACCGGCTCGCGCGCGCCGTGGACCTTGGCATCGGCGAGCACGCCGACGATGCGCACGTGGTTGTGGTTGTACGTGATGGTCTTCCCGACCGCCTCCTGCGGGCTGAAGCCCATCCGCTTCGCCGCCGCGGCATTGATGAGAATGTTACGGCCTTCGTTGAGCGGATCGCCCCCCGTGGCGATCGCGAGGCTGTTGAGGCGATCCGCACCCCGATCCGACAGGAGCCGGCCGGCGATGAGGGGTATGCCGTAGACCACGGGATAGTCGGGACCGGCGACCGTCGTGTTGATCGTGAACTGGCTGGGGACTCCCGGCACCTGGATCAGCGAGTTCGACTGACCCGTGGCGAACGGCGTGTAGTCCGAGGTGCCCACCGCGGCCACCCCCGGATTCGACCGCAGGGCCTGCTCGAAAGCCTCCTGCTTGTCACCGCTCAGCAGCGGATTGCTGCCGACGACCACGACATCGTCGTGTCGAAAGCCCAGATCCATGGCGCGCGCATAATTGATCTGCCTGAAGACCACACAGGCCGCGATCCCCATGCCGACGGAAACCGCGAACTGCAGCACCACGAGCACGTTCCGCAGGCCGCCGGAGCGATTGGGCCTGGCATCGCCCGCGCGCAAGCCGGTGATCGGCCGTAGTCCGGACAGCACCAGCGCCGGATAACTGCCGCTCACCAGGCCGGTCAACACCGCGATACCGGCCAGCAGCAGCAACAGCTGCCAATCGGTCGTGTAATGGAGCGCGATCGGCCGCTGCAGGAAGTCGTCGAAGAGCGGGAGCAGCACTTCAGCCAGCGCGAGCGCCAGCATCAGTGAGAGCAAGGCCACCAGCACGGCCTCACCTAGAAACTGCAGTACGAGCTGCCCCCGGCCGGCGCCCAAGAGCTTGCGCAAGGCGACCTCGCGGGCCCGCAGCGTCGCCCGGGCGGTCGTCAGATTCATGAAATTGAAACACGCGACCAGGACCGTCAGAACACCGACGGCCACCACGCCGTAGAGCGTGCTCCAGCTGCCCGGAGGCGTCGGATTGTAGCCGTACTGTGCGGAGTCGAGATGAACCTGCGTAAAGGGGGTCAGGTGCGCTTTGTAGACCTCACTGCCAAGGATGTGAATGCCGGCGTATCGGGTCAACACCGGCGTCACGTCCTGGTCGAAAATCGGGGCCACGGCCGCCGCCGCGGCCGCCGGCGAAAACCCCGGTGCCAGACGGACATAGGCGAAGCCGGTCTGGCTGAACCAATCGTGTCTCACGTCCTCGGAAATCGGATTCGCCAGCGAAGTGGTGGGAATGAAAGCGTCCCCGGTCAACTGAGTGTTGTGCGGCAGATCGCGCATCACCCCGGTCACTCGCAGTGAGATCTGCGGACACGTTGCGGCATGGGGGTCGCAATTGCCCTCGGCGGCCGTGACGGTCTGGCCAATGGGATCGGCGTCACCGAAGTACTCTTTGGCGACCGATTGGCTGAGGACCACGGACTCCGGCTGGCGGAATACCGAGCCGCGATCTCCTTCGAGGAGCGGCAGGCGGATGACTTGGAAGAAGTTCGGGTCCACCACATCGACATTCTGCGAGAACTGCCGGTCGCCGCGCGTCAATGTCACCGTCCAGGTATACATCCGCGTCATCGCGGTGACCCCCGGAATCTCGTCGCGCATCGCGGCCGGCATCGGGTATGGAGTGGCGGCCGTCGGCAGCGGTTGACGTCCGGGAACGTTGATCGTCAGCTCCAGGCGATAGAGATTGCTGGTGTCGGGGATCCACTTGTCGTAAGAGAGCTCGTCGCGTACGAAGAGCACGACGAAGATGATGCAGGTCAGCCCCACCGTCAGGCTGGCGATGTTGATCGCGCTGTAGAGGCGGTGGCGGATGAGTCCCCGCGCCGCGATCGACAAGTAGTGACGCCACATGGCAGTCGTCCTTAGACCGCCATGCGCACTTTTTCGGTGACGATCGAGCCGTCCAGCAGGTTCACGATGCGATGGGCATATTCGGCGTGCGGGCGCGAGTG
>Ga0335075_10002626_pt1 | contig 28731 bp, 25 predicted proteins | sample Lox_Sample_24_FD_206723 | JGI IMG/M metagenome (GOLD analysis project Ga0335075, IMG submission 206723) | Soil microbial communities from Loxahatchee National Wildlife Refuge, Florida, United States - Lox_Sample_2.4 | ecosystem: Environmental > Terrestrial > Soil > Wetlands | place: USA...
GCGGCTGGTTCGCGGCCGCGAGCAGCTCGTCGAGCGCCTGCGAGGTCGTCGGCATGTCGTTGTTGGCCAGGTCGGGGGCCATGAACGGCTTGCAGCCGAGGACCGGGTCGATGAACGCGTCCAGGAGGGTGTTGTCGCTGCCATTGAGCAGCAGGGTCGAGCCCTGCAGGTTGCCCGCGTTGGAGGCGGTGTCCTGGGCGGTCTGGCCAGTCGCCGGGTTGAGCAGGTACTCGGTGGTCACGTTATCGGACGGGTCCTGGTCGACCATGTCGAAATTGCGGGTGACCGGGCAGGCCTTGCCGGTTCCGAGGGCGCCGTCGGTGGCGACCATCGCGGTCGACGTGCCCGCGGACGGCACCTTCAGCTTGCCCGCGCGCTCGTCCTGGAAGGCCGCGTTGAAGAAATTGGTGCCGTTGCAGAAGGACACCTGGCCGAAGATGGACCCCGGCATGCCGTTCATGCAGTTGCCCTGCTTGAGCGCGTCCGCCGTGGCGCCGACCTGGAACAGGTCGGTGCCGTTGAACCCGAAGTCGACCGTGACGACGGCGTTGGCCGGGATGTTCGGCACCGCCGGCTGCACGGCCGGGGTGGTGCCCTTCGTGATCACCAGCGGGTCATAGACCGAGAGCTGTCCGGTGGCCGGGTTCAGGATGGTCGCCTGGACGAACGCCCCCAGGGCGGTGGCGTTCGTCATTTCGCACCCCGACTGGGCCGGCGACATCCCGCCCGGACCGGTAAGCAGGTACGGGGTCGCCAGCCCCTGCGCCGTCAGCGGGTTCGCGGGAACGATGACGTCGCAGTTCACGTTGGCCGCGTCGGTGATGATAGGGGCGCCCCCGGTCGCGGCCGGGCTGGCCTGCGAGCCGCTGCCGGACGGGGTCTGAGCGGCGCCGAGCGGCGTCACCGCGATGCCAGGCCGCTGCGATCCGCCGCCGCCGTTGAACGCGACCACCGCGCCGATCACCAGTCCAAGCACCGCGGGTACGGCGAAGAAAATCGCCAGCCGCGCCATCCGACGGCGATCCCCGCGGCGGCGCCATGCAGACCGGTGCCTGCTTGCCATCAACCCACCTCCACGCGCGCGCCATCACCCCCACCGAGGAGGCTAGACCAGGGCGTCGGGCAGATGCGGGCAAATCACGAATATCAATTCTCTATACCGTTAAATCTTGCGGAAATCTAACGGCCGCTATGGCACGCGCGAGCCTCTGTTATCGAGGACCGCGAAGCCCTCAGCGGCCGCCGTCTTACCCGTGCTGACCAGCGAGCGAGCACCGGGCCTGGCGGGCCGCGGCGCCATGGCGGCCGCCACATCAACAAAAACACACAGTGCGATGTGGATACCGCGGACGGGACGGTCGCTGGCCGCGCGCGGAATCTCAGTCAGTGAGAGCGTTCCGGCGGCGGATCGCCGAGCGAGCGGCCGATGCCGCGGGCCGCCGTGGTGAGGACGCCGACCACGGTCCTGGCCTCGGTGCCGACCGGGACGATGGCCGCCAGCGCCGCCACCGCGGTGGACCTGGCGTCCCGCTGGCCGGGCCTCTGAACCGGTACCGCGACGCCGAGCGCGTCCTCATGCACGTGCCCGGGCAGGTACGCGTAGCCCTGCCGCCGCACCTCCGCCAGGGCGCCGCGGAGCGCGGCGGCGTCGGTGATGGTGCTCGCGGTGTACCGGCGGAGCGGCCCGGCCAGGATCCGCTCCTGCAGGTCCCCGCGGCCGAACGCGAGCAGCACCAGGCCGGACGACGACGCGTGGAGCGGCAGCCGGCCGGCGATCCGGGTGTAGTTGATTACCGCCCCGGGCGCGGACAGCCGCTCCACGAACAGCACCTCGTCCCCGTCGAGGACGCCGAGCTGCACGTGGTGCCCGAGCACCGCGTGCGCGTCCTCCATGAACGGCATGCTCGCGTTGCGCAGCCCCAGCGTCGGCGACGCCCGCAGCGCCAGTTCCCACATCCGCACGCCCACCCGCACCCGCCGGTCCGGCTCGCGGTCGAGCAGGCCGTGCGACTCGAGCTCGGCGATCAGCCGGGACGCCGTCGCCAGGTGCAGCCGGGACCGGCGGGCGATCTGCGACACCGACAGCACCCGCTCGTCCGGGGTGAACGCCTCGAAGATGCGCACCGCCCGGGACAGCACCGATTCGCCCGTCGCCGACCTCGCCATGCGCCCGAAGCTACCCGAGGCCGACTCGGCCATACCTCAGGCGCGCCTTGACCACAGAGTGCTCCCGCGTGACAGCATAAGGAGAGGCGCGACCGGGGCAGCGCAACGCAAGGGGGCATCAATGGCAACACCGGACACCGGCTCTCCCCAGTGGACGCTGGTCGACGAGGGCTGGGGACGCAAGGCGGTCGACTTCGCCACCCTCAGCGAGCCGAGCAACTGCCGGGAGTACGTCACCATGCACCACCGGCTCGGCGTCGACGTCGGCGACCGGCTGCTCGACGTCGCCTGCGGGTCCGGGCTCGCGATCGAGCTGGCCCGGATGCGCGGCGCCGTCTGCAGCGGCATCGATGCCTCGGCCCGGCTGATGGCCGTGGCCAGAGACCGCAACCCAGAATCCGACCTGCGGGTCGGCGACATGCACGCGCTGCCCTGGGACGAGTCGTCGTTCGATGTGGTCACCAGCTTCCGCGGCATCTGGGGGACGACACCGGACGCGGTGGCCGAGCTCTACCGGGTCCTCCGCCCGGGCGGACGGGTCGGGCTCACGGTCTGGGGTCACATCAAGATCTCGCCCGGCGCGTGGGCGCTGGCGCCGTTCCGGCTCGCCGCGACCGAGAAAGTCGACAACCAGGCCGGCATGGTCGCGCTCGGCCGACCCGGTGCGGGCGAGCAGCTCCTCGCGTCGTACGGGCTGACCGAGATCGAGCGCGTGCCCGTGCCGTTCGCCTGGGAATCGGCCGACCCGCAGATCTACGCGCGGGCGCTGGCCTCCACCGGGCCGGCCTATGAGGCCATCCAGAACGTCGGCGAGGCCGAATTCCATCGCGCGGCGGTCGAGATGGCCGAGGGACGGCTGCGGGACGGGCTGCCGCTCCGGGCCGAAATCAACGTCGTCGGCTATCTGGCCCGCAAACCCGAAGGAGCGCAGCGCCCGTGACCGGAAGCTTTCTCGAGGAGCCGACGACCTCCGCCGAAGCGCAGGAGCTGTTCGACGAGGACCTGGCCGAGGACGGCTTCGTGTGGAACGTGACCCGGCTGTGGGCGCACCAGCCGGACACCCTCAGGCAGCTCTTCGCGCTGATGTCGGACGCGTTCCGGGCCAGCGGGCTGAGCTTCCGCCAGCGCGGGATCCTGGTCACGGCCGCCGCCTCCACCCTGGGCGACTCGTACTGCTCGCTGGCCTGGGGCGGGAAACTGGCCAAAACATCCGACCCGACGCTCGCGGCCGGGGTCTTGACCGGCGCCGACGCCGGGCTCACGGACCAGGAGAAGGCCCTGGCGGCCTGGGCCAGGAAGGTGGCCAGGGACCCGAGCGCGACAACGCAAGCCGATATCGCGGCGCTCCGCGACTGCGGGCTCGACGACGGGCAGATCTTCGCCGTCACCACGTTCGTGGCCCTCCGTTTGGCGTTCTCCACGATCAACGACTCTCTCGGCGCGCAGCCGGACGCCCAGCTCGCCCGGTCCCTGCCCGGCGACGTGCGCGAGGCGGTGACCTACGGCCGACCGGTGGCCGATGACGGCGACGGGGAGGCCTAAGCCGAGCGAAGCCCACTGGCCGTGTTCGTTCACCATCGCGACGACGTCGGCTGGCTCCCCGTCGATCGGGAGGTTGCGCGGCCAGGACAACGTCGGGCCGGCTCGGGCTGGAGTCTCGCACGCTACGCGGAGGTCGCCGCCGAACGCTGACGGCGGCCCCGGTTCGGACCGACCACCGCACGCCGGTTACGCTGCGTGCACGGCCGGTCGGTAAAAAAAGGGGACCCGCGCGCTCCGCCGCCGACTAGGCCTGTTGAGATGGACCCATGGCATCGACGACCTCGTTTCCGCTGCTCCGACTCGGCCGTATCCAGCTCGATCCCCGGCTGCGCGCGCTCCAGCCCGGAACCGACGCATCCGACCTGGTGGTGACCGCCGCCGTTCCCGTGCCCGATTCGCCCGGAGAGGTGCAGTACTACTGGGAGGTCGCCTGGACCGACGCGGTCCGGCAGGCGAGCCAGCTCGGCGCCGCCGCCGACACCGCCCAGGCGCTGAACGTCGGCTCCGGCGACGCCGATGCGCACGGGCCCGGCACTCGGGTGGTCGTCGCCGCGCACGGCGCGGTGCTGCACGAGCAGTGGCTCGGCCAGTCCATCGGGGACACCTCGGTCCTGCTCGGCCCGCTGCCGCACCTGGCGGCGGCCGCCTCGGCGGCCGCCGCCCGGCCCGCCTGCGTGGTCGTGGTGGCCGACCGCGACGGCGCCGATGTCATCGCGCACGCCAGCGGCAGCGAGGTCGCGGTCGAGCACTTCCTGGTCGGCAAGCGCGAGCCCTCCCAGACCGGCCACGTCCGCGAGAAGCCGCCGGCCGTCCACCACGGCGAGCGGCACCTGACCGGCAGCGAGCCGGAGAGCGGCGGCCAGGCGAACGCGACCGAGGTCGCCGCCCGCATCGACGACGCCGCCGCCAAGGTCGGGGCGCACATCGTGCTCGGCGCGGGCGACCAGCACATCCTCGACGCGGTCGGCGCGCATCTGCCGGGATCGCTCGGGCCGATCATCACCATCGACGGCCGGCGCACCCGCAGCGGCCGGGACGACCACATGGGGCCGGCCATCGGCGCCGCCCTCGACCAGATCGCCGCCACCGCCACCAGCGAAATCGGCGACGAGATCGCCGCCAAGGTCGGGGGCGAGAACCCGGGGGCGGTGCGGGGCGTCAAGGCGGTCGCCGAGCAGCTGGCCGAGCAGCAGGTCGCGGTGCTGCTGCTGGCGGCCGACATCGCCCGGGAGGAGGACCCGGGCAACAGCTACGTCCTCGGCGGCTCGCCGACCGAGCTGGTGCCGGCCAACACCGTGACCGGACTCGCCGTGCCGCTTGAGGACGGGCTGGTCTGGGCCGCCCTGCACCAGGACGCGATCGTGGTGGTGCTGCCCGACCGCGGCGGCCCGCTGGCCGGCGAGCCCGCCGCCGCGCTGCTGCGCCGCGGTCAGCCCCGCGACCGGGAGGGCAGCGGCGCGAAAATCCGCCGTTGACGCCTCGCCGCCGACCTCGGTCACGGAGGGGCGGCAGTCATGCAGGGTCCGTTCGACAATCAAAGGCCTTTGAATTCACCATCTTTTCATCGAACGGACCCTGGTTTCACCCGGTCAGGAACTGATCCGCACCAGGAACAGGTTCGCCCGGGTTCCGTGCACGCCGGTCGCCTCGATGACCGCCGGCCGGTTGAGGAGCTGGTAGGCGCCGGGAGCCGCCAGCGACCGCGACGTGCCGCCGGTGGCGACGTTGAGCACGCCGACCGTCGCCGGGGAGCCCTGGGCGAGGACCAGCAGCCCGAGCCCGGTGCCCTCGATCGCGGCGTCCTTCTCCGGCACCCGCTTGGACGACACCAGCGCCAGCGTGCTCGCGTTGTAGCTGAGCACGTCGGCCGAGCTGCTGCCGAACGCCAGCAGGTCGGCCCGGCCGCCCGCCAGCGCGAGCGGCGCGTCGACCGGCGCCCGGCGGTACCGCACGGCCGACGTGGTCGGGTTGGCGCGGCCGAGGTCGTCGGTCACGCCGTGCACGGTCTCGAAGTACAGCCCGGTCCCGTTCGCGCTCATGTCCCCGGGGAACGCGTCCCGGTCGACGACGTGCACGGCCGAGCTCGAGGTGTGCATCCGGTCGATCTGCGCGTACTCGAAACCGCTCCCGTCGGTGGCCCAGTCGGTCCATGCCCAGACCGTGCCGCCGACGACGAACAGGCCGGCCGAGGTGACCGGCGAGGCCAGGCTGGTCAGCGTCCAGTGCCGGAGCTGGCTGCCGTTGGCGCGGCTGTACTCGGTGACCAGCAGCCCGGTCTCCACGAACAGGTCGGTGTCGCTCGCCCCGAGCGCGAGCACGACCCGGCCGGCGTGCAGCGCGATCACCGGAGCGTGGTTGCCCTCGACCGCGTACACGACGGAGCCGCGGGAGAAGAACACCGTCCCGTTCGGCGCCTCGGTGAACGCGTTGCCGTCCAGGCCGCTTGTCGCGCCGAGCGCGATTCTGGTGCCGTGCAGCGCGGGCCCGCCGGTTGCGGTTGCCCGAGTGGCGGCGTGGGCGCCGCCTGCGGTCGCGAGCAGCCCCGCCAGCGCGAGCGCGGTCGCCGCGAGCAGGGCCCGGGCCTGGGGTTTAATCGTCATTGACTATGCTCCCTTGGTCGTCCGATGCGGACTTCAGTCTCGACTAGCGAGACCGGGATGCATGGCTAAGACGCCCCCGGGCGTGTCGCGTCCGGCGGCCGCGACCTTAGCGGACCGCCGGGCCGTAGACGCCGAGCCGGTGCGCCACCGCCGCCGCCTCCACCCGGCCGCCGACGCCCAGCTTGGCCAGGATGTTGGACACGTGCACGCTGGCGGTCTTGGTGCTGATGAACAGGGCCCGCCCGATCTCCGGGTTGGACCGGCCCGTCGCCAGCAGGGCCAGGACCTCGCGCTCGCGCTCGGTGAGCCCAAACCGGGCCAGCTCGTCCGGCGGCGGCTCGGCGGCCGCCCCCCGGTCGGCCGCGCCCTTGTCCGTGCCCGGCTCGAGGTCCAGCCGGGCCCGGCGGGCGAGGGCGGCCGCCTGCTGCGCGATCGGCACCGCCCCGAGCCGGTCGGCGATCGCGTACGCCCGCTGGACCGCCCGCGCCGCCTCCTCCAGGTCACCCGCCTGGGTGCGCTCCTCCGCCAGCCGCAGCAGCGCATAGGCGAGCATGTGCGGCTCCTCGGTGTCCTGCCAGGCGGCGGCGGCCGCCAGCCAGGGCTGCGGCCCGGCCGCCTCGCCGTCCCCGCCCTTCCCGCCGCTTCCGGCCGCCCGGGCCAGTTCGGCCGCGACCAGGGCGCGGAAGCCACGCCAGGGCGGGGCGGGGGTCGGCAGCTGGACGGCGGCCGCGGCCAGGCCGGCCGACCGCTCGGCCAGCTCGGCCGGGACCGGCTCGCGGCGGTCGCGGAACCGGATCGTCTCCTCCGCCGTCACCCGTGCGCCGGCCCACAGCAGCGGCCACGCATAGCGCGCCTCCCACGACGGCGGCTCGCCCGTCAGCCCGGCGGTGACCGCCTCCCAGGCGGCGGGCAGGTCGTCGCGGCCGAGCGCGACCAGCGCCTCGACGTAGTGCATGGGCTGGGTGTACTGGTACTCGTCGTTGGCGACGCCGATGGCCCGGCGCGCGTCCCGCAGCTCGGCGGCGGCCTCGTCGTAGCGGCCGCGCAGGGCGCACAGCTCGGCCCGCAGCTGCCGCAGGGTGGCGGCGAATACCCCCTCGGGCAGCGCCCGCAGCGCCCGCGCGGTCATCTCGTCCGCCTCGGCCCACTCGCCCAGCCGAATCAGCGGCTCGGCCTGGTTGCCGATCAGGTACGAGCCGAGGGTGCGCGACAGGCCTGACCGCAGCGCCAGCTCAAGTCCTTCGGCCGCGGTCGCGGCCGCCTCCTGATGCCGTCCGAGCAGCTCCAGGACGTCGGACAGGTTGACGTACCCGCGCAGCGCGGTCGCCGGGATGCCGAGCCTCAGGGCCAGCGCAACCCCCGATCGCAGCGGCCCGAGCCCGGATTCGGCCGGGCCGAGGTAGGCCATCGCCACGCCGAGGGTGATGGTGGCGTCGGCCTCCACGTCCGCCGCGCCGGCCGCGCCGGCCAGGTCCACCGCCTGCCGGGCCACCTGCGCGGCCTCCCCGGTCTCGGAGCTGCGGGTGAGCGCGCTGGCCAGCGTGGCCAGGACGACCGCGTGGGCGCGGGTGGCCGGGCCCGCGGGCAGCAGGGCCAGCGCCTCCCGCAAGGTGGCCACCGCCTCCGCGGGCCAGCCCGCGTCCCGCTGCGTCACCGCGTACCGCTCGAGCAGCAGCGCCCGGCGAGCCGGGTCGAAGTCGGTCGGCAGTCCGGCCAACGCGCCCGCCAGCAGGGACCTCGCCCGGTCGACGGCCCCGGACTGGTAGGCGGCTTCGGCCGCCAGCCGGCTCACCTCGGCCTCGTCCAGGCCGGTCCGCTGGGGCGCGTCGGTGACCCGGGCCCAGATCTGCTGGGCGCGCTCGAGCTGACGCAGGGCCTCGGCCGGGGCGTAGGAGGCCATCGCATGGCCGGCGGCCACGATCACCGCGGGCAGCGCCCGGGGCAGGTCCAGGGCCGCGTACCAGTGGTGCGCGAGCGCCAGCGGCACCGCGGCGGTCGCCTTGCCCTGCTCGCCCGCCAGCGCGGGGTCTCGGGCCAGCGCGGCCCCGTAGGCCGCGTGCAGCCGGACCCGCTCGCCCGGGAGCATGTCCTCATAAACCGCATCCCTGGTCAGCGCGTGCCGGAACGCGTAGCTCTGCCCGGTCGGATCGACCATCAGCAGGTGATTCTCCACCGCCTCGCGCAGGCCGATGAAGAACTCGCCCTCCTCGACGCCGGCCACCTCCGCCAGCAGCCGGTCGGGCACGGCCGGGCCGCAGCAGACCGAGGCGGTCCGCAGCAGCCGCAGCGCGTCCGGGCTCAGCTCGTCGACCCGGCTGAGCAGCACGTCTCTGAGCGACGGGGACAGCCGGGCCACGTCCCCGCCGCGCAGCCCCCCGGCCAGCTCCTCGACCAGGAAGGCGTTGCCGTCGGAGCGGTCGAAGATGGCCTCGGCCACGTCGGGCGCCGGGGCGGCGCCCAGGATCGCCGTGAGCTGGGCGGTGACCTCGTCCAGGTCGAACCGTCGCAGCTCGATGTGGTCGACCGCGCGCATCCGCTCCCAGCTGGCAAGCACCGGCCGCAGACGATGACGCCGGTCAAGCTCGTCGGAGCGGTAGGTGGCCAGCACCAGAACCCGCGCGTCACGCAGCGACCGCACCAGGAAGGCGGTCAGGTCCAGGGTGGACTGGTCGGCCCAGTGCAGGTCCTCGATCCCGAACAGGACCGGCCGGGTCGCGCTCAGCCGGTGCAGCAGCCCGAGCACCAGCTCAAGGAGCTGGGCCTTCTGCAGGTCCGCGCCCGGGGCGGGGGCGAGTTCTGGCAGCAGCCGGGCCAGGCCGGGCCCGGCTGACCCGAGCACCTCGGCCAGCGCCGCCGGCGGCAGGCTGCGGGCGAGCGTGCGCAGCGCGTCCACCAGCGGCGCCAGCGGCAGGCCCTCGGCCCCGAGCTCCACGCACTGGCCGGTCAGCACCAGGAACCCCGCCTCGGCCGCCTGGGCTGAGAGCTCCCTGATCAGCCTGGTCTTACCGACCCCGGCCTCGCCGCCGACAACAGCGAAGGCCGACTCGCGGTCCTGCGCCCGGCCGAGCAGCGCGGCGAGCGTCGCCAGTTCCGGGCGGCGGCCGATGAGCACCGGGCTGACAATGCTGACGCTCATGGTCAATACGGTGCCACAGCTTCCCCCTGCCTGCATCGGTCCGGGGGTGGCTAAGTGGCGCTCCCCGCGATCTAAGGCGGGCCGAGCGCGCTGCTAGGTCAGTCGGTCGATGCGGCGCCCGGCCGCTTAGCCCGACAGTGAAGGTATTCCGGCACGGGAAAGGAGAACCGGTGCGCACGCATATCGTCATAATCGGGGCGGGGTTCGGCGGGCTTGAGCTGTCGTCGCGCTTGTCGGCCGCGCTGGCCGGCCGGGCCGAGATCACCGTGATCGATCAGAGCCATTCGTTCGTCTTCGGGTTCTCGAAGCTCGATGTCATGTTCGGCCGGCGCTCCATGGACGAGGTCCGGATCTCGTACCGGGCCATCGCCAAGCCGGGCCTTACCTTCCGCCAGGAGTCGGTCCGGTCCATCGATCCCCGCACCAAGCGGGTGGTGACGAACGCGGGCGTCTACGATCCCCACGTCCTGGTGGTCGCCCTCGGCGCCGACCTCGACCCGGCCGCGACGCCGGGGCTCGGCCAGTGCGGCCACGAGTTCTACTCGCCGGCGGGCGCGGCCCGGGTGCGTGACCTGCTGCCCGCCTTTGCCGGCGGTGACGTCGTCATCGGCGTGCTCGGCCGGCTGTTCAAGTGCCCTCCCGCGCCCTACGAGACGGCCGTGCTACTGCATGAGTACCTGACCAGGCGCGGGGTGCGCGCGGCGAGCACCATTCACCTGGTCACCCCGATGCCCAAGCCGATCCCGATCTCCGACGAGATGTCGGCCGCCCTCATCGGGCTGCTCGACGAGCGCGGCATCCGGCACTCGCACGCCCGTCAGATCACCCGCCTCGATCCCGGCGCCAAGGTCGCGCACCTCGACGACGGCCGGGAGCTGCCGTTCGATCTGATGCTGGCCGTGCCCGCGCACCGCGCGCCCGCGGTGGTGGTCCAGTCGGGGCTGACGGAAGACGGCTGGATCCCGGTCAACCCGGCGACGTTCGCCACCCGGTTCGCCGACGTCTACGCGATCGGCGACGTCACCAGCGCGCCGGTCCCCCGGGCCGGGGTGATCGCCGAAGGGGAGGCGTCCACCCTCGCCGACGTGCTCATCGCCCGGATCGCCGGGGGCCCGCCGCCTGCCCCGTACCAGGGCGACATGACGTGCTACGTCGAGATGGGCGACGGCACCGTCGGCGTGGTCGACGCCAACTTCCTGTCCGGGCCGGCCCCGACCGCACGGTTCACCCCGCCCTCGCTCGAGGCGGCGGCCGATAAACGCGGCTACGCCGCCGCCCGCCGGGCCCGCTGGTTCGACCCGGAACTCGACTCTCAGCTCACCATACGGGGGAAATCATGACCATCACGGTGCACGAGCGACCCGGGCCGCCCGGCTATCGGAGCACGGCGCTGCTCGACCGGCTGCGCGCGACTGAGTATTCCTACCTGGACGCGGGCGGCCACGTCTACCTCGACTACGGCGGCGCCGGCCTGCCCGCCCGGGCGCAGCTGGCTGCGCACGCCGAGCGGGTAACCGGCCGGTGCTTCGGGAACCCGCACTCGGAGAACCCGGCCTCGGCCGCCTCGACGGAACTGGTCGAGCGGACCAGGGGCGCGGTCCTGGCGCACTTCAGCGCGTCGCCGCAGGAGTACGCGGTTGTCTTCACCGCCAACGCCACCGGCGCCTGCCGGCTGGTCGCCGAGGCCTACCCGTTCGGCCCGCGGACCCGGCTGGTGCTGACCGCCGACAACCACAACTCGGTCAACGGCATCAGGGAGTACGCCCGCGCCCGCGGCGCGGTCACCGCCTACGTGCCGTTCGGCTCACCCGACCTGCGGGTGGACGACGACGCGATCGACCGGGCGCTGGCACGGCCCCGCCGGCGGCGAGCCCGGCGAACCAAGAACGTAGGCCAGCAGCCCGCCCTCACCCCCGCTCCCCGCGGTCTGCTGGCCTACCCCGCGCAGAGCAACTTCAGCGGGGTGCAGCATCCGCTGTCCTGGGTCCAGACGGCGCACGAGCGCGGGTACGACGTCCTGCTCGACGCGGCCGCCTTCGCGCCGTCGCACCGGCTCGACCTGTCCGCCGTCAAGCCCGACTTCGCGGTGGTCAGCTGGTACAAGGTCTTCGGCTACCCGACCGGCGTCGGCTGCCTGATCGCCCGGCGGGAGGCGCTTGGGCGACTGCGGCGTCCCTGGTTCGCCGGCGGTTCCGTGTACATCGCCGGCGTCCAGGCCGACTGGCACCTGATGGCGGCGGGCGAGGCCGGGTTCGAGGACGGCACGGTCAGCTTCCTGCAGATCCCCGATGTGGAGGCCGGGCTGTCCTGGGTCAACGGCATCGGGATCGACCTGATCCACCAGCGGGTGATGAGCCTGACCGGCTGGCTCCTGGCCCGGCTGAGCGGGCTGCGGCACGGCAACGGCGCGCCGATGGCGCGGATCTACGGCCCGGCCGGCACCCGCGACCGCGGCGGCACCGTCGCGTTCAACCTGCTCGATCCCTCCGGGCGCGTTATCGACGAGCGCGTGGTCGCGCGCGATACCGCCGCCGCCGGGATCTCGATCCGCACCGGGTGCTTCTGCAACCCGGGCGCCACCGAAGGCGCGTTCAACCTGACCGGGGCCGACTGGCGCGCGGCGCGGCGCGGCCGGGCCCGGACGATGGACGAGAACCTCGCCCTGCTCGGCCTGCCGGGCCTGGCCCTGCGCGCATCACTCGGCCTGGCCTCCAACGTCGACGACGTCGACCGGTTCCTGGCCTTCATCGAGCTGACCTACCGGGATCGCACGGGCGACGCGGTCGGTCTCACGCCCCGGTCGGGCTGCTAAGCCCGGCCGGGGCCGCCACGCGACGCCTCGCCGACCCACGTCCGCCACGGCGGCACCACCAGAAAGGACTCCTCATCATGAACAGAACCCAGACGCCCACGGCTACCGTGGCCGCCCGGGCGGCGGTGCTCGCCGCCGTCATCGGCCTGGCCGCCGGCTGCGGCATCTCCACCCCGGCCAGTGGCGCAAGCCCGTCGGTCAGCGCTCCCGCCGCCCATACCGCCGCCGTGAGGGCATCCACTGCGCAACGCCCGGTGGGCAGCGCCGGGGCAGGCGAGGACGGCGCTCCCCAGCCTCGTCTGGTGCATCGCCGTCCGCGCGGGCGCTGACCGGGCCCGGTCCAGACCCGGACGGCCGCCTGTTCCTAGGATCGTTCGAATGGACGAGGAACAGCAGCTGGCGGGCGGGGCCGTGCTCCGGCCGGCCCGTCCGGGGGACGAAGACGGGATCCTGGCGTGCATCCGCGCGCTCGCGACCTACGAGAAGGAGCCCGATGCGGTCGAGACGACCGCCGACGGCCTGCGCGAGACCCTGTTCGGCCCCTCCCCGTCGGTGTTCGCGCATGTCGTCGCGCGAAAGGACCGGATCGTGGGGATCGCGGTCTGGTTCCTGAACTACTCCACCTGGACCGGTCGCAACGGCATCTACCTTGAGGACCTGTTCGTCTACGAGAGCGAGCGCGGCCACGGCTACGGCAAGGCGCTGCTGCAGCGGCTGGCTTGGTTGTGCGTCGAGCGCGGCTACCGCCGGCTCGAGTGGTCCGTCCTCGACTGGAACCAGCCCGCCATCGGCTTCTACCGCTCGATCGGGGCCGTCGGCATGGGCGAGTGGACGGTCCAGCGGCTCAACGGGGACGCGCTCGCCCGGCTCGCCGCGGGCTGACGGTGGTCGCCGCGCCGCGATAGCGTGGCGGGGTGGACGCGGCCGGCGATGAGGGGACGGCAGACCTGGCGCGGGCCTATCGGGTGTTCGCCCGGTCGGAGGCCCGTGGCCGGTCGCCTGTTTACGAGGAACTGGCCGCGGCGGTGGCCGAGGACGCAGGGATCATCCGCTTCGTCGCGGCGTTGCCGGCCGGCCGACGCCAGCCGAACCTGCTGTTCGCGGCGGCGCGGTACCTGCTCGGCGCTCCGGCCTCGATCGCGTCGCTGCGGGCGCTGGTCCGCGACTCCCCGGTCGAGCTGGCCGGGGTGATGCGGGCCCGCCGCACCCAGACCAACGAGCCCGCCCGCTGCGCCGTGCTGCTTCCCCTGCTGGCGCAGCTCCCGGAGCCGCTGGCGCTGATCGACGTCGGGGCCAGCGCCGGGCTGACGATGCTGTTCGACCGCTACTCCTACGACTACGGCGGCCGCCTGCTGGCCGGCGCCGACCCGGACGCGCCCACCTTGGCCTGCCAGGTCGAGGGCCCGGTGCCGCTCCCCGACCGTATCCCTGCCATCGTCTGGCGGACCGGCCTCGACCTCAACCCCCTCGACGTCACCAGCGACGACGACGTCCGCTGGCTCACCTGCCTGGTGTGGCCGGACGAGAAGGACCGGGCCGAGCGCCTGGCGGCCGCGATCGCCGCCGCGCGCCGCGCCCCGCCCACGGTCATCAGGGGCGACCTGCTGACCGACCTGCCCGCCGTGGTCGCGCAGGCGCCGTCCGACGCGACCGTGGTCGTCTACCACTCCTCGGTCCTGTACTACGTCACCCCGCCGCAGCGCGAGCAGTTCACCCGCACCGTCCGCGGCCTCGGCGTCACGTGGCTGACCAGCGAGGCGCCCGGCGTCGTGCCCGGCACCGACCGCCCGTCGCGCGACGGGCAAATGACCGTGCTCGCCCGCGACGGCCGCCCCGTCGCCCTGGCCGACAGCCACGGCACCCGCCTGCGGTGGCTCAGCTGACTCGCTCGTGCCCGGAAATGGCGCGCGGCGGCCCCTGGTCAAAACGTGACGGCGAGGTTACGTTCCGATCAGGGAGGCGACGATGCGGTTCGGTACGCTGTTGCTGTTCATCTGGCTGATCATCGGGGTGGCCGCAGCCGGCCAGCGCGGCTATTACGACGGGTCCATCGGCAGCTGCACTCAGGTCGGCACGATCGCGGTGACGATCATCACCGGTCCGCTGAACTACCTGGGCGTGAACCCCAAGGTCGACTGCACCGCGCCGAAGCCGAGCAAATGATCCGGCGCTACGGTCTCACCCGTCTAGCGCGAGACTCCAGGTAGCGCTGCTCGGCGAGGCTGGCGGTGGATTTCGCCGCGCGGCGGTAGTGCTCGTAGGCGGCCGCCGCGTCGCCGGCCTTCTCGAGCAGGTGCGCGCGGACCGACAGCAGCCGGTGGTGGCCGGCCATCCGCTCGTCGCCGTCCAGCGTCGCCAGCAGTGCCAGCCCGGCCTGCGGTCCCTCGGCCTCGGCGAGGGCGACGGCCCGGTTGAGGGTGACCATCGGGTTGGGCGCGATCCGTTCCAGGATCAGGTACGCGGCATGCACCTGCCGCCAGTTGGTCTCCTCGGCGGTGGCCGCGTCGGCGTGGGTGGCGGCGATCGCGGCCTGCAACTGGTACGGCCCGAGGGCGGGGCCGGCCAGTGAAGCCTTCGCCAGCTCGGTGCCCTCGTCGATCAGCGCCCGGTCCCATCGGCCGCGGTCCTGCTCGTCCAGCGGCACCAGCTCGCCGGCCGGCGTCGTGCGCGCCTCGCGGCGGGCGTGGGTCAGCAGCATCAGCGCCAGCAGCCCGGTCACCTCGGCGTCGTCCGGCAGCTGGGCGCGCACCATCCGGGTCAGCCGGATCGCCTCGCGGGCGAGGTCGGGGCGGTCAAGGTCGCGGCCCGAGGAGGCCGTGTACCCCTCGTTGAAGATCAGGTAGAGCACGTGCAGGACGACCCGCAGGCGCTCCGCGCGCTCGGCGTCCGCGGGCAGGCTGAACGTGCTCCCGGCGGCCTTGATGCGCTGCTTGGCGCGGCTGATCCTGGCCGCCATGGTCGCCTCGGGGACCAGGAACGCGCGGGCGATCTCGGCCGTGGTCAGGCCGCCGACGGCGCGCAGCGTGAGCGCGGTCGCGGACGCCGGGGTCAGCGTCGGATGGCAGCACAGGAACAGCAGGACGAGGGTGTCGTCGGTGCCGGGGACGTCGTCGGGCGGCGGCTCGGCGGCGGTCGCCGACTCGCGCTCGCGGCGGGCGTGGTCGCTGCGGAGCTGGTCGATCAGCCGCCGCGACGCGACGGTCATCAGCCAGCCGCGCGGGCTGTCGGGCACCCCTTCGGCAGGCCACTGCACGGCGGCGGCGAGCACCGCCTCCTGCACGGCGTCCTCGCATCCCTCGAACTGGCCGTGCCGTCGCACCAGCCCGCCGAGGACCTGCGGCGCGAGCTCCCGCAGCAGGTCCTCGACGGCGGTCGTGGTCACGTGTCCAGCGGCCCGTCGGAGAACATCACCTGGCGCACCTCGATCCCCAGGCCCGCGATCGCGGTGTCGGGGATCTGGGCGGCGAGCTCGATCGCCCGCTCCTTGTCCTCGCAGTCGATCAGGTAGAAGCCGCCCAGGTACTCCTTGGACTCAAGGAAGGGTCCGTCGGTCACGGCCGGCTGGCCGTTGCGGACCGACACCACCACCGCCTGCGACGGGTCGGCCAGGGCCTGGGTGACGATCAGCTCGCCGGACTCCTTCAGCGCCTCGATGAAGGCACCGTGGCCGGCGCCGAGCGCCGTCTTCTCCTCGTCGGTCAGCGCGTCGAGGACGGCCGGGTTCACGTGCATGCAGATCAGGAACTTCATCTCGTACCCCTCGTGGTTCGCGGGCCCCGGGCGGGCCCTTCGACTGGTTGGTCGGAGCCGCCGCCGCCGTCTTGACATCCCGCCCAACGTTACTTACCCCAGCGCGACTAGGGTGCTGCCATGACGCGGCGCGTGGACAGTGATCTGCTGCTGGTGGGGAGCCTGCCGGCCGGCTCGACCGAGGCGGCGCTCCGGTCCGCCGGCGAGTTCTTCGGCGACCTGGTGTGCGCCCTGCCGGACGGCGAGACCGGCCCTCGGGCGGGCTGGGTGAGCTACGAGCGGGAGCGGCTGGCCCGGCCGAATCCTGGTGTGGTGGTGGTGCAGGAGACGCAGTCCCCGACCGGGCTCCCCCGGCACGCGTACGAGACGCCGGTGTTCGGCGTCCGGCCCGGGGTGACCGAGCTGCACTGGGACTCCTGGCCGAGGATCGACGACGCGATCGAGTCGTACGCCGTGTTCGCCCGGCTCCGCGCGGACGGGGTGATCGCGGCCGGGCTGCGGTTCCAGATCGGGCTGCCGTTCCCGGCCAGCGCGCTGAACGCGTTCAAGGCCGACTTCGCGCACGACTACCCCATCGCCGCGCGGGGGTTCGAGGACCTGGTCGCCCGCGAGCTGACCCGGCTGACCGCCGCGATTCCGCCGTCCGATCTGGCCATCCAGTGGGACCTCGCCTACGAGACGCAGGACATCGAGCGGGTGCTGGCCTGGACGGCGGAGGGCGCGTGGGAGCGGTTCGCAGGCCCGGTGACCCGGCTCACCCAGCTCATCCCGCCGGAGGTGCTGGTCGGGTACCACTTGTGCTACGGGACCTTCCCGGAATGGCCGATGTACGAGGCGCGGGACATGGCGCTGCTGGTGCGGATGGCGAACTTCGCGGTGGCGAACTCGGGGCGGCAGGTCGACTGGGTGCATCTGGCCGGGCCGCGGTACCTGCGCAGCGAGGACCGCAGCTTCTTCCGGCCGCTGGCTGACCTGGAGCCGGGCGACGCGCGGGTGTTCCTCGGCATCGTGCTGCCGATCGACGGGGAGGCGGGGCTGCGCCGCCGGCACGCCACCGCGTCGCGGTATCTGCCCGACTTCGGCGTGGCGATGTACTGCGGCTTCGGCCGCCAGCCGGGCCGTGACGGCACCGAGACGATGCGCGAGCACGCGCAGGTGGCCGGGGTGGCCCGCACGCTGCGCGCGGGGTAGCGCGGCTTGGAATCTGTTGGGTGCGCCGGATGACCGCCGACCAGCTGCTCGCCGCGCTGCTCGACGCGGGCACCTACCGATCCTGGGATAGCGAGCCGGCGGACGTGCGACCGGATCCCGGGTACGCCGCCGGGCTGGCCCGGGCGCGGGCCGCCACCGGCTGCGATGAGTCCGTGCGCACCGGCGAAGGCCTGCTCGGCGGGCGCCGGGTGGCGGTGGCGGTCAGCGAGTTCGGCTTCCTCGGCGGGTCGATCGGGGTTGCCGCGGCGGAACGGCTCACGCTCGCGGTCGAGCGCGCCACCGCCGAGCGGCTGCCGCTGATCGCCGCGCCCGCCTCCGGCGGCACCCGGATGCAGGAGGGCACGATCGCGTTCCTGCAGATGGTGAAGATCACGGCGGCGGTCGCCGCGCACCGGGCGGCCGGCCTCCCCTACCTCGTCTACCTTCGCCATCCCACGACCGGCGGCGTGTTCGCGTCCTGGGCATCCGTCGGCCACCTGACCCTGGCCGAGCCGGGCGCGCTGATCGGCTTTCTCGGCCCCCGGGTGTACGAGGCACTCACCGGCACCCCGATCCCCGACGGCGTGCAGACGGCCGAGAACCTCCTCGCCCACGGCCTCGTCGACGCCGTTGTCCCGCCTGACGAGCTGGCCGGCTACCTGATCCGGGTGCTGGCAGTGCTCGCCCCGACGCCGGCTCCCGGGCCTGCCCCTGCTTCCGCGCGTGTCCGTCCGGGCATCCCGGCCGGCGCCCCCACGTCCCCATCCGCACCGGGGACTGCCTCCGCTCCGAGGACGGAACGACCCGAGACACCCGAACGCGACGCTCAGACGTCAGCCTGGGAATCCGTGCGGATCACCCGCCGCCCCGACCGTCCCGGCGCCGCCGACCTGATCCGGGTCGCCGCGACCGACATCGTGCGGCTCCGCGAGGGCGGGCTGATCCTCGCGCTTGCCCGGATCGGCGGACGCCCCTGCGTGCTGGCCGCCCAAGACCGCAACGTGTACCCGCATGGCACCGACATGCTGCGGACGGCGCAACGCGCCATGCAGCTGGCCGTTGACCTGCGGCTGCCGCTGGTCACGGTGATCGACACCCCCGGCGGCGAGCTCTCGCGCCCGGCCGAGGAGGCGGGCATCGCCCGCGAGATCGCCCGTTGCCTGCTGACGTTGATCACCCTGCCGACGCCGACGATCTCGGTGCTGCTCGGGCAGGGAACCGGCGGCGCCGCGCTGGCCCTGCTCCCGGCCGACCGCGTCCTCGCCGCGCAGCACGCCTGGCTGTCACCGCTCGCCCCCGAAGGCGCGAGCGTCATCGTCTACCAGGACACCGCGCACGCAAGGGAGCTCGCCGACCGCCAGGGCATCCGCTCCGTTGACCTGGCCGCGGCCGGAGTCGTGGACCATGTCGTCGCCGAGATCAGCGCCGGTCAGCTCCTCCGCGACCTCGGCCGGCTGCTTCGGGCCGAACTCGATTCCCTGGCATCAAGCGGCGACGTCGGACGGCCCGACCGCCGCCGGCCCAAGTACCGGCACCTGGGCACACCGCTCACGCCGTAATCCGCGGATGCGCCGGCCCCCGGTCGCCAGCTGGCGGTGACGCCTGACGGCCGGGCGGATCGGCAATCCCCGGCAGCGTCTTCCAAACAACCGCACCGCCCACTAGACATAGATGCATGACTAATAACGCTGGACGGCGGAGTTCGACGTGGTTCGGGGCGAGCGGCCGGGCCGGGATGAATCATCGGTCCTGGATGCGCAGCCAGGGGTTCACGCCCGAGGTGTTCGACGGGCGGCCGGTGATCGGGATCGCCACCACCTGGTCCGAGCTCGCGCCGTGCAACGTGCACCTGCACCGGGTGGCGGAATCGGTCAAGCGCGGGGTGTGGCAGTCGGGCGGGTTCCCGCTCGAGTTCCCGGCCATGGCGCTCGGCGAGACGCTGCTGCGGCCGACCGCCATGCTCTACAGGAACCTGCTGGCGATGGAGGCCGAGGAGCTCATCCGCGCCAACCCGCTGGACGGGGTGGTGCTGCTGTCCGGCTGCGACAAGACCACGCCCGGCCTGCTGATGGCGGCTTCGAGCGTGGACCTGCCGGCCGTCATGGTCACCGGCGGTCCGATGCTCAGCGGCAAGTACCAGGGCGCCGACGTCGGCTCGGGGACGGCGGTGTGGCGGTTCGAGGAAGAGCTCCTCGCGGGGCGGATGACGCAGGCCGAGTGCGAGTTCGCCGAGGGGTGCATGGCCCGGTCGAACGGGCACTGCATGACGATGGGGACCGCGTCCACGATGGCGTCGATGGCCGAGGCCCTGGGCATGCAGCTGCCGTACTCGGCGACCTGGCCCGCGGTGGACTCGCGCCGCTACGAGACCGCCCAGCGGGCCGGGCAGGTCATTGTCGACCTGGTCAACCGGGACCTGCGCCCGTCCGCGATCATGACCAGGGCCGCGTTCGAGAACGCGATCCGGGTCAACGCCGCCATCGGCGGGTCGACCAACGCGGTGATCCACCTGCTCGCCATCGCCGGCCGCCTCGGGGTGCCGCTCGCCCTCGACGACTTCGACGCGCTCGCGGCCGACGTCCCGACGCTGCTCAACCTGCAGCCGAGCGGGCAGTACCTGATGGAGGACTTCTGCTACGCGGGCGGGCTGCCCGCGGTGATGCGCGAGCTCGACCAGGCGGGGCTGCTGCACGGCGACGCGGTCACGGTCACCGGCGTCACCGTGAGCGAGAACGTCGCCGCCGCGCCGTGCTGGAACCGCGAGGTCATCCACCCGCTGGACACCCCGTTCCAGCCGGCCGGGACCGGCACCGCGGTGCTGCGCGGCAACCTCGCGCCGGACGGAGCGGTGCTCAAGCAGTCCGCCGCCTCCGCCCACCTGCTCAAGCACCGCGGCCGGGCGCTGGCGTTCGACAGCCCGGAGGCGTACTACGCGGTCGTCGCCGACCCGGACCTGGACGTCGACGAGGACACGGTCCTGGTCATCCGCTACTGCGGGCCGCGTGGCTACCCCGGCATGCCGGAGGTCGCCAACGTGCCGCTGCCCGCCAAGCTGCTCCGTCGCGGCGTCCGCGACCTGGTGCGGATCTGCGACGCCCGGATGTCCGGCACCGCCTACGGCACCGTGGTGCTGCACGTCGCGCCCGAGGCGGCGGCCGGCGGGCCGCTCGCCCTGGTCCGCACCGGCGACTGGATCACGCTTGACGTCCCGTCCCGGACGCTGACCCTCGAAGTGCCCGACGCCGAGCTGGAACTCCGCCGATCGCAGTGGACGGCGCCGCCGCCGCACGCCAGCCGCGGCTGGACCCGCCTCTACACCGAGCACGTTCAGCAGGCCGACACCGGATGCGACCTGGACTTCCTCGTCGGCGGGAGCGGCAGCGAGGTCGGCCGTGATTCGCACTGAGCAGATTTAGAATCAGGCCATGTACCCGACGGATGGCCCCGACGACGTCATCGAGCATGGCGATCGAGGCAACCGGCCGGCCTGGTGGCCCGGCTGGGCCGGCCAGCGAACGGTCACCCTCGCGGCGGTGACGCTCGTGGTCGGGTTGACCGCCGGTTACCTGGGCGGGCACCTGCAAGGCCGAGCGCCGCAGCCACTTCGGGCAGCAGGGGCGACGGCTGCGCCGTCATCACCGCAGAACCTCGCTCCGGCCCTGGGCGCGACCGGAAATCGCTGCGCCGTCCAGCGCGGTACCAGCCTGCAGCTTGGGGTCGAGGTCGCTAATCAGTCCGACCAGGCGGTTGCCGTCGGAGGTTTCCGGGCCGTGCTGCCGATCGGCGGGCTGCGGGCGAGGGCCGTCTCGGTCGGGACGTGCGGTGCGCTGCCGGCGGGCGCGCCGACGTCAGTCACGCTCCCGGCCGGCGCGACCGAGTGGCTGACCATCACCTTCGACGTCCTGGTGCCGTGCCCCCAGCCGTATCCGGTTCAGTTCGTGGTCAGCTACACGGCTGCGGGGAAGATGACGACGGCGCAGCTGGACGAGTTTCCCGACCTCGGCCAGGTCGCCTACAACAAATGCCCGACCGCCCAGTAACAGCCCGGGAAGGCATGGCCCGGTACCGTCCTCAGGCGGTGATGAGCAGGGACACCAGCAGCCAGCGGTAGTGATCGAAGTCCGGCACGTCGGCCGACGGGTCCTTGGCCTGGTCGTCCCAGCGGCGGACGGCGATCGCGTCGGCCGCGTGGGGCTCGCGCTCGAACTCGCGCGCCTCGGCGTCGGTCATCGGGCCGCCCTGGACCGCCAGGGTGTAGACCGACGCCTCGGACAGCTGCCCGAAGTACGACGGCTCGGTCGCGCACAGGTACCGTTTCGCCGCGACGTGCAGCCGGACCGGCTCGGTGACCGACACCGGGAACCGCTGCGACGACAGCCACTGCGCGCCCCGGTCGCCGTGGTTGTTATCGTGGCCGGCCATCAACTCGCGCCCGCTCAGCTCAATTTCGGCGGTCCGCGCGTCGGCGCCGCGCAGGTGGCCGACGTCGTGCAGCAGCGCCGCCGCGACGAGCGCGGGCGGCGCGCCGTCGGCCTCGGCGCTGGCGCCCGCCTGCAGCAGGTGGGCGGCGACGGTGACCGGCTCGCCCAGGTAGTCGGCCGCTCCCTCGGAGGCGAACAGTTCCGCGATCGCATCGACCGGTGACATGATCATGGACATGCTTCGCTCTCCCCAGGTCGTCAAATATCCGGCGCTGATCGTACGCGGCGAAGGTGAACGGACGGTGCGGCACCCATGACCATCGCGGAGACACGATATGGCCGGGTGCGGGGCGCGGAGATCGCCGACGGCATCATCAACTGGCGCGGCGTCCCGTACGCGCGGCCGCCGGTCGGCGGCCTCCGCTTCCGGCCGCCGGAGCCGCCGGAACCGTGGAGCGGCGTGCGCGACGCGCTGGAGTACGGGAACCGGGCGCCGCAGGGAGAGCTGGGGCCGTCGGCCCCGGGCGCGCCGCCGACCGATGAGGACTGCCTGTACCTGAACGTGACCGCGCCGGCCGGCGCGAGCGGCCGGCCGGTGCTGTTCTGGCTGCACGGCGGCGGCTACGAGACGGGCGACGCCACCCAGGCGGTCGGCGACGGCGTCGTGTTCGCGCGCAGTCACGCGCTGGTGGTCGTCACGATCAACTACCGGCTGGGCGCGCTCGGCTTCCTCGACGTGCCCGGCGAGAGCCCGACCGGCGCCGCCGGCCTGCACGACCAGATCGCGGCCCTGCGCTGGACCAGGGAGAATATCGCCGCCTTCGGCGGCGACCCGGACCAGATCACCGTGTACGGTCTGTCGGCGGGCGGCAAGTCGGTCACCAACCTGCTCGCGTCGCCGCTCGCCGCCGGGATGATCGCGCGCGCGGCCGAGTCCAGCGGCGGCGACCACGTCAAGGACCCGGCGCAGGCCGAGGCGCTCACGGGGCGGTTCCTGCGCGAGCTCGGCGGCACCGCCGACCAGCTCCGGTCCGTGCCCGCGGCGGACATCCTGCACGCCCAGCTGGGCGTCGCCGCGATGCCTCGTTCCACCTGGATCTGGCGGCCGTCGGTCGACGGGGTCGCCCTGACCGATCGTCCGCTGGACGCGATCGCGGCCGGCTCAGCGGCCGGGGTGCCGCTGCTGCTGCAGACCTGCGCGCGCGAGTGCGCCCTGTACGCGCTGCTCGCGCCGGATGGCCCGCGGCAGGCGGACCGGGTGCTGACCGGGTACTTCGGCCAGCAGGCGGCGGCTCAGATCTTGGCCGCCTACGCAGGCGTGTTCCCCGACCTGGGAGCGGACGCGGTGCGCACGATCGTGTGGACCGACGAGCGGTACGTTATCAGGACCGAGCGGCTGGCCGATGCGCAGGCCAGGCACGCCCCGGTCTGGCGGTCCCGTTACGACGGCCCGTACTCCGGTCTCGACGACGACCCGGATCCGTCCTTCGCGCAGTACGCGCCCCAGCTGGTCGCGGGGCACGGCGGCGACGCCGCCGACATCTGGCAGGGCGGTTCCGACCTGTCCGCCGCCCTGCACAACGCCTGGGGCGCGTTCGCCGCCACGGGCGACCCCGGCTGGGCACCGTACCCGTGGGCTCCGGACCTGAAGGCCGCCCGGCCGACGATGATCTTCACCCCGGACGGCCCCGGCATCAAGGCCGAACCGTTCGCGGCCACCGACGCCATCTGGTCCGGCCGCACCTGGCAGCCGGGCCCCTGGTGGGCGATCGACGGGGTCACCTGACGCCAAGCCGCCTGCGGAGGACGGCGCGGGCGGAGAGGAGGCCGTCGAGGTCGGCGTAGCAGCCCTGGAGGTGGCGCTCGCCCGAACCCCGAGACGCAGCCGCACCAGAAGATGCGGCCGGGGCGGGGGCGAAGGCGGTGCGGGCGTGCAGGATGCGGGTGTTGTCGAAGACCAGGCAGTCGCCCGGGGTCAGGCGCAGCCCCAGCGCGAACTCGGGCCGGCCGACCATCTCCGTCCAGGCCCGGTAGGCCGCGTAGAACGCCTCGGCCTCGGTATACGGCAGCCGCGCCGGCTGCATCGACCGGTTGTTCAGCCGGACGCAGGCAATGCGGCCGCGCGGGCTGAGCGCGATCAGCGGCTGGCAGGCGGTCAGCGAGGTCTCTTTATCGACATAAGCGAAGGGGATCGGGGTCGACGTCAGCACGCCGAACGACACCGGATCGGCCCCGCGCAGCGCGGCGGCGGCGGCGAAGCCGTCCACCAGCACCGTGTCGCCGCCGGCGGACGCGTCGCGCAGGCAGTGCAGCAGCTGCAGGGTCGGCACCGGGTCCCGGTACGGGTTATCGGTGTGCGGCGCGATCGCCCGGCTGGTGAACGCCAGGTTGGCCGGGTCCGCCACCACCCGCACGTCGAAGATCCGCCCGTAGTTCGTCTCCCGGACGAACCCGAACGTCTCGGCCACGGCCGTCACCATGCCCTCGGCGGCCGGCACGCCGCGCAGCAGCCCCGCCCCGGAGCTCGCGACCGCGTCAAGCAGCGACAGGCGGACCGATTCGTCGGCCCGGTAGGCCGCCCAGTCCGCGGCCGGGACGGCGCCGAGCGACGCCGCCCGCCACAGCGCCTTCCCGTCCTCCGTTCGCGCGTCGGCGTCGGCGTCGGCCTCAGGCGTCGACGCCGCCAGCCAGGCGCGGCTGAACACCGAGCGGTGCCCGTCGGGGGTGAACGTCACCTCGACCGAGTCGGGGAATTCGGCCGTCACAGTCGCCAACGGTCCGTTCGACAGCTGGGTTATCTCCACCAGCCGCTGGCCGGTGACCGGATCCCGGCAGTCCGGGCACGGGCAGTTGTGCCTGAGCCAGACCGCCGGGAAACCGAGCGTCGTCGAGGACGTCACCCCGCCGCCGGGACCACGTGCACCGCCGCGGACGGGATCCCGACCGCGACCGAGGCGCCCGGGACCATCGCCGCCGCCGTGGTCGACGGGATGTCGACCAGGACCTGGAGGTCGCCCGAGAGCAGCACCGTGATCCGGCTGGTGGCGCCGAGGAAGGTGCGCAGGAAGACGATCCCGTTGCCGTTCTCGGCCGCGCCGATGGTCAGGTTCTCCGGGCGGATCAGGGCGTTCACGGCGCCCGAAGTCGGGCCGCCGGACTGGACCGGCACCGTGGTGCCGAGCACGGTCACCGTCTCGCCGCCGGAGCCCAGGTCACCGGGGATCCGGTTCATCGTCCCGACGAACTCGGCCACGAACGCGGTGGCGGGGTTGTCGTAGACCTCGTCCGGCGCGGCGACCTGCTCGAGCTTGCCGGCCCGCATGACCCCGACCCGGTCGGCCATCGACAGCGCCTCCTCCTGGTCGTGGGTGACGAACAGGGTGGTGGTGCCGAGCCGCTGCTGCAGGGTCCTGATCTGCTCGCGCAGCTGCAACCTGACCTTCGCGTCGAGGGCCGACAGCGGCTCGTCGAGCAGCAGCACCCGCGGCTCGATCGCGAGCGCGCGCGCCAGCGCGACCCGCTGCTGCTGACCGCCGGAGAGCTGATGCGGGAACTGCCCGGCCTGGGCGGACAGGCCGACCATCTCGAGCAGCTCGCCGGCCTTCTTCCGACGGACGGTGGGGGACGCCTTCCGCATCCGCAGGCCGAACCCGACGTTGTCGAGCGCGGACATGTTCGGGAAGAGGGAGTAGGACTGGAACACCATGCCCATGTCCCGCTTCGCGGCCGGCACGCCCTGGACGTCGTTGCCGTCGACCAGCACCTCGCCCGTGGTCGCGGTCTCGAACCCGGCCACGATCCGCAGCGCGGTCGTCTTGCCGCACCCGGACGGGCCGAGCAGCGCGACAAGCTCGCCGGGGGCGATGTCGAGCGACATCCCGTCCAGCGCCTTGGTGGCCCCGAAGACGCGGGTGAGGTCCCGCAGCGACACGCTGGTCCCCTCGCGGGCGTCCGCGCCGGTCGTCGCCGCGACGACGGCGGCCGCGGCGGCCACATCGGTTGCGGCGGCCGACGTGGTCGCCGCTGCCTCGTTCGTTGCCATCAGCTCTCGCCAATCGTGGTGGTGTTTGCGGTAACGGTGAACAGGGTGACCTCGCCCGCCCCGGTGCGCCGCGCCCTGCGGGTGCCGATCGTGACGATCAGCATCAGGAACAGCCAGGTCACGACCAGCGCGAGGATCGACGCGGAGACCGAGATCTGCGCGTTCTCCTGGTCGAAGAGGACGATCCAGACCGGGAACGTCTGCACCAGGTTGAGGCTGGCCATGGTGAACTCGCCCAGGCAGAGCGCGACGATCAGCACGGTCGCCGAGAGCAGCGAGGTGCCGAGGTTCGGCAGGATGACGCGCCAGATGGTGGTGAGCCAGCCGGCCCCGAGGTTGCTCGACGCCTCGGTCAGCGTCTTCAGGTCGATCGAGCGCAGGCCGGCGTCGATCGCCCGGTAGGCGAACGGCATCGCGAGGATCACGTACTCGATCCCGAGCAGCCACATGGTCGCCTTGAGCTGGATCGGGAAGACCTGCAGGACGCCGACCGTGAGCACGATCGGCGGGATCACGATCGGCAGGATCGTGATCGACTCGAGCAGCGCCCGCAGCCGGGGCAGCCGCAGGTGCACGTAGATCGTGGTCGGCACCATCAGCGCCATCGTGATGATCCAGGTCATCGCGCTGATCTGGATCGAGGTCCACAGCGAGGACCCGAATCCCGGGGTGGTGAAGACCGAGCCGAACGCGTGGATGCCCGCGAACCGCAGGGCCGCGTACAGCGGCAGCAGGAAGTAAACGCCGGCGATGAGCAGGATCGCCCACCGCCAGACCGGGAACTTCCCGCTCCGGGCGACCGCGGATCCCGTGTCCCCGCCGGGCGTCCGGAGCTGCCGGCGGATCCACCCCTGTTTCGCGTACGTGCCTATCGCAGCCATTTAGCCGCCCTCCGCTGGAGCACTACGTACAGGGTCATCAGGATCGCGATGATCACTACCATGCCGAGGCCGAGCGCCTTGCCGACGTTGGCCTGGCCCGCGACCACGTTGCCGTTGATCAGCGTGCCGATCTGGATCGAGGTCAGCGGGATGGTGCCGCCGGTGAGCGCCTCGGCGGTGGCGTAGGCCGACAGGGCCGACCCGAACAGCAGCATCAGGCAGCTCAGGAACGAGGGCATCAGCACCGGCCAGCCGACGTGCCGCCAGTAGCTCCAGGACCGCGCGCCGAGGTTCTCGGCCGCCTCGCGCCAGGCCGGGCGGAGCCCTTCCAGCGCGGGCAGGATGATCAGCACCATCAGCGGGATCTGGAAGTACATGTAGACCACGGCCACGCCCACCAGGTTGAACAGCGTGAACCCGTCGCTGTAGATGTTCAGGTGGATGTCGTTGAGCCAGCCGGTGACCAGCGCGGTCGAGCTCAGCGAGGCGATGAAAAGGAACGCTAGCGGCACGCCGCCGAAGTTGGCGAACACGCCGGAGGCGGTGATCACCATCTGCCGCAGCACCTTGCCGCGCTTGGCGGTGAAGATCGCGTAGGCGACGAGCAGCCCGAAGACGGCGGGCAGAACCGAGGCGATCAGCGACAGCTCGAGCGACTGCTCGAACCCGTGCAGGTAGGCGCCGTGGGTGGCGGCGTCGATGTTGGAGAAGGTCCACGCGCCGGTGGACGCGTTCTGGAACGCCCCGATCAGCACCGCGATCAGCGGGATGAACAGGCCGATGATGATGTAGGCGGCGAACGGCACGATGCCCGCGAGCCGGACGACCGCCTGCAGTGGCTTGGGTAGTCTGGCGGGCCGCCGTGAGATGCGGCCAGCCCCGGGGCCCGTCTGGGACCCCGGGGCCGTGACCAGTTCGGTCGTGTCGGCCACTATCAGCCGCTAACGCTCGGCCACTGCTGGGTGACGACGTTCTCGGCGGCGGTGTTCTGCGCGGTGGTCGGCAGGTCGAGCCCGCCGCCGCCGGGCACCGTCGGGAGCGCGGCCTCCTCGGTCTTGTTGATCGTGCCGTTCGCGATCATCGCGCTCATCTCGATCGGCCGGGTCAGGCCGCCGAGGAAGAGGTTCTGGCCCTGGGTGGAGTAGAGGAACTCCTCCCACAGCCGGGCGGCGGCCGGGTCGGGCGCGGTCGCGCTGATCGCCTGGTCGTAGTAGCCGGCGTACTGGGCGTCGCTCGGGATGACGACCTTGAAGCCCTTGACGACCGGCGAGACCTCGGACGCGAGCAGGTAGTCCCACCAGATCAGGATCGGGGTGGCACCGGACTGCACGGTGGCCGGGGTGCCCTCGGTCGGGACGAAGTTGCCGACCGCCTTCAGCTGCTTGAAGTAGGAGACGCCGGGGGCGATGTTGGACAGCGAGCCGCCGTTGGCGAGCGCGGCCGCGTAGACGGCGGCGAACGCCGACCCGGTCTGGCTCGGGTCGCCGTCGATCGCGACCTGGTTCTTGTAAATCGGGTTGAGCAGCGACTTGAACGACGTCGGCGCGACCTTGACCTTCGAGGGGTCGTAGCCAATGGCCACGTAGCCGCCGTAGTCGGCGTAGTAGTCGCCGTTGGCGGCCTTGGCCGCAGCCGGGATGTCGTTCCAGGTCGCGACCTTGTAGGGCGCCCACAGGCCGGAGGTGTCGCCGCTGACGGCGAACGAGCCGCCCACGTCAACGACGTCGGGGGCGGTGCTCTTGCCCTTGAGCTCGTTGATCGCGCTGATCTCGTTAGCGCTGGAGCCCTCGGGGTTGGCGTCGGTGATCTTGATGCCGTACATGGCGGTGAACGCCTTCATGATCGCGCCGTAGTTCGCCCAGTTGGAGGGCAGCGTGATGACGTTGAGCTGGCCTTCCTTCTTGGCGGCGGCGATGAGGCCGTTCATGCCGCCGAAGGCGGCGGCCGAGGTGGCGGTGCTGGCGTCAACGGCGGCGGTGCTGGCACTCGAGGTGCCGCCCGTCGAGCTGGCGGCGGGGGTGCTGCTCGAGGAGCTCGAGCAGCCTGCCGCGAGAAGAATCGAACCAACCGCGGCCACACTGGCCACGATCGCCTTGGATGCGCGCAAAGTAAACCCTCCCATGCTGCCCCCGGGGTACGGGGCAGGCCTGTGCATCTTGGCTAGACAAGTGGTTATCTTGGCCAATCAGC
>Ga0335075_10002627_pt1 | contig 28728 bp, 26 predicted proteins | sample Lox_Sample_24_FD_206723 | JGI IMG/M metagenome (GOLD analysis project Ga0335075, IMG submission 206723) | Soil microbial communities from Loxahatchee National Wildlife Refuge, Florida, United States - Lox_Sample_2.4 | ecosystem: Environmental > Terrestrial > Soil > Wetlands | place: USA...
CGTGTTCTTCAGCAGGATCCGGTAGTAGTCGATCGTGATGCCCATGTCCTGGATGGGCGAGAGGATGACACCCAGATCGAAGTTCTGGGACGTCTCGGGGGTCAGGGTCCGGTTGCCGCCGTACAGTCCCAGTCCCTGCGTACCGCAGGTTCCCGCCGTGAATGGCGCGGTCGGCGGGGTGGTCGCGCAGTCCGGATTGCCGGTGCCCATGGTGCCGGAGCTCGAGGCGGCCAGGAAATCCGGCGAATACAGGTCATACAGCGTCGGAGCCCGGAAGCCCGTGGAGGCGGTGCCGCGGAAAGTCAGGAAGCTGACCGGCTGGTAGCGCACCGACACTTTCGCGTTGTTGGTCCTGCCGAAATCGCTGTAACGGTCCTCGCGATCCGAAACGTCGAGATCGAGGCTCTTCAGGATGGGCAGGTCCAGCTCGATGAACGCGGCCTGGGTCTGGCGGCTGCCGGAGACGGCGCTGTCCGTCAGGCCGGTCGCGGCGCTCACGATGTCGTTGTACGGAGTGGTGTGGTACGTGAAGCGCTCGCCGCCCACATCGACGCCCAGCGCCACGGTGGCCGGCGTGCCCGAGTTGAAGGCATCGCCGAGTTCGTGACTGGCATGTGCGTCGGCGCTCCACCGCGAGTCCTCACCCAACGCGTACACGCCGTTCGCGTACGAGGAGTTGATCAGGGCCTGTCCGGCCGCGCTCTGCGGGCCGAAGGGATTGATCAGATCGCTCAGGGTCCCGCCGGGCGCCAGCAGTGCCTCGTTCGGATAGCCACCGACGTTGCGGTTGTCGTTGGTGTTCTTGCTCCAGTTCAGTTCCGTGGTGTAGTCCCACCCGGCATTGGTGCCCGAGAACGTCAGCAGCACCCGCTGCTCGACATTGAGGTTGCCGCTGTAGCGGTCATTGTAGGGATCGGACCAGATTGCATCGCCGCCATCGGCGAGGTCCACCGGCGCGCTGCAGTTCGCCGCGCCGCCCGAGCAGGTCAGCTGGGCCGCCGTCGGGTAGTAGGGGCTCGCCGGGTCCATCGGGAAGAAATAGAACATCGGGCCGGACCAGCCGGTCACCGTCGACTGCGTATAGAAATACTGCAGCTGGATCTGGTTGTTGGCCGGCAGGGCCTTGGTGGCGGACAGCATGCCGGAGGCCTCGGTGGACTTCGGCAGCAGGTCCGTCGCGGCGGAGTAGCGGTAGGCGCAGTTGCCGAAATACGTGGTCAGCTCCGGGTTGCCGGCGCAGGCCGGGTAGCCGGACTGCCAGACATTACCGTTGGCGTCCAGGAACTGTCCGGGCCATGTTCCCGGGTTGTTGGTCGAGGTGTAGCCCCCGGCCGGATTGAAGCCCTCGGCTGAGAACGAGCGCTGGGTGGCGCGCAGCTCCTGTTGCTTCTGGTAGCTGCCCGTGAGCATGACGTTGTAGCCGTCGTTCGCCAGGTCACCATGTCCGATGGAGAAATCGAGCTGGCCCGAGCCGCCGCCGTTGTGCTGCGGACGGTCGAAATTGCCTTCGATCTCGGCGCCCTGGTAGTTCTTCTTGGTGATGAAGTTGATGACGCCCGCGATCGCGTCCGAACCGTACAGGGCCGAGGCGCCTTCGCGCAGCACCTGGACGTTGTCGATGGCCGAAAACGGAATGCCGCTCAGGTCGACCGCATTGCCGGTGAAGGCGTTGTTGGCCAGCCGCTGCCCGTCGAGGAGCACCAGGGTGCGGCCGTCGCCGAGGTTGCGCAGGTTGGCGTAACTGCCGCCTCCGGAGAATGTTCCGACGGCCGCGGAGATGGAGATGGCCGGGGCGTTGGCGGTGAGGGTGCTCATCGCCTGTTCGACGTTGGTGATGCCCTGATCCTTGAGGGCGTCCGCCTTGAGGACCGTGACGGCCTCGGCGGTTTCGGCATTGGCACGCCGGATCATGGTGCCCGTGACGATGACTTCCTGGAGCGGTCCGCTTTGGTCATTGCTGGCGACGGCGGAGCCACCCGGAGCCGACGGAGTGGTCGGAGTCGGTGGATTCGTGGGCTCCTGCGCCTGCGCCGCAGCACCTGCCGCGGCGAGCGCGGCGAGCACCGTAACGTGGATCGAATGGCGGATCAGGTTGTTTGAGCGAGTCGAACGTTGTTTATTGCTGTTTCCTGTCGGTGACATTGCGGACGTCTCCGTACGCAGGCCGGCATACACTCACCAGTGCATCTGTAATCGGTTGATGTCACGAAGCGCGCCGTTGCTGCATACATCCCAAGTTGATACCAAGCACCGCACCGCGGTGCTCCCTTCTGTGGGACCAGCATAATCTGTAAGGCAAATGCAATACAACTTTGTGTTGTCGTGGGGCAACATCTCGTGGCATCGCCCCCCAGTGGTGCACGCGCTTGCAAAACCTACCAGAACCGCTTGCTGGCACCGCCCTTGGTGGTTCGATGAGTGGATTACGCGTCAGAATCGGCCGATTCGTATTCTTTTTACAACAACTCGGCCTGGGACGTGGGGTTTTTCAGCCGCATGAAAGGTTACATTGCTGCAAAGCATGAGGCCAAGTTATGTCCAACCTCAGTTCGCGGCTGCGACGGGCCCCTTCCAGCGGGCCACGTCACCGATCTTCAGGTGCAGCCGGTCGCTGATGCCGCCTTGCAGTTCGATGACGGCGTTCACCGGCACGTCCGAGCTGATGATGGTTTCGTCATGCGGGATGGCATGGGCGATCTTGAGGATATGTCCATCGACGGCGACGAACAGCATGTCGAGCGGGATGTACGTGTTCTTCATCCACATGGTCCAGACGCGGGGTTCGGGACCGATGAACACCATGCCTTTGTCCGCCGGCAGCTCGCGCACGAACATCAGGCCCTGCTGGTCCCGCGCCGGCGTGTCCGCGACCCAGATGGCGAAGGAGTGCTTCGCGCTGCCGCTGGTAATGGTCAGCGTGCTCTGGGGGAAGGTCGACAGATCCTGGAGCGGCTCGGTCTGGGCGTGGCCGGCGCCGCTGTACAGGAGTAGCGCGGCGCAGGCGGCGCACAGGATGAGCAGCCAGCGGGTGTTGGGATAATTCAAAAATCGCTCCTTGTCGAAAATTCGATACGGCCGGCAAAGTCGAACCGGCTGACCACGATGCGTCCCCTGCCGCTGAGCGCGTTGGCGGGCTCGACGCAGAAACCGCGGCCCTCGATGCGCCAGGCCCGCGCTGCCTTGCCCGGCAGCGGTCGCTGCGAGAGCTGGTCCAGGGTGCATTTGTCGTCGCCGCGCGTGGCAAAGACGCGGCCGCCGTCCATGAGGACCGTCAGGTTGGTCGGCAGTTCCTTGCCGGGCACCCCTTCGCGGGCTGAGCGCACGCCGAACACCAGCCGCAGCATCCGGCCCCCCGGGCCGGGACCCGCGAAGCTGACACGCAGCCCGGTGCCATCCGGGCGCGCCTCGCCGCCACAGTTCAGATCGGCATCGCGCCAGTTCAAGTCGAGGTTCAGCGCACCGCGGATGCGGGCGCGCACGAAGCCAGTGCCGTCGCCGAGGCAGGGACGATGACCGGGATCGGGACTCGCCGCGAGGGTCTGGGCCGGTGGTGGCGGCGGCGTCCGGATCACCGGCTGCGGGCTTGCCTCGGCAACAGTTGCGATCGAGGTGAGTGCCGGCAGTCCAACTGCCAAGAATGTGACGGCGCGCAGCGTTGCGCGGTGCCACGCCGGGCCAAATGCAGGGGGTGCGCTCATGCCGGCAGTGTACCCTCACGGTGCGCGATTGCTCCTATAGACAAGGGCAGCTCGAACACGGAAAGTAACGTCGTACCGCATTGACAACAGCTAAGTAGATTGAGCGGACCATCATGCAGAGACAGCCCGCCCGCGCCTCCTACGGTCGATTCGTCAGCCGCCTCACCAGTGGAACCCTCGCCATCGTCATGGCCGGCGGCCGCGGCGAGCGACTCAAGGGGCTCACCGTCAATCGCTGCAAGCCCGCAACGCCTTTCGGCGGCAAGTTCCGGATCATCGATTTCGTCCTGTCGAACTGCGTGAACTCCGGCATCCGGCAGATCTCGATCCTGACCCAGTACAAGCAGCAGCCCCTGATCCAGCACGTCCACCAGGGCTGGAGCTACCTGCGCGGCGAGTTCGGCGAGTTCGTCGAGGTCATCCCGGCGCAGCAGCAGATCGGGGAGATGTGGTACCGCGGCACCTCCGATGCGCTGTACCAGAACCTTGACCTGATCCGGGCCCATCGTCCCAAGCACGTGCTGGTGCTCGCCGGCGACCACATCTACAAGATGGACTATGGTCCGATGATCGCGTACCACGTCGAGAAGGGCGCCGACATTACCGTGGGCGTGGTCCAGCTGCCGGCCCGGGAATCGAAGAGCTTCGGCGTGCTGACCGCGACCGAGTGGAACCGGGTCACCAAGTTCGCCGAGAAGCCGGCGCAACCGGACACGCTGCCGGGACGGCCGGACTCGATCCTCGCCTCGATGGGCATCTACGTCTTCAACACGAGCCTGCTGGAAAAACTGCTGACCGAGGATGCGCAGGATCCGAACTCGGCGCACGATTTCGGCAAGAACATCATCCCCGACGCCATCGGCAACCGGCAGGTCTTCGCGTATCCGTTCCAGGACGTGAAGACCCGGGCGCAGAGCTACTGGCGCGATGTCGGCACCGTGGATGCCTACTACGAAGCCAACATCGAGCTGGTGCACGTCAAGCCGGAACTCAACATCTACGACCGGGAGTGGCCCATCTGGACCTACCAGGAGCACCAGCCGCCGGCGAAGTTCATCCTCGACGACGATTCGCGGCGCGGCATGGCCGTCAACTCCATGGTCTCCGGCGGCGTCATCATTTCCGGCTCGCACGTGCAGAATTCCCTGATCTTCTCCGACGTGCGCGTCGATGAACGCTCCTTCGTCGACAGTGCGGTGATCCTGCCGCACGTGGACGTCGGCCGCGGCTGCACCATCCGGCGCGCCATCATCGATGAGGGCTGCCAGATCCCCGACGGCATGGGCATCGGCACCGACCTCGGCCTGGACGAGAAGCGGTTCCATGTCACCGAGAACGGGGTGGTCCTGGTGACGGCGGACATGCTGCGTCGGCTCAACACTCCATAGCGTCCGAACCAACGTGGATGCACCTGCCCGTCTGCCGGTGGTGGTGCTGTGGCACATGCACCAGCCGCAGTACCGCGATGCGCTGACGGGTCAGTACGTCCTGCCCTGGACCTACCTGCACGCCATCAAGGACTACACCGACATGGCCGCGCACCTGGAAGAGAATCCGGCGGCGCGGGCGGTGGTCAACTTCACGCCGGTGCTGCTCGATCAGCTCGATGAACTCGCGCGACGCGTGACCGCGCACCTCGACGCGGGCGCGGCGCTGCCCGATCCGGTGCTGGGGCTACTGGGTCCGGACCCGGTGCCGACCGAGCCGGCGACGCGGCTGGAACTGCTGGAGGCCTGCCTGCGCGCCCACCGCAAGAACCTGATCGAAAGGTTCCCGGCGTACCTGGCGCTGGTCGGGTTCGCCGAGCAGTGTGCCACCACCGAGCGCATCAGCTGGGCCTCGGATGCCTTCATCCATGACCTCGCGGTGTGGTTCCACCTGGCCTGGATGGGCGAGACGGTCCGCCGCAGCGACGCACGCGTGGCGGCCCTTTCCCAACAGGCGAGCGGCTTTTCCCCGGCGCAGCGGCGGCAGCTGCTGGAACTGATCGGTGAACTGCTGGCGGGCATCATCCCGCGCTACCGGCGGCTGCGCGAGTCCGGCCGCTGCGAGCTGTCGGTGACTCCTTATTCACATCCGATCCTGCCCCTGCTGTTCGACTTCAATGCGGCGCGCGACAGCGCGGCCGATGCGCAGCTGCCGCGGCACCCGCAGTATCCGGGCGGGGCGCAGCGCGCGCAGTGGCACGTGGCCGAATCGATCCGCACCTTCGAGAAGTACTTCGGGACGCGTCCGGAGGGGTGCTGGCCGGCGGAGGGCGCCATCAACGATGCGACCCTGCGGCTGCTCGATGCGCACGGATTCGGCTGGGCGGCCTCGGGCCAGCGGGTGCTGCGCGCGGCGCTGGCGGCCAATCTCCTCGATGCCGATGCCACCGATTCCTACAACCGTCCCTACCAGCTGCCGGGCGACCGCCTGGCGTGTTTCTTCCGCGAGGAGGGTCTCTCGGACCTGATCGGCTTCACCTACGCCACCTGGCATGGGGATGATGCCGCCAACAATCTGGTGCATGACCTCGTCGAGATGGCGGCGGGCCGCGGCACCTGCGCCCCCACCCACGCGGTGCTGATCGCACTGGACGGCGAGAACGCCTGGGAGTACTACCCGTTCAACGGGTACTGGTTCCTGAAGGCCATGTACGCGAACCTGGCGGCGAACCCCAATCTCGAACTCATGACCCTGAAGGAGTGCCTCGCCCGCGGCATCCGGCCCGTGACCCTGAACCGGGTACCGGCCGGCAGCTGGGTGCACGGCAATCTGGCGACCTGGATGGGAGATCCCGCGAAGAACCGCGGCTGGGACCTGCTGTGCGAGGCGAAACTGGCATACGACGAGGTGCTCGCGGCCGGCACCCTGGATGCGGCCGCCCGCGCGGCCGCGACACGCCAGCTCGCGCTGTGCGAGAGTTCGGACTGGTTCTGGTGGTTCGGCGACTATAATCCGGCGCTGGCGGTGAGCCAGTTCGACCAGTTGTACCGGCGACAGCTGCAGAGCCTGTACCGGCTGCTCGGACGGGCGGTGCCCGAGGCCCTGTCACACCCCATCGCAACCGGTTCAGGTGACATGGAGAATGGCGGCGTCATGCGGCGCGCCCAATGACGGTGAATCAATCCGGAATCGACGGCACGGCACAGCCCGCGGGCCTGCGGCGCCGGGCGCGCTACAGTTTCTTCGGCGCCCAACTCAACCTGTGGCTGGGACGGCGGGCCAGTGCGCAGCGGCTGTGCCGGCGCGCGCTCAGTTTCTGCGACTACACCAAGGCCTACCGGATGCTCTCGCAGCTGGAGCTGCCCGGCGAACATTACTTCCGGGTGCTGGCGCGGGTGCACCGGCACGTGCAGCCTGCGACCTACCTCGAGGTGGGGGTGTCGCGCGGGGAGTCACTGGCGCTGGCGTGCCCGCAGACGCTGGCCCTGGGCATCGATCCGGAGCCGCACCTGCAATTTGAACTGGCGCCGAACCAGAAGGTGTTCGCGCAGACCAGCGATGATTTCTTCGCCCGTGCCGATGTGCCGGCTCTGCTCGGCAACCGGCCGCTCGAGATGGCCTTCATCGATGGCATGCACCACTTCGAGTACGCGCTGCGGGACTTCATCAATATCGAGCCGCTGTGCCGGCCGGGTTCGCTGGTGTTCATCCACGACTGTTTTCCCATCGACGCCCGCAGCGCCGACCGCGAGCAGTCGACCGGCTTCTGGAGCGGGGATATCTGGCGGCTGATCGTGCTCCTGAAGAAGTACCGCCCGGACCTCGCCATCCACACCCTCGGGACCCCGCCGACCGGCCTGGGCCTGATCACCCACCTCGATCCGCGATCGAGCGTGCTGCGCGGCCGCCTGCCGGAGCTGATCGCCGAAGGCATGGCCCTGACCTTCGCCTCGATCGCGGACCGGCGCGCGCAGGCCCTGAACCTCATGCCCTGCGAGTGGCCACGTGTGCGCCAGTTGCTGGACGCGCGCCAGGACATCCGGTATCGCTAGCACCATGAACCCCGCAACCAATCCGGTGCTGGAGCGCCGCCGGGCCGGCGTGCTGCTGCACGTGAGTTCGCTACCCGCCGGCCTCGGCCGCGGTGGCCGCGACTTCGTCGACTGGCTGGCGAGCGCGGGCTTCAGCGTGTGGCAGATCCTGCCCCTGGGGCCCACCGGGGCGGATGGATCGCCGTACTGGGTGCGGTCGGACTCGGCGGGCAATGCGCGGCTCATCGATCCGGAGGAACCCGCGCCACTGGATTCGGACGAGTTCCGGGCCTTCCTCGAAGGCTCGCGCGACTGGCTCGACGACTATGCGGCCTTCGAGGTCCTGAGCGACCTGCAGCACGGCGCCCCCTGGTGGACCTGGCCGCCCGAGTACCGGGACCGCCAGTCGGTGCCGATGGATCGGCTGCGGCGCGAGCAGGCCGCGGCCCTGCGCCGCGTGCGCGAACAGCAGTTCACCTTCTCCTGGCAGTGGCGGCGGCTGCATGACCATGCGCGCTCGCGCGGCGTGTACCTGTTCGGGGACGTGCCTTTCTACGTGGCGCCGGATTCGGCGGAAGCGTGGTCGCAGCGTGGACAGTTCCGGCTCGATGCCACGGGCCGGGCGACCGCCGTCGCGGGCGTGCCCCCCGACTACTTTTCCGAACTCGGTCAGCTGTGGGGCAATCCGCTCTACGACTGGGAGGCCATGCGGCGCGACGGTTTCCGCTTCTGGCTGGCGCGCATCCAGCACCAGCTGCAGCGGGTCGACCTGCTGCGCATCGATCATTTCCGAGCGCTGGCGGAGCACTGGGCCGTCCCGGCCGGCGCACCGGATGCGCGTGGCGGCAGCTGGCAGCCCTCGTATGGCCGCGAGATGCTGCAGACCCTCAGGAGCCGGTACGGGCCGCCGCCGGTGGTCGCCGAGGACCTGGGCGTCATCACTCCCGACGTGGAGGCCCTGCGCGATGACTTCGGCCTTGCGGGCATGCGGGTCATGCAGTTCGGGTTCGACGGCAAGGGCGACAACCTGCACCTGCCCCACATGTACCCGCGCACGAGCGTGGCGTACACCGGCACGCATGACAACGATACGACCGCTGGATGGTACCGGGGCCTCGACGCCGAAACCCGCGGCCGGGTCGATTTCTTCCTGCGCGCTGCTGCGGAGCAGATGCCCCAGGCCATGATTCATGCGCTCCTCGGGAGCGTCGCGCAGCTGGCGGTGGTCCCGATGCAGGACGTGCTGGGCCTGGGCTCGGAGGCGCGGCTCAACACGCCCGGCACGGCCAGCGGCAACTGGACCTGGCGGCTGCCCGCGCATGCTCTGGATCCGGCACTCGCGCAGCGCTTCGCGCACCTCAACCGGGTGTTCGGCCGTGTCTAGGGCGCAGTCCCTCAGGGCCGGCCTCGTGGGCGTCCTGGCCCTGGTGGCCGGCTGCACGCTGCTGGGTCACTGGCAGACCCCGACGCTGTCCGTCGTCAGCATCCAGCTCGGGCACAGCGACCTGTGGCAGCAGCATCTGCAGGTGCGCATGAGCGTGCACAATCCCAACGACCGGGAGTTGCCGGTCGAGGGACTCAGCTACAGCCTGGATGTGAACGGGGAGGAATGTGCGCACGGGGAATCCGGCGCGAGCTTCCTCGTGCCCGCACGCGGCGATGCCGAGTTCGACATGAACGTCACGGCCAACGCCGCCGCGGCCCTGTTGCGGATGTTTGCCCGCGGCAACGCCGCTCCGGTCCAGTACCGGATCCACGGCAAGGTGCAGCTGTCGGCAGGGCTGCTGCGCTCGGTGCCCTTCGACCAGCAGGGCGCGCTGCCGCTGCGTTAGCCGCCGCCCCTCACACCGCGACCCGCGCCGCGAGCATCTGCGCGAACAGCTCGATATAGAGGCCTCCCTGGCGGTTCCAGGAAAAATCCTGGGCCATGCCGTTGCGGACCAGCCGTTGCCAGTGCCGCGGATCGGCGTGCAGGTCGAGCGCGGATTCCACCGCCGAGGCGAGTGCCGACGCGCTGAACGGTTCGAACACCACGCCGGTGCCGGCGCCCGTGGCCGGGTCGTAGCGCTGCACCGAATCCGCAAGACCCCCGGTACGGCGCACGACGGGGACCGTCCCGTAGCGCAGGCTGTACATCTGGTTGAGCCCACAGGGTTCGTACTGGCTCGGCATCAGGAACAGGTCGCTGGCCGCCTCGATCCAGTGGGCCAGCGCCTCGTCGTATCCCTGGTGGAACGCGACCCGTCCCGGCCAGGCCGCGGCGAGGTCGCGCAGGCCCTGCTCGTAGCGTGCCTCCCCGGCCCCGAGGGCCACGAACGCCAGATCGCGCTGTGCCAGCAGCCGCGGCAGTGCGCCCAGTACCAGCTCGATGCCTTTCTGGGTTGCCAGACGGGTCACCGACCCTGCGAGCACGGTATCGGGCCCGCCGTTCAGGCCCATCCTGCCCAGGAATTCCTTTTTGAGCGCCGCCTTCACCGGCAGCCGCGTCGCGTCGTAGTGCGCGCTCAGGTGACGGTCATGGCGGGGATCCCAGTCCTCGTAGTCCACTCCGTTGAGGATGCCGACCAGCGCCGTTGCGCGGGCCTGCAGCACGTCCTGCAGGCCCCACCCGTATTCGGGCGTGCGGATCTCGGCCGCATAGGTCGGACTGACGGTGGTGATGGCATCGGCGTACATGCAGCCGTGCTTGAGCGCGTTGATGCGGCCGCCCCGCAGGTCGTCCTGGTGCAGCAGGTAGGCGTTGTCGCCCAGGCCCAGGTCCGCGGCGGCGCTCGCGGCGAACTCTCCCTGGTAGCCGATGTTGTGGATGGTCAGCACCGTGCGGGTCGCGGCGAACAGCCGGTCCCAGCCGTAGTGGGCCCGCAGCAGCAGGGGACCGAACGCGGCATGCCAGTCATGGCAGTGCAGGATCTGGGGACTGAAGGCCAGGTACTGGCAGCACTCGATGGCAATGCGCGTGAGTGCGAGGAACCGCAGGTGTTCATCGGGTTCCAGGGAGTAGATCGCCGCGCGGGCGTACAGCGGCGGACAGTCGATGAGATGCACGACCGCCTGCGACCCGGGCAACGTCGCGGTATAGACCGAGTACTGGTAGCGATGGACCGCGAGGGTCACCGTCCGGTCGGTGAGGCGCGGCACGGGTGTCAGGGCGAAGCGGCTGCGGTCGATCAGCCCGTACAGCGGCATGAACAGCCGCACGTCGTGGCCCTGGGCATGCAGGTACTTCGTGAGCGCTGCCGTCACGTCGGCGAGGCCGCCGGTCTTGGCGAACGGGGCCGCCTCGGAGGCGATGGCGCAGATTCTCAACGGATTGACCATATCGTCTAGGATACCGACTGCTCAGTGGATCAAAGTGATGGGAGCCGTAGTTCTTGCGACGACCGTGGGTGATCGGACTTGCGCTGCTGGTGATCTTCGTGGTGTCGCTGGCCATCGGCATTTACGTCGCCAGCTGGCCGGACTGCTGCCAGCTGTAATCCTATTGCATTGCAGCAAAAGGGGGGCTTGCGCGGTGAGTGTCAATTGCGCTCGCCTGACATTAACCCCATAAAATTCAATAATTTAATGGAATGCGGGACGGTACGGCCGGGACGGCGGAGGTAGAATGACGTTCATTCCTCGCCTCCCGAGCCCATCATGTCAGCCCCACCGTACAAGCAGCTTGAACAGGAGTTCAAGCGCCTCCACGCCTTCCGTGGCGCCATTTCCCTCTTGAGCTGGGACGCATCGGTCATGATGCCGCGCGGCAGCGCCGCGTTACGAGGCGAACAGCTGGCCGCGCTGGAGACCGAGTACCACACGCTGCTGACGGCACCGAAGATCACGCGGCTGCTCGATCGCGCCCATGCCAACACCCAGTCGCTCGACGATTGGCAGGTGGCCAACCTGCGCGAGATGCGCCGCCAGCGCGACCACGCCATCGCGACGCCCGGGAATCTGGTGTCGAGGATGGCCCGTGCGACCGCGCAGGCCGAGGCGCACTGGCTGCTGGCACGCGCCGAGGGCCGCTTCGAGATCTTCGCGCCCCATCTCGAGGAAGTGGTGATGCTGGTGCGGGACAAGGCCGCTCTGCTCGGGCAGGCCCTCAACCTGTCGCCGTACGATGCCCTTATAGATGAGTTCAGCCCCGGCATCTCGAGCAGCGACATCGATGGCGTGTTCCGGACCATCTCGCGCCGGCTGCCGTCCCTGATCCGGGAAGTGATCGGGATGCAGGAGGCGCATCCGCCGCTGCCGCTCGAGGGCAAGTTCACCCCGGCGCGCCAGCGCGCCCTGGTCACCGAAATCATCAGGTCCATGGGGTTCTCGTTCGAACAGGGGCGGCTGGACGAAAGCGAGCATCCCTTCACCGAAGGGGTGCCCGGCGACATGCGCCTGACCACCCGCTACGACCCGGCCGATGTCTTCACGGGCCTGCTCAGCGCCATCCATGAGACTGGCCATGCGATGTACCACATGGGACTGCCCGCGCATTGGCGGGACCAGCCCGTGGGCCGCGATCGCGGCATGGTGGCCCAGGAGAGCCAGTCGCTGCTGCTGGAGCGGCTGGTGTGCCGCAGCCGGGCCTTCGCGCACTACTTGAGTCCGCTGCTCGTCCGGCACTTCGGCGTCTCGGGCCCGGCCTGGGATCCGGAAAATCTCTACGCGCACCTGACCCGGGTGCGCCGGGGTGCGATCCGGGTCGATGCGGACGAACTGACATACCCGCTGCACGTGCTGGTGCGGTACGAGCTGGAGAAGCGGCTGCTGTCGGGCGAGCTGGCGGTACGCGACCTGCCCGAGGCCTGGAACGCGGAGATGGAGCAGCGACTGGGATTTCATCCCGACAACGACCGCGACGGGTGCCTGCAGGACATCCACTGGGCCGACGGTTCGTTCGGGTACTTTCCCTCCTATGCGCTCGGTGCGGTCATTGCCGTGCAGTTCATGGAAAGCCTGCGCAACGAGGTGCATGACCTCGACGAGCAGATCGCGCGCGGCGAGTTCGGGGGCCTCTTCGGCTGGCTGCGGACCCATGTGCATTCGCAGGGAGCCCGGCTGACGCTGCAGGAACTGCTGCAGCAGGCGACCGGCAAGACGCTGTCGGCGGCGCCGTTCATGCGCTACCTCGAGAACAAGTACCTCGAGGCGGGCACCGCCAGCAGCGCCGCCGCGTGACCCTGTCCCGCACGGCGCAGCGCCTGCAGTCGCACCTGCGCAGCCAGGTCGGCAAGGCGATCGCCGACTTCGGCATGATCGCGCCGGGCGATCGGGTCATGGTGTGCCTGTCCGGCGGCAAGGACTCGTACACCCTGCTCGATATCCTGCTGTCACTGCAGCGCAATGCGCCGGTGGCTTTCAGCCTGGTTGCCGTAAACCTCGACCAGAAGCAGCCGGGGTTCCCGCAGGAGGTGCTGCCGAACTACCTGCGCGGACTGGGCGTGCCGTTCCACATCATCGAGCAGGACACCTACAGTGTCGTCAGGCGCGTGGTACCCGAGGGCAAGACCCTGTGCGGGCTGTGCTCGAGGTTGCGGCGCGGGGCGCTGTACCGGTACGCGTCCGAGAACGGCATCACCAAGATCGCCCTGGGGCACCATCGGGACGACATCCTGGAAACCTTCTTCCTGAACCTGTTCTTCGGCGGACGGCTCAAGGCCATGGCGCCGAAGCTGCTGTCCGATGACGCGCGGCACATCGTCATCCGGCCGCTGGCCTATCTGGGCGAGGCGCAGATCGCCCGCTATGCGACCGCCCGTGCCTTCCCCATCATTCCCTGCACCCTGTGCGGTTCCCAGGCGAACCTGCAGCGCGTGCAGGTCAAGAAACTGCTCGCCGGGTGGGAGCGCGAGTTCCCCGGTCGCGTGCAGACCATTTTTGCGGCGCTGCGTAACGTCTCGCCGGGCCACCTCGCCGATCCGAGCCTGCATGATTTCGCGGGTCTCGAAGCATTGCGACGCAGCGACGGGGCCGAGCCGTCCACGCCCGTGGACCTGCTGGGGCTCGACCGGATCGTGCCCATGAGCCTGGCGGAGGAAGACGCCCTGGCCGGGGGCGAAGCGGCGGCCGCCTCATGACCTCCGGCGCGCCGTCCTGCCCACCGCCGCTGCCGAACAGCTACTGGATCACCCCGGGGCGGCTGCTCGGCGGCGAATACCCCGGCGGTGAAACCGCGGAGGACACCCGGCGGCGGCTGGAGCTGCTGGCGGCGGCCGGCGTGGACTGCTTCGTCAATCTCACCCGCGCCGGCGAACTGGCCGCGTACCAGGCAGTGCTGCCGCCGGGAACCCAGTACTTCCACCTGCCGATCCTTGATCATGGCCTGCCGGTCGACCCCGACTACATGCAGCGGATCCTCGGGGTCCTCGGCGTCGCGCTGGCGGCCGGACGGTGCGTCTATGTGCACTGCCGGATGGGCATCGGCCGGACCGGTACGGTGCTGGGCTGTCACCTCGTCGAGCAGGGTCTGAGCGGCGAGGCCGCCCTGGACGCCCTCAACCGCTCCTGGCAGCAGTGCGCCCGGTCGCGGCGCTGGGCCTCGATTCCGGAAACCCACGACCAGCGCCACTACGTGGCCAGCTGGCAGCCCCGGCCGGCGCGGAACATGGGCTGACGGAGGCGCCGGGCCCGGTGATAGGCTTGGCGACATGCCCTCGAATGCGTCCACACCCCGGCGGGCCCCGCGCGCCGCGCCCGCCGCGCGCACCCGCAAGGCCGCCGCGGCCCGGCGCGCGCGGGCCTGGGTGCGGCTGAGCGACGAGGAACTGCTGAAAGTGCGGCTGTGCGACCTCGACCTGACCGTGGAGCAGTCGCGGCTGGCGCGGCCGATGCAGCGTCTGTACGCCGAGCTCGCCGGCCGCGGCATCAATTTCAGGCCCCACGCCTGGCTCGCCGAGGAATGGTTCTCGCCCGACGGCGTCCCCGGCATTGCCGTACCCTTCTACTTGGCTCACCCGCGGCTCGAGCGGCTCGAGCGGCGCATGATGCGCGAAGTCGAAGGCGGCAATACCCGCTGGCTGATGCGCATCCTGCGGCACGAGGCGGGCCACGCGCTGGACAACGCCTACCGGTTGCGCCGCCGCGCGAGCTGGCGCGAGACCTTCGGCCCGGCTTCGCTGCCGTACCCCGAGCGCTACCGGGCGCGCCCGGGCAGCCGCCGGTACGTGCATCACCTGGGCGACTGGTACGCCCAGGCCCACCCGACCGAGGATTTCGCCGAAACTTTCGCGGTCTGGCTGAAACCGAATTCAAACTGGCGGCGGGCCTACGCGCAGTGGCCCGCGTTCCAGAAACTGTGCTGCGTCGAGGAGCTGATGGCGGGAGTACGCGACCGCACGGCGCCGGTGCGCAATCGCCGTCATGTCGAGTCCATCGCGACCGATACGCGTACCCTCGCGGAGGTGTACCGCGACAAGGTCGCGCGCCGCCGCAGCGACCGGCGGGGCATGATCGAGGAGCTGCTGCGCAAGGTGTTCCGTCCGCGGCCGGTGCCGCGCGGCGCGATCCGCGCGAGCACCCTGATGCGCTCCATGAAGACGCAGCTGGTCAATTCGGTGTCGCGCGAACTGAAGATCGAGCGGTATAGTATCTATCAGCTCCTGCGGATGATCATGGAACGGTGCGACGCTTTGAAACTTCACGTGCACGGCAACCGCCGTGATGCCGGGCGGCACGTCCGCTGGGTGCTGATCCGACTCGCGAGGCTGTACGCCCAAGGTGAGACCCCGCACCTTCATTTATGAAGAAACAGCGTGTGCTCGTCGTCCTGCACTCGAGCCTGATACCCCCCGATACGCTGGAGGGCCGGTCCGAGAAGGAAATCGCCGAATGGCGCACCGAGTATGACGTCATCTCGACCCTGAAGGGTCGCGGCCACGAGGTGCTGTGCGTCGGCGTGCTCGACAGCCTCACCGAACTGCGTACCGCCATCGCCGACTGGAAACCCGATGTGGTCTTCAACCTGCTCGAGGAGTTCGACGGCATCGGCACCTACGATCAGCACGTGGTCGCCTTCCTGGAGCTGATGCGCCAGCCCTACACCGGCTGCAATCCCCGCGGCCTGCTGCTGTCGCGCGACAAGCCGCTGTGCAAGCAGCTGCTGTCCTACCACCGCATACCGACGCCACAGTTCGCCGTGTTCAACCGCGGCGCGCGCGTGAACGTCCCGCGGCGGCTGCGGTTCCCGCTGTTCGTCAAATCCACGAGCGAGGATGCCTCGGTCGGGATCGCGCAGGCGTCGGTGGTCGAGGATGCCGTGAAACTCAAGGAACGGATCCAGTTCGTGCACGAGCAGGTGGGCTCGGATGCGCTGGTCGAGGAGTACATCGCCGGCCGCGAACTGTACGTGGGCGTGATGGGCAATGACCGGCTGCACCGCCTGCCGGTGTGGGAGATGGTCTTCGGGACCATGCCCGATACCTCCGCCGCGATCGCCACCCGCAAGGTCAAATGGGACCGGGCCTACCAGCAGCGCTACGGCATCACCACCCATGCCGCCGAGCAGCTGCCGGCAGCGGTGGAGGCACGACTGGACAAGCTGTCGCGACGCATCTACCGGGCGCTGGGCCTGTCCGGGTACGCGCGCATGGATTTCCGGGTGACCGCGGCGGGCGAAGTGTACGTGCTGGAAGCCAATGCCAATCCCAACCTGGAAGCGGCAGAGGATTTCGCGGAAAGCGCGCGCGCCGCGGGATTGCCCTACGACGAGCTGCTCGAGCGCCTGATGACGCTCGGGCTGACGTACCGGGCGCAATGGCGCGCCACCTACGGCTGAATACCGGCGCAGGACGGATGACCGCATGAAGACATTGATCAGGACGCGAGGGATGACGGCGGTGCTGCTGGCGGCAGCACTGCTGGCCGGGGGCTGCGCCACGGCCCCGGCCAGCAAGGCGCAGACCGACGAGGTACTGCTGGAGAGCTGGCTGCTGGGCCATTACGACAACCGGGCGCAGGTCGCGACCGACCGCAAGCACGGCGGCTACGTGCATCCGGCGGTGAGCGCCGTGATCGTGCGGGTCGAGTCCCTGATGGTCGGCGATCACGTGTTCTACATGCAGCTGGCCGACAGCGACGACCCCACGCGCCTCATCGAGCAGCACATCCTGTCCCTGGATGTGGTGAAGGACAAGATCGTCGAGGCGGTCTGGAGCTTCACCGAGCCGAACCGCTGGAAGGCCGGCGCGGAATCACCCGAGATCCTTTCGGCGCTGCAGCCGGCGGACCTGAAGCTGCTGCAGGGCTGTTCGCTCGAGTGGAAACGCACGCCCGACGGGTTCACGGCCAGCAACGACCAGAAGCTGTGTCATTCGACCCCGGTGTCGGTGCCCGCGGCCGTCTCGGCCCACTGGCGCATGCAACTGACCGCCGATGAGCTCGACATCAGCGAACAGGACTTCGACTCCGATGGCGACCTGGTGTATGGCACGCAGGAGGACTCCTTCACCAAGCTGCGTAAACGCAGCAATTCGCAGCTCTAGGCTTTGATGTGATCGTAGTGCGAAGCGGCTCACGGACGGCGCGCGCCGATGGTGTCCGTAATGGGGGGGCTCTCATGCGAGGACCGGTATGTCGGACCAGTGCGATGCGGCTCACGTCCTGCCCGTCAGCAGCCTGACGGAGTTCTTCCGCGACAGCCTGCACGCGGCCCTGCAGAAGCAGCGGCTCGCGGTCGGGGACCACACCCAGCACTACGTGGTCAACGTCCTCACCCTGTTCGCCCGCTCCGAGGCGCTGTACGAACCCAGCGGCGACGGATCGCGCCTGAAACCCCTGGTGGTGATGCTGTCCGAAGCGCTCGCAGCCCCGACGCCGGCCCAACGCCAGCGCGGCCTGCAGCGGCTCGGGGACGTCTCGCTGTTCATCGCCGGATTCTTCGCGCGCAGCTTCGCCCGCAAACTGGTGGACATCGATTACCACATCAGCATGGGCGCCCAGGCCTATTCGGCCCTGGCCGATGCCGATCACGGCCGGCGCGGCGCGGTTCTCGGCCGCGTGTTTGCCGAACTCGCCGGCAAGTTCCAGCCGCTGGTGGATGCGCTGAATGAAATCAGCGAAAGTTCGTGCGCCGCATCCAATGCCGATGCGTTGCGCCTGTACGAGCTGTGGCTGCGGACCGGAAGCCGGCGCTCGTGGGCGCTGCTGCGGCGGCTGGGCGTGCTGCCGGCGCCAGCGGGCCGGCTGGCGCATTGAGGGGCGCGCCCTCTTCAGTCCTCGCCGCGCTTCTTGCGTACCTCGAGCTCGCGCATCTGCTTGATCCAGTCGGATAGCCGGCGCAGGTCGCGTTTCGCCGGCCGCTTGTCGGGGGCGGCCTTGGCGGCGGCGCGGTGCGGCGTCATGGTCTCGTAGGGGTCGTAGCCGGAAGCCGGCTTGATGCCGTTGGGCGGCAGGGTCGACTCGATCGACAGCGGCACGCGCTGGTAATCGTCCGGCGCTTCCACCCATTCGACGCTCGCGCCATCGCGGTCGTCGCGCACGACCCGGCCGATGCGCCGGCGCTGCGCGGATTCGGCTTCGGTCGCCGCTTCCGGGAGCCGTTTGTCCTGTTTTGCTTTCACGTGATTAAGTCATACCCGGGTGAGGCATCCATTCCCTGGCACGACTGTAGGGCTTTCGGCGCCGGGCACACTGCGCCCCAGGTCACGAATCCGGCAGCTGCGGGACTCAGGCCAAGTACAGGCTCGCGCCGTCAGGCCGCAGAAAGCACCAGGCCGAGGCGGTGGGCCGCCCGCAGCAGCCCGGTGACGCTCTTGGCATCGCGCAGCTCGCCCGACAGCGCCATTTCGCAGGCCTGGCGCAGACTCATCCAGTGCACCTCGAGCACCTCGTGGTCCTCCGGTTGCGCGCGGGCCGCCACCAGATCCTGGGCCAGGAACAGGTGGATGACCTCGCTGAAGACGCCGGGAGAGCTGAGCATGGTGCCCAGCTCCGTCCAGCGTTGGGCACTCAGGCCGGCTTCCTCGACGAGTTCGCGCCGCGCCGTGGACGCGGGTGGCTCGGCCGGTTCGAGCTTGCCGGCCGGAAGCTCCCAGATGAAGCCGCCTGCGACGTACCGGTACTGGCGCAGCAGGCATACCTGCTGCAGGTCATTGACGGCGACCACGGCCGCACCGCCGGGATGGTGGACCACTTCCAGGGCCGCCTGCCGGCCGTTTGGCAGGAGGACATCATCCACGGTGACGCTGATGACGCGGCCCCGGTAGTGCTGGGTGCTGTTGACGGTGCTCATCGCCGCTTAGGATAGCGTATGGGTGCACGCGGCGTATTCCTGGTCACGGGCCTGCCGGCCACCGGCAAGAGCACGCTGGCGCGCGCACTGGCGCGCGCGCTGGCGGCGCCGCTGCTGTCGAAGGACAGCATCAAGGAGCCGCTGCTCGATGTGCTCGGCGCGGCCGACCCGCGGGCGTCGCGCCGCCTGAGCGATGCGAGTTTTGCAGTACTGTTCGCGCTCGCCGCCGAGCAGCTGGGGCGAGACGCGGCGATCGTGCTGGAAGGCAATTTCCGGCCCGGCGAACACGAGGCCGCGGTGCGCGCGCTGCTTGCGGGCCAGCCGGCGCCGCCGTGCGTGCAGGTGCTGTGCCGCGCGCCGGAGGCGCTGCGCCAGGAGCGGCTGCGGGCGCGTGCCGGCGATGCCGCGCGCCATGCCGGTCACCAGGATGCCGCGTGGGTCGCAGTGGCGGACCCGCGCGGCGACGCCTTTCTCGAGGTACCGGGGCCGCGGCTCATCCATGACAGCGGCGTGACCGACCTGGATGCGGCTTGTGCACTGGTCCGTAGCCTCGCACAGCAGCACCTCGTATAGTGGGTCGCGATGGTGACACCGGCTTACATGGCTGCCTTGAATACCGCCCAGCGCAAGGCGGTGACCTTCGGGGAGGTGCGCGGGGCGGATGCCAGCGTCACCTTCATCGGCAAGGTCGGCGCGACGGCGGCGGACAAGGGCGTCGATGCCGGCCCGTTGCTGATCATCGCCGGCGCGGGTACCGGCAAGACCGACACGCTGGCCCACCGCGTGGCGTACCTTGCGATGAACGGAGTCGATCCGGGACGCATCCTGATGCTGACCTTCAGCCGGCGCGCCGCCTGGGAGATGCGGCGTCGCGCGCGGGACATCGTCAAGCAGGCGATGAATGAACCCCTGGGGGGGCTCAACCAGACCGTCGCCCAGCGACTGTCCTGGGCGGGCACCTTCCACTCGATGGCCAACCGGCTGCTGCGCCATTACGCGCGGCACCTGAAACTCGATCCGCAGTTCACCGTGATCGATCGCGGCGACAGCGCGGATCTCATGGATGCGGTCCGCCAGGAGCTGGGATTCGATGCCAAGGAGCAGCGGTTCCCGCGACGGGACACCTGCCTCGCGATCTACTCGCACCGGGTCAACACCCGCAAGCCGCTGAAGGCGTCGCTGGAGGAGCAGTACCCGTGGTGCGCGCAATGGGAGGACGAACTCACGAAGCTGTACCGGGCCTACGTGCAGCGCAAGCAGTCCTACGGCATCCTCGACTACGACGACCTGCTGCTGTACTGGCACATCATGATGGGCGACGCCAAGCTGGCGCAGCACATCAGCGGTCACTTCGATCACATCCTGGTGGACGAGTACCAGGACACCAACGTCCTGCAGGCCCAGATCCTCTCCGCGCTGCGACCCGACGGCCGGGGAGTGACGGTCGTCGGTGATGATGCGCAGGCCATCTATTCGTTCCGCGCGGCGACCATCGACAACATCCTGAATTTTCCGGACCAGTTCGCGCCACGCGCCGAAGTCATCACTCTGGCGCAGAACTACCGCTCCACCCAGGGGGTCCTGGACGGCGCCAACGCGCTCATGGCCGAAGCGCCGCGCCAGTTCCGCAAGCACCTGCTGGCGGCGCGCGGTGGCGGGCAGCGGCCACGGCTGGTGACGGTGGACGATCTGCCCACGCAGGCCGAGGCGGTCTGCAGCGAGATCCTGCGCCGGCGCGAGGCCCAGGTGCCGCTGCGCCGCCAGGCGGTGCTGTTCCGCAGCGGCAGCCACAGCGACCTGCTGGAGATCGAACTCACCCGCCGGCAGATCCCTTTCGTCAAGTACGGCGGCCTGCGGTTCCTCGAGGCGGCGCACGTCAAGGATCTGCTGGCGGTGCTGCGCTGGGCGGACAACCCGCGCAACCAGATGGCCGCCTTCCGGGCGCTGCAGCTGCTGCCGGGGATGGGACCCGCCAATGCGCAGCGCGCCATCGCCCACCTGGACGCAAAGCAGCATGCGGCCGGCGCCCTGGCGAGTTTCCGGGCGCCGAACGTGGAGCCGGTGGAGATCGAGAAACTGTCGACGCTGCTCACGACGCTGATGGATCCGCAGCGCGAATGGCCGGGGCAGGTGCACCTGGTCCGGGAGTGGTACCGGCCGCACCTCGAGCGCATCTATGAAAGCGTCCATACCCGCATCGGCGACCTGGACCAGCTGGAGCTGCTGTCGGTGCAGTTCACCTCGCGCGAGCGGTTCATCACCGAACTCACGCTCGATCCGCCGGATGCCGCGAGCGACCTGGCCGCCAAGCCGAATCTGGATGACGACTTCCTGGTGCTGTCCACCATCCATTCGGCCAAGGGCATGGAGTGGGACACGGTGTACCTGCTGAACGTCGTCGACGGCACCTTTCCCTCGGAGTTCGCGACCCGCAAACCCGAGTTGATCGAGGAGGAGCGGCGGCTGCTGTATGTGGCGATGACGCGGGCGCGCAATGAACTGATGCTCTACAGCCCGCTGAAGTTCCAGATCACCAGCCAGCCGAAGAGTTCCGACGGCCATGTCTATGGCGGCCGCAGCCGGTTCCTGACCGAGAAGGTCCTGCGGGCCTTCGACGCCGTGGTGGTGCATGGCGCGAACGCCGATGACGTGATACTGGGGGATGCGGGCAATGCCGCGCTGGACGTGAATGCCCGGTTGAAGGAAATGTGGTGACAGCCCCTGCGAAGGGCTCTGCCTGAAGCAGAGTCCTCGGGCGCGCCGCCGCCCTGGCCGCCGGCTAGCGGCGGAACGGTCCGCCGCCCTGGCGCGGCCGCTGGGGACGCTCCTGGGCTTCATTGACCCGCAGCGGACGACCCCCCAGCTGCTGGCCGTTCAGAGCCTGAATGGCGGTCTGCGCATCGGCCTGCGCCATGTCCACGAAACCGAAGCCCCGGGGCTTGCCGGTCTCACGGTCATTGATGAGCTTTACGGACTCCACGGCGCCGTGACGTTCGAACAGAGCCCTGACGTCCTGTTCCGTGGCATTGAAGGGCAGATTGCCCACGTAGATCGTCGTCATCCATTTCTCTCACGACTTAGGCGGGCAGAGACGATCCGTACCAATGGCTCGCGTGCACCGCGGGATCGAAAAAGATGCTACTCCCGGTGTTTGGGGGAAGCAAACAGGCCGTTGGCACGCGGGTCGCGGGCCGCGGGAATTGCACCAGATCCCGGCAGCTGCGGAGTCGGATGCACCCGCATGGAGCCGCGGGCCGGGGCCGGCGGGGCCGGACGTCAGCTTCCGGGCGGCTCGAGGTAGGCGTATCCGTTCAACTCGCCTTCGTAGAAGCGCTTCACCTGCTGGCTTTCGGCGAGCGTCATGCGGCCATCCCGGACCGCGCGTTCGCAGTCCCGCGACAGGGCGGGGTACAGCTCCGCCACGTCGTATTCCATGTACTCGAGCACCTTGTTGGCGGTGTCGCCCTTGACCACTTCCTCGATCCACCACCCGCCTTCCTCGAGCAGCCGGATGTGCACCACGTGGGTGTCGCCGAACAGGTTGTGCAGGTCGCCGAGGGTTTCCTGGTAGGCGCCGACCAGGAATGCCGCCAGGTAGTAGTCCTCGTTGGGCACCAGCGGATGCAGTTCCAGCGTGCGCTTGATGTCGCGGTGGCTGACGAAACGGTCGATCTTGCCGTCCGAATCGCAGGTGATGTCCGCGAGCACGCCGGTGCGCGTGGGCTGCTCGTTGAGCCGGTGGATGGGCATGATCGGGAAGAGCTGGTCGATCGCCCAGCTGTCGGGCAGCGACTGGAACACCGAGAAATTGCAGAAGTAGGTGTCCGACAGGATCGACTCCAGGTCGGCCAGTTCCTCCGGGCTCTCCTCGAGGCGGCGGCAGACGTCGCGGATGCGCGCGCAGGTGGCCCAGTAGAGACGTTCGGCCAGCGCCCGGAACTGCAGCGACAGCAGTCCCAGGTTGAACATCTGCAGGGTCTGCTCCCGGGCCGTCTGGGCATCGTGGTAGCACTCCACCAGCCGGCGCTCGGTCACGGAGCGGTAGGCCACGAACAGGTCCTGGACCGGTTGCGGCAGTTCGTCCTCGCCCGGATGGTCTTCGGCCTCCCGGCCGGTGACCCGGAAGCGGTCCAGCGCCGAGGAGCCGAGCGTGTTGAAGATCAGCACGCTGTGGTAGGCCGCGATCGCGCGCCCCGATTCGCTGATGATCATCGGGTGCGGAATGTCGCGCGCATTGCAGACGCTGGCGATGCGGTACACCACGTCGCTCGCGTATTCGTTGAGCGTGTAGTTCATCGAGGAGGCGAAGTTGGTGCCGCTGCCGTCGTAGTCGACTCCCAGGCCTCCGCCTACGTCGATGTACTGCAGTCCCGCCCCCATGATGCGCAGCTCCGCATAGACGTGGGCGAGTTCGGTGATCGACTCCTTGACGCGGCGGATGTCCTGCAGCTGGCTGCCGGGATGGCAGTGCACGAGCTGCAGGCAGTCGAGCATGTCCCGATCCTTCAGCACCTTGTAGAGATCGAGGATCTCCGTCACGAACAGCCCGAACTTGGACTTGGCGCCATTGCTGTCGCGCCAGCGGCCGGAGCCTTCGCTCGAGAGCTTCACGCGCACGCCCAGCCGGGGCCGGACCCCGTAGGTGTCCGCAAGCCGCAGCAGGATCTCGAGTTCCTCGAAATTCTCGATCACCGGGATGATGGTGCGACCGAGCTTCGTCGCCAGCACCACCGCCTCGAGGTAGCTGTGGTCCTTGAAGCCGTTGCAGATCACCAGCCGGTCCGGGGCGCTCTCGGTCATCGCCATCACCGCCAGCAGCTCGGGCTTGGAACCGACCTCGAGGCCGAAGCCGAACTCGCGGCCGTAGCGGTAGACCTCCTCGACCACCAGGCGCTGCTGGTTCACCTTGATGGGATAGACCGCGGCATAGCGGTTGCCGTAATCGTTCTCGGAAATGGCCTGGGCGAAGGCGGCATGCAGGTTGCGCAGGCGGTTGGCGAGGATGTCCGAGAGCCGCACGACCACCGGCGTCGTGAGATCGCGCGCCTTGAGTCCCTCGACGACTTCGTAGAGATCGATCGTGGGGCTGCCGGGCTGGGGGTCGGGCCGCACGATCACATGCCCGGCATCATTGATGGAGAAGTAGCCCTTGCCCCAGGCATTGACGTGGTAGAGCTCGAGCGAGTCCTCCGTGGTCCAGGGCTGGCCTTTGTGCGTCGTGCCGGTCATCGCGGGGTGTGAGTTTAGGCCCAGGGGGCGCGGACGATAACAAAAAAAAGGGACATCCGGATGACGCCCCTTCAGGCCGGTCCGGTCGCCACGGCGCGGGCAGGATCGCGGATCCATTCACTGAAGGAGCCCGCGTAGAGCCGGGCTCCCCGCAGGCCGGCGAGTTCGAGGGCCAGCAGATCGTGGCAGGCCGTGACCCCGGAGCCGCACATCGCCACGACCCGGCCCGGCGGCGTGTCGCCGAGCACCTGACGCCACATCGTGGTCAGCGCCGCGGGTGGCAGCAACCGGCCATCGGCCGCAAGGTTCAGCGCGAAGGGCTGGTTGCGGGCGCCGGGTACATGGCCGGCCACCGGATCGATGGTCTCGTTCTGCCCGGCAAAGCGGTCGGCGCCGCGTGCGTCCAGCAGCAGGATGTCGCCGCTCGTGAGTCCGCGCGCGACCTCGGCGGTCGTCACCGGGTGCGCCAGCGCCGGGCGCGCGATGAAGCGGCCCGGCGGGTAGGCCGCCGGCGCGCTCTGCAGCGGCAGCCCGGCTGCCCGCCACGCCGCCCAGCCGCCGTTCAGCACCGACACGCGCTCGTGCCCGAGCCAGCGCAGCAGCCACCACAGACGCGCCGCGAACGCCGACTTGTCCTGGTCATAGGCCACGACGTGGGTGTTCGCATCGACGCCGGCCGCGCCGAGGAAGGCCGAGAGCGCCGCCGGGTCAGGCAGCGGATGCCGGCCGGAATCGGCCGTGACCGGGCCGGACAGGTCGCGATCCAGATCGGCGAAGACCGCGCCGGGGATATGCGCTGCGGCAAATGCCTGGCGGCCCCAGTCCCTGCGTGCCAGGTCATGTCGGCAATCGAAGATCCGCAGCGGCGGGGCAGCGGCGCCGGCATCGAGCGCCTGCGCCAGCTGCGAAGCCTCGATCAGGTGCGAAGGCAGTTGCGTGCTCATCCGTGATGCAGTGTGGGTTCCCCGAGTTGTCGGTACAATCGTACCAACAGCCTTGCGAATCAAGTATATGGCGATTGAAGTCTACTGGGGCAGCGGCAGCCCGTATTCCTGGCGCGTGCTGCTCGCGCTCGAGTACAAGCGCCTGGCCTATGTCGGCCACCAGCTGCAGTTCTCGCGGCAGGAACACAAGTCGCCACAGATCTTGGGCCTGAATTTCCGTGGCCGCGTTCCGATCCTCAAGGACGGCGACTATGTGGTGTTCGAGTCCCTGGCCGTGCTGTACTACCTGGACCTCAAGTATCCGGATCCGCCCATCTTCGGCCATTCACCCGAGGAGGCGGGCGTGATCATGCGCGTGATCTGCGAATACCAGGCCTACGTCGAGGAGCACCTGATGAAGATCGTCCGCGCGGTCTTCGACGGGCAGGCCCAGGAGCATATCGATGCGCTGGCCGACTCCATGCATGTCGTCGCGCGCGAGGCCCGCTCCATCGAAGCGCGGCTGTCGCGGTCCGAATGGGTGGTGGGAGAGCACTTCTCCGCCGCCGACATCGTGATATTCCCGGCGTTGCAGCTGCTGCTGCGCGCCCTGGACAAGCCAGCGGCCCGTGCGCTGTCCTCCCGCTTCCTGCCCCTGGCGGTCAACTATCCGGCACTGGAGCGCTGGATCGGCCGCGTCGCGGCCCTGCCAGGGTATGAGCGAACCTATCCACCACATTGGCGGTCAACATGACAAAGCATCCGGTACATATCGATTTTCCCGGCCGAATCGTCTTCGTAGGATTCGGCAGCATCGGCCAGGGAGTCCTGCCGCTCATCTTGCGGCACATCGGTATCTCACCGGATCGCATCACCATCGTGACCGCCGATGACGCCGGCAGCGCGGAGGCGGAGCACTTCGGTGTGAAGCGCATCAAGGAGGCGCTGACGCGCGACAACTTCCGGCGCATCCTGGCCCCGCTGCTGGGTCGCGGCGACCTGCTGCTGAACGTCTCGGTCGATGTCTCGAGCATCGCGCTGATCCGGTTCAGCTGGGAGAAGGGCGCGATGTACCTGGATACCTGCATCGAGCCCTGGGCCGGCGGCTACACCGACCCGACGCTGAGCGCGGCCCGTCGCACCAACTACGCCATGCGCGAGGAGGCCCTGGCGCTGCGCAGCGGCAACACGCGCGCACCGACCGCGATCGTCACCCACGGCGCGAACCCCGGCATGGTGTCGCATCTGGTGAAGCAGGCGCTGCTGAACATCGCCGGCGACACCGGGGTCGACGCCGGCAATCCCACCTCGCGCGAGGACTGGGCGGCGCTGGCGAGCCTGCTGGGCATTCGGGTCATCCACATCGCCGAGCGCGACACCCAGGTGTCCTCGCGGGCCAAGCAGCTGAACGAGTTCGTCAACACCTGGTCGGTGGACGGCTTCGTGAGCGAGGGCGCCCAGCCGGCCGAACTCGGCTGGGGCACGCACGAACGGAACTTCCCGCGTGACGGCAAGCGCCACGACTTCGGTGGGGGCGCCGCGATCTACCTGACGCAGCCCGGCGCCGCGACGCGCGTGCGCACCTGGACGCCGCTGGCCGGTCATTTCCATGGGTTCCTGATCACGCACTCCGAGGCCATCTCGATCTCGGACTACCTGACGGTGCGGGAAGGCGGCCAGGTGGTGTATCGGCCCACCGCGCACTACGCCTATCACCCCAGCGATGCGGCGATAGCCTCGGTGCACGAGTTCGCCGGACGCAATTTCGTGCTCCAGGACCGCAAGCGGATCATGTGCGAGGATGTGATCAGCGGTCGCGACGAACTCGGCGTGCTGCTCGCCGGACACAAGAAGAACGCGTACTGGTATGGCTCGCAGCTGACCATCGAGGAGGCCCGGCAGCTCGCCCCCTACAACAACGCCACCAGCCTGCAGGTCACTTCGGCGGCGCTGGCCGGCATGGTGTGGGCGATGGAGAATCCGAACTGCGGCCTGGTCGAACCGGACGAGATCGACTTCCGCCGCAACATCGAGATCGCGCAGCCCTACTGGGGCAAGGTGGTCGGCGAGTACAGCGACTGGACGCCGCTCACCGACCGCGAGCGGCTGTTCCCCGAGGACATCGACAAGAGCGATCCGTGGCAGTTCAAGAACGTGCGGGTGATCTGGTAGCCGCCGGATACTCGATCGCGATGATCGTGAAGGTGGCGCTGCCTGCGGGCAGTGCCACCGACAGCTGCGCATCCAGGGATTTCCCGAGCAGCGCGCGGCCCAGCGGCGAATCCATGCTGATGTAGTCGGGCGCCGCGCCGGTCTCGTCGGGGCCGACGATCCGGTAGCGCAGTTCCGCGCCATCCGCGCGCTCCACGGTCACCCAGGCGCCGAAGAAGACGCGCCGCAGGTCCGACGGCGGCCGATCGACGACGGTCATTCCGCTCAGGCGCTGGCGCAGGAAGCGCACGCGACGATCGATTTCGCGCAACCGGCGTTTGCCGTACGTGTACTCGGCATTCTCCGAGCGATCGCCCTGCGCCGCAGCATCCTGGACCGCCTGGGTCACGCGCGGCCGTTCGTTGCGCCACAGCTCATCGAGCTCCGCGCGCAGGCGCGCCAGTCCTTCGGGCGTAATGAACTGTGAACCTGGTATCTGCGGTGGTCGGTATCGGCCCATCAGCGCCGCTCCCGCTGCGTTATGTCAGCCCTTTGAACATAGGATCTGTGGATCGTTTCACGGCAGTTCCGGCAGGGTGAAATTAATCTTTGAACCATGGCCGCAAAGTACTACACACACTTCGTAACGGCAGATGCGCCTGCCCTCGCGGCGGTCGAATCCGCCCCGGAGTCGAGTGAGTGGAGCGGCGTTGTCGAGCTACGGCATCCGCTTGAACAGACTGCCGGAACGCGTGAGCTGCGATCGCTGCTGGCCCAGAGTTTCGATCTCACCAGCGACGACATCCGCATCCTGCACTGGGCGCGGCTGCATTAACTCCCCTTAATCCCCTAGCGGACTTCCTTCCCTTCATCGAAAGTCCGCATTCTCGACCCCGGGCCTCTGGCCCGGGGTTATTTTTTTGGAGTCGGGCGTGGTGATGTCATAATCGCCGGACCATGACCTTCAACCTGTCGCCATTTCGCGCCATAGGCGCGGCACTTCCCCTGTCCCTGCTGGCTGCCTGTTCACTGCTCGGTGGTCCCTTCGCCGCCCACAAGGCGCCGCCGCCGCCGGTCGTCGTGGCACCACCGCCCCCGCCGCCGCTGCCGGCACCGCAGGAGACCTCACGTTTCGTGCTTGCCGATGGCCAGACGGTCATCGGCGCATTGCAGGAAACCACGGTCGGCAAGGACGACACGCTGACCGACATCGCGCGGCGCTTCAATCTCGGTTACGAGGAACTGCTGCGGGCCAATCCGGGCGTCGATCCGTGGCTGCCGGGCGCGGGCCGGACCGTGGTGCTGCCGACGCGCTTCGTATTGCCGGATGCGCCGCATGACGGCATCGTCATCAACATCGCGGCCATGCGCCTGTTCTACTTCCCGCCCCACAAGGCCGGCGAACCGCAGGTCGTCTATACCCATCCCATCGGCATCGGCAAGGTCGGCTGGGCCACGCCCGAGGGCACCACGAAAATCGTGCGCCGGCAGAAGGACCCGACCTGGCACCCGCCGGTCTCGGTCATCAAGGAGCACAAGGAGAACGGCGACATCCTGCCGAG
>Ga0335075_10002628_pt1 | contig 28727 bp, 27 predicted proteins | sample Lox_Sample_24_FD_206723 | JGI IMG/M metagenome (GOLD analysis project Ga0335075, IMG submission 206723) | Soil microbial communities from Loxahatchee National Wildlife Refuge, Florida, United States - Lox_Sample_2.4 | ecosystem: Environmental > Terrestrial > Soil > Wetlands | place: USA...
ATAGAGGTAGGAAGGGTCCCCTCATTAGCCACCATATTGAGGAAAAGGCACACGCTCGACTGCGCTTGTCCTCTCTTCAACAGTCATACTTCAGGCACCACCCCTTTCTGGCAACGGGAGAGGATGCGTCGATATGGTGTCTGACGCCTCCCGGTCTAGATTAAAAAGCTGCACGCAATTGCTCAATGCCTCTTCATTCACCCGGAAATGTGGTCGCGGGGCAGTTCGTGTAGACCAATAATGGAGCAGGCTGCACCCTCCAGTCATCCTGATCAATACCAATCCTTCGCGCTTGTTTAGTAACTTTATGCGTCGTAATGTCAAGAATTATGAGCACGGTTTTCCAATGATCTGTCGAGAATGCAAGGCAACCAAGCCATAAAATGGAAGGGACCTCTATTGGCCCACCAAGTTTATACCTCCCCGTTCTTGATATACACCAAATGCATTATCACTACATTTCTGCTAAATGTGGTCTTGAATTTCTTTGACAGCAAATATCAATTGTTGAGAACACCTCGTCGATCACGAAATGTTCACAAAATATAGACCGATGCTTCCCGCGGTTGGGCTCAGTTTCAATTGCCGCTGGGCTTCGTCCTCGGCCGTTCTTCTGGCCAAAGGCATAAGGTGATACGCTGATGGGAGTCATAAATTTTCGCGAGGACGCCGGAGTTCGGTCAACTACGGACTGCAAAGCTCACAAGGCATTGACGCATGTGCAGGGGGGTGGATGCATCACAGGCCTCTAATGGGCGAATTACCATCTTTGGCGGAACAGTGAGCCTATGAGGTGAATAATCCTCCCTTCTCCATAAGGCTCCCTGCAGAACGCCGAGCAGAGATGGTTGCGTGGTTGATATGACGCAGCGTCTCCAAGTCTATTGCAAAACTAATACTTCTCGTATCGTATCTCATAGACATCTAGTCTAGGTCTGGGTGCATTATCATATTATGTACTTCATGATACGTATGAGTAGATTACTTTGCAGTTGATAAATACGATTTATTATCTTCTACCTTGGTCCGCTATCTTGCAAAAGGCTGAGATCATAGAACCTGGAAGGTTTCAGCATGTCTTAACCAGCCAAACTTCGACAAGACAACCAAAGAAAGGGTGCACAAATTTGTATGAGCGATAGTACCTTCGAGAATAGTAGTCCATGAGGATCTCAAAATGTAATGTGTTACTGCTTCGAAATAAGGATCATCGTCAATAATATCAGAACACCACCCTAATACACCGCCTTTTCGGGTGGAAAGATTCATGATCCACAACCAATAGTAACTCGCCGAAATTCTTCGACCCCAACCGCCACTGATATGCGCCATCTTGCCTCGTGATCGAGTGAATGTACGGCCAGGGCCGCATAATTAGGTGTGGCGGAACATGCTGACTGCTCGAGTCATTACATATCAGTTTGGATATGAAACACACAAATCACGAGCCATTCGACCAATCTTTTCTCTTGATTGCCAGCCATTTGGTCTTTGGGAAGCCCCGGCTGGTCGCCTTCATGCTGTTGCCCGTGAGTCGTTGCCTGGCCATCTGACTCCTGCGCCGTTCTGGGCTCGATTGGCGTGGCCGGAATGACCAATGAATGTTAATATCGCGTTGCTAGTATCGAGGTGCTTTCGTGAATGATATCGAACGATTGCAAATAGCATTGCCATCGTATTTCGTACAGAGTATTTGAATGACAGCGTGCTGTGCAGAGTAAACCATCTTATCAAAGCGTTTGAAAGAAGCCTTGTTCTGCTTTGAAAGCAGCTGCAGATGTGTCGCAATGGTAAATAACCATGCAGCTTAGGATCCTTTTTCCCAAAGTGGGCTCGCTTATCGATGTTGAGGCTTAGGAGCTGTCGACACTTTGATCCAAGACTTTAGGTACCATTGTTTTGTGAAACTTGAGCTGAAGATATCAAATTATCAGAAGGCGGCAAATTTGCTAGTCTGATGTGAGCCTCCAAAATCAGGGAAACCGTCAGGCGAATTGAATGATTCCTTCAGACTTCGACCTTGCCAACTATTAGGTAGCTGTTCTACTTGCTTGAGATGCCCTTCGATGTACAGATTAGGTAGGCTTGCCTGGAAAACAGTATAGCTGACACAGCGAGCTTAAGAAATGACAAGAGTCAAATCTGCAATAACCGCTCGGTGATCAGAGAGATAGATTCCATCATCGAATTTGTTTTCCAGGACGACGTAGGTGTGGAGCAAGCACACATCATTCTTATTCCAGAAGAGGAAATCGATAATGCTAGGAGCCGCCTGGCCTCCAAATGAAGTGCATGTCATCCGGTTGCCGTATCGCTTTTCCTTTGGTATTAATGTGCTGATATCGGCCATATTCGATCCTGGAGCAGTTATAATCTGGTATGCAGCATCATCAGGCGGGCTATTGAAGTCACCCGCAAGAAGCACTAGTACACGTTTTGATGGATCCACTGAGGCCTGATATTTGTCAACGAGTTCCAGGATAAGCTTCGCGCTGTTGGCTCGAGATTTCACACCTAGATGGTCGAAGTGTGTACTCATTACCACAACTTTCTCATGGGTTTCGTAATGTCTGAAAACTCCAATGGTAACAAGGCGATTACAGGCAGCATCCCATCCCCTCGACGGCCTATCCGGGGTTTCGCTGAGCCATACAGTCTTTGATTCTTCGAGTTTCCAGGTTGCTGGACGGTAGAAGATGGGTGAATACTCCCCAGCTCTCTTGCCATCATCTCGACCAACACCAATGTAGCTCCAAGACGGGCGCATGGTAGCTGCATCGTTGAGAGCTCTGTGTATGTCCTCTAACTGGTTATACAAAACTTCCTGAAGGCAAATGAATGACTCTGCAGGGTTCAAAGAGTGATAGACCAGCTCCGCACAAAGAAGAGGGCACCGGATTGACCACGGCTTCTCACCCTTGACTGGGCGGTTTGTATCATACCGTATGTTATGCGTCAAGATACGAAGAGGCAAGAGCTGAGCCCGGGGTTCTCCCCCCATGATTTCTATACTTAATGAGGACTATGGTGATATATCCGGGGGTTGCCCACTCTACAGTGACGTTGTCATAACAGACCACTTAATCGTAAGGCAGAAGAAGAGTATGAGAAGCGACAGGTGGAGTCCAGATTCATCACATACAGACACGTCATCAATCGAAATGAACTTTGATCAGGCAGATATTGACGAGAATGGTAACGCGTGTCCTTGCCATGAAATCCCCGAGCCACGTGATCTAAGCGAAGAAGTCCTCCAGATGGGAAATCGCCCAGGCCGAATCCAACCACCACCAAGGATCTTTCTCAGTCAGCCACAGGGCTCCCCAACGATCGTCTCAGCCATGCCACAGATCTGGAAGGCCAATTATTATCAATATCGAATGCACAAAGAGGGTGGGGGAGTCCTGCGTGAGGTTGAATTGGAGAAGAGTGACTCGTTCGGCAAGTCAGATGCATCTGCATGCACGGGCGTGGTGGGTGCACCATGTCTTACTTACCTGGACTCCTGGACACAAGGCTGCCACACTCCTGCCAAATCTGTCAACTTTTCCATCTCCGAGATGGCAAATGTCTCTGGGAGAGCTGTAATCTCCTGTTTTTAGACGCCTATCCCGATGAACACGAGCTGTCATGCTGGTTGCCGTTATCCGGAGGTCAAATGCTTCATTGATAAGTAAATTGGTGGAGGGTTGTCTCGTGCTGATTCACAAACGTCAGCTTGAGACGACACCTGAATGAGGCGCATGCAGTTGATGACTGGAGCCTCCAGAAAAGCCATCAAGCCAACCCAAGTCGGCGAGCCCGATGTAAGTATACGGTCTCTTGCACATATAATTGTCTCATTCTCTCACTCTCAAGCTATTTGGTTCTGCAATCTACTATACATCATCAATTCCTCAGGTTTTGCCACAACCTTGGGACCGGCCACTGAGCCGGCGAGATACGTTCATTGCTGCCCTCCCAGTCGTTCCCGAAACAAGACAAGATGCCTTTCAAAGAAGCTTTCGGGGAGGTTAACAGGAGAGACTCCTGGCCTCCTACCATACTCCGCCTACACGACGACGACCTCTCACCAGAGGAAATCGATGCAAACCCATTCGCATACTTCCTCACCTCCCCTGCGCTCGAAGACGATGACGAATATGAATACTTCGAAGACCTCTCCGCAGGCATCGAAGCCTCCAACGAGCCCAAGACCCCCGTCCGAGAAGTCTCCCCCTCCTCCCTCCAACGCACCCCTCTAGAGACAGCAGAAGACTCTCATGCTGGTAAAGGCTTCGCCATCCCACTGAGTCTTCGCGATTTCTCCATGTCGTACCCAAGCTCTAAGAAAGAGAAGAAGGTTCTACAAGGAACGGCAGATCTCGATCACGTACCCCAAACACCACCAACCCCCGCCCTCCGTGGCCGCGGCACCATCCGCCTTCCCCCAAACCGAGGGCGAGGCCAAACACGAAGCAGAAGTCTCTCATCCCCTCGACCGCGTTCATGGCGCGAACCGAGTCCCGATGTTTGGTCTATTCCGGAAGAGAAAGAGGATACCGGTTTGGATGACGTACCTCCACTCAGCTTGGACTGGGCGGAGGATAGCGCCCAGGCAAGCGGCGCCGAGGAAGCAGTGATATTCGAGGAGCCTACGGAGCTCGTGAAGAAGGCGAAGAAGAGGGTACATTGGGGGCTGCTCCCAACTCGGCACGATTGAAGGGAAATATGTTTGGGAATATATTCATGCATTGCTGGCGTTTATAGCATATGATGTAATATAGTTTGGGATTTCGGTGCACATACTTCTTTCATGGCATTGGTGGGGCAATACACACTTCTGGTATATTTCTTCATAGGGTGCCTGTCTTATTACGAGCATATTTCATATCATAGGACGGCATGGTTGGGAACGGCAGCGCAGGAGAGGGTATTTCTCACAGCTTTTGTGCAGGCTATACTACATAGCTACATGAAACTTCAATCACTTCCTACTCCCACCCACTCACCACATGGTGGACAAGGATCACAATACGAAACGTTCACACCTACTAGTTTCTCATCTTCGAAATTGGCAGTCTGACTTAACATAGCCTTAATAAGCTTACGAACCTGCGAACTACCTTGCTGCTTAGAAGAACTCCCCAGGCCGAGGATGAACCATCACATCAAAACCCCCCACGAGACCATGATCTCCATCCATCCTTCTATCCATCTTTCCGCTTCCCCATCTACACAGCCTACGCACTTTCCCAGCTCCCTACCCAGAACCCGAAAAGGCCCCCAACTTTCAGTCAGGAACGCGAGCACCGCCGTACCGCACGGATGGAAGACGGTCGGCTACCTCGGTCCGTACGGTGCGGTACGTGTCACGTTTTGTGAGTGAGTGAGTGAGTGGGTGAAGATGCTAGGTGCTAGGTGCTAGTGAGTGGGGCCCGCCGCCCGGCAACGCCGAACTCTGCGGCGTTCGAAAGAAAGCGTGGACGGGAGGGTGGTACGAGATACAGGCTCATATGCAGGGACGACCGTTGATGGAAGGGGGGGGGTTTCGTATTCGTGACGCCAGACGAGAGCTATGAAAAAACTTCCAATGGTAACTGAAATCATCGCATTCTCACATCTAGTATAGAGTATAGTAGTCAATTAGAACAATCGAAATCAGTTCGTCTAATGCGAAAACTCCCCCACAGCAAAGCTGTCATATGTATGTGCCATAAATGCATCTATGCCAACCAAAAAAGAAAGATTAAAACTGTGAACTACAAGCCAACATGAAGCGAATCAGCCATGCTTGGTTACGGAACATTTTTCAAGTGGAGCTCAAAAACTTCAACGCCTCCTCCCTCTCCTCTACAGGTAACATGCTCAACACCTGTTGCACGCCCTTCAAGCCACCCTTTCCATTGGCGCGTAGCAAAGCCGCCACCTCGAAAGCGACGCCTTCAGATTTGAGTGCTTCGACTTTCTCATGGACTATTTTCCTATTATTCTCATACCACAAAGCCACTTCGCGATCAGCGTGGTCGAAGTCGGGAATGCCCGTCCATGCAGCAAGCGTCTTCAGGTGTAGTTCCCTGTTGGAGGTCTGTTTGGAAGCTGCGGAGATGCGTTTGACGATGTACTCTTCGTTGAGTCTGCGGCGGACGCGCCAGTAGAAGAATCTTCTAGCCTCGCGCCAGCGGAGTGATTCCCGTATCACCCGTTTGGCTTTCATTCGGCCAGCACGATCATGGAGGTCTGCGAATTGGACAGAGATTTGAGAGTAGACTGGAAGGAGTAGCCGTTCGCGTTCGGTCATCTGCTTCTTGATTTCGCTCATCTCGGCGGGTGAAAGAATTTTACTCTTATCGGCAAGTTGAGCGCGCAAAGAAGCGTAAGTGGGATCGAGGCGCGCCATGGTATCAAGTTGCTTGTCTCGGCGGTATTTGAGGCTAACAATACCTTCGGGCTCAAGAACGCCACCACGAGCCTCCTCATCAGCATACATCTCCATAAATTCGGGATTGATGGTAGGATCAATGACGACCTGCTCTAATTAGTCGACGCCTAGGATGGCATAAAGGGGGAAAGGAAACTTACCCATGATCCACCACGTAGCTCGCCGAATGGAGGAATGTAGACGAAGATTGGTTGCTCATATTTGACTAGTGCATCGACAATGTATGAGCCATACTTCAAGACCTCGTTGAACATATCCTGTTGACCACCAGAGAATCCTCTCCAATTTGCTAGGATCATCAATGGCAATTGCTCTCCATTATTGAAGTCCTTGATGGCCTGTGCAGTCTTGAATGCAGAGTTGGGGAACCAAATAGCACCCGCCTCATTTTTAATCTGCTCTATCGAGTCAGGATTGGCAGGGTCGGCAGGAGTAATGTTTTCGACAGTGCGTGTTTCAACTGCAATGACACCCATTGGTATGCCACCAAGACGAGCACGGCCGACAACAACGGTTCTCGCCCAGCCACCGAGAGTCTCGATAAAGGAATCTTGGTCAAATAAACCGGGAAGGAATCCTTCGTCATCTTCTTTACCAGCAATAAGCCATCTGACATCATAAGCCTGCTTGTTTGAAGGTGGCATATAGGCGACCTCTCGATCCCATGAGTCAATGGCTGGGCCAATTGGTATAGGGTTGTTTCTCTTGTCAGGAACGAAAGCCATCCATTCGACGATCTTGGATACACCCTCGAAGTCGTCATTGGCAGTCATATGAGATACACCGTTCTTGTACATGATTTGAGTACCACCAAGTTGCAGGTTCGAGGTGTAGACCTCCCGGCCGAGTAGCTTATTCAGGGCAGGTGCACCAGTCAAGATGATTGGCTGACCTTCAATCTGGATCGCACGTTGACCAAGGCGGACCAGATATGCACCAATACCTATAGGTGTAAGCAGAGTTTAACTTCAGCTTTCAGGCTAACTTACCGACTGATCTACATGTCACCAAGGTGATGGTGAAGATGTCTTCGTAAGCTCTGCTCGTCACACCTGCAATCAAGCCAGAGCCCTTCAGACACTCAACGCCTAAGCCATCCTCTGAACCAATGATGGTGGTAATCCTATGTCTTGTTTCACCATCTTCAGTGATCTCCTCTGTGATGACATCCTTGCTCTTGCCATCCTCAAATCTCTTCTTCACCTCCGGGGTCAAATAGAGATATTTGAATCCAGCTTCTGGCTTCTCAGGGTTGTTCCAGGCAACCTTGAAATGTGGGATGAGCTCCTCAGACATACCAATACGAGCACCCGAGTTGGCTGACAAGTAGATTCGAGGAATACCAAGCTTTCGTGCAAGCTCAGTACATTTGAAGAAAAACTGATCTTCTTTAGGACCGAAGGTTCCAATCCTGAAAGTGATGTCGTTTGCAACAATCACAAACTTCCGCCCTCTTGGATACTCTGGGGTTCTAGCTGTAACGAGCCAGCCGACCATGCCATGTGTGTTGGTCCCGGGCTCTCGGGAGACCTCTGCAAGATTGTCTTGATCATCCAGAACAAGTTCGTTGTAATCAATGCACTCGCCAGTAGGAGGCTGCTTCTCCGCCAAAGTAGAGTGGTTGCTGACAGCCTTATTCCAGCTAATCTGGATTGCTTGTCTGAAAAGCTCTGGGAAGTCGTAGACGTACTGAGTACCTGCCAAATGCGCCTTGTATCGCTTTGGCTGGAGCCACTCCTTTGTTGGATATGGCGTTGATACAGGTCGCAGATGCATCCGGCCAACCTTCGTAGTACCACCAATACTCTGGAACACCCATTCCCCACCCTTTTCGGATTTACGCTCAGCGTACATCTCGACTTGGGCAACATAGCCTGAGGTGTTGGTGACAACAACACGGAGCGGGTATGCCATACCGGTTGTGGGTTCAGTGCAGATGATACGGATCTCAGCACCGGTAACACGCAGGCGCCACAGCCGGCGACCAAAGCGCTCCAAGAAACCAGCAAGCGCCTCCTCAACTTGAGGAGGCTGCAATGGGAAAACGGGAGAGAAATTGATGAAGATATGGTTAAGATCAGAGTTATTGTTGCCAATGATCTCCAGGGCATCCAAAATATCGTTCATCAGCCGATCAGCTTCGGAAATCAGGTACTCTGCTGTAGGGATTTCATCACGAAGTCTACCAGGTCTAACAACTGCGCGCATAAAATATCGCTTATCGCTCTCAACGCCTTTTCCAATAGCCTCGTAAACATGAATATTACGATTTTCCGTAAAAACTGGCTTAATGTTGAACTTTGAAAGTCTTCCAAGCTCAAGCTGGAATGCCAAAGCGGGCTCGATATGTCGAATGCTATCATCTTCCATATATTCAGGTCCACGGAAAGTGAAGTAGCCAGGATATGATCCATCCTTGTGGCCGCAAATAAATGTCAACCGACGGACACGGCGAGCAAGGAGCTCATCCTTATACTCATTTACAATAGATGTGATTCTTGCCAGGGTCTCATTGTCGTCCAAGCTCTCAGCGTCTCTGATTGCAACATTGCATACGGCGGCAAGCTCATCTTCATTCTCCAACTTAGGGGGAGGTATCTTGCGCTTGCCTGCGAGCTCTGCCATCAAACCGTTGCTAGGACGCTTCTTAGTGCCTACCCTTGGGAAGATCTCAAGTGCCTTTGCCAGATATTCTTCGGATTCGTCGAGGTATTGCACCGGGACAATGACACCTTTCCTTGTTGGCTCCTCCTCAGTCTTGGCTACAAGGTATGACATATCGCTGATTGAGCTGATACGTTTGAAAGGATTACCGCTTTCGGAGCTAGGTGTCGCAGGCGTCGAAGGCGCGGAGGATTGAAGGGGCATACCAAATTCTGCATGACCAACTTTCCGCAGCACGAAGTCCCACGACATGATGAATGGAGGCTCCACAGATTCATTATGATACTGAATCCGCTTCAGAGTGTAAGCACGGTAAGCACGTCGAATGTAGACTTCTAGTGCTGCGAGCGACACCCAAGGATCTTGATGGCCGAAGAAGATGGGCAGTACATCGAAAACCACATACTTTGAATCTACAACCTCCTTGAGAATCTCAATGTTGGGTTCTCTGTGGTCCCATCCAGTCTCGCCATATCTAGATTCCACAACCGAGGAACGTAGAATATGTTCCATCTGGGTTGCACGTTCCTCTAGTGAGGGGAGCGCACACTGAATGAGAACTTCTCTCGCCTTCAGAGCAACCTTGGCGGTTTGTCGGGATTCAAGTTCAGTCAGCCTTCGCAGAGCAGGACGGAAGTACTTTGCGACGTTGCCGGCGCTCGGCTTATTCGGTCTGTACTCTTCAAGTATTGCTAGAATAAGGTTATTTTTGGCGCCGATTTTGCTGTGAGAAAGAACCATTTGGACTACTTTCAGAATATCATCCTTTTTCTCATCTCTCAGCTTAAGAATGACCTCCTCGTCTCTTGCTGTGCGGCCCGAAAAGAGTCGCTCAACCGAAGCATAGCGATCCAAAATTCCAGACATGACATTGAATTCATGGACTTTCTGGCCCTCAGTATATCTGTCAAGAACCTCCGTCATTGGAGCAAGAGCAGTCTTAAGGAATTCAATGTCACTAGGAGCAACGTTTTCCTCTAGGAATCTCTGGAAAGCCTTGGTAAGACTCTTAGCGGGGAATTCAGCTTTTCGGGCTCTTGCGCGCTCCACAATTTGTGTGAATTGTGCATCGAGCTTTTGTGGCATACGAGCATGCAGGGCAGAGAATTGCGAGTTGAACTCTCCATATGGCAAATCTGGATTACGTAGAACCTCAACCAGTTCTTTAAGAGTAGAAGCCATGATCACTTGGTTGTCGAAACCATCCAGAATATTGTTCAATATGCTGTGAAGGAGCTTAAACCGCTGTGCAGGCTTCATGCCTACAACTTGGGGGGGGCCGAGGTCGGGTAGTTGTCCAAGGAAAGGTTGCGCGTGCTTAACTCTCGAAGGATCGTCCAAAGCAAGTATACCAAGGATATCTCCAGCTTCTAGCGTAGCTCCTGGTTGCTTGATCAATTGCACAATACCATCCTCTTGTGCAATAAGAGGCATATACATCTTCATGACCTCAACCTCTGCGAATGCTTGCCCAGCCTTGACGTGCTCTCCATTCTCAACAGTAAATTTGACTAGTTTACCAGGACTAGGTGTTCGGAGTTGTGTTGGATCATTCTCTTGCTCTAGTAAACATGTCTTGCTGTCTACACTCAACCTGGTGGCGCCAACTTCTTCCTTCCAGTAAACGTTGTGACTTCGTCCACTGAGGAGAATAAGTAAACCGCCATCGGTTAGGGCCCGTACGCCAACGGAGCATTTGGAGCCGTTGATGAAAAGAGTATAACTATCCAAGCTGGATCGAGTTGCAGTGAATTTGTAGCGATGTCCATCATAGATGAAGTCTATCGGGAAGACTGTCTTAAGCAGCTCTTTCCCGGGGACTTGACCCTTCTCCAAACTTGTTCTGTATTCGGAAATGCAGGCCTCACTGGCGACATGTGCTTTGCATACTGCACCACAGACGACCGCAAGTATTGGATCCGGGCGTTCAGCAGTAAGTTTGTTCGAAATCAGCTCGTCCAACCACCCTGTAGTGATAGTGTTTTCTTCAAAGGCAGGAGTCTCAAGGAGTTTGATCAGATATTCCACTGTGGTTCTGAAGTCACCCCGAATGCTCAGCTCCTTTAGCGCCACCACCATGTGTTTTCGAGAAGCTGATCGATTCTCGCCATAGGCAAAGATGTGACCAAACTGGCTGTCCGAGAAGCTGTGAATTCCACCTGCCGTTCCGACAGAGAAATAACCCCAGACATTTGAGCTACTTCGGAAATTGAGCTCGTGCATCATGCCACTTGAAGGTTTGAACCCTTCTCCAGGATCTTCTGACGTGATACGACAAGCAGTGGTATGCCCCTTGGGTGTGGGTCGTCGCTGACTTTGTGAGCTCTTTTCTTCCAAGAAATCAAAGTCGATCTCGGTGGATGTGTGAGGGTCAGCTCCGTATAATAGACGGATATCACGGATACGGTGTAGAGGTAGACCCATAGCAACCTGTAACTGTGCAGCTGGCAGATTTACACCACTGACCATTTCGGTAGTCGGATGTTCCACTTGTAACCTGGGGTTCAATTCCAAAAAGTAGAACTTGTCCTCCGCATGCGAATACAGATATTCCACTGTACCGGCTGAGACGTATCCCACCAAACGGCCAAGACGAACAGCCGCCTTTTCCATGGCTTGGAAAGTAGCGGGCTTTGCTATCGTCACCGGAGCTTCCTCGATGATCTTTTGATGCCGTCGTTGGACTGAACAATCTCTTCCGAATAATGAAATATTGTTACCATATTCATCGGCAAGTAACTGAACCTCTAAATGTCGAGCATTTCCGGCAAGCTTCATGATGAAAATTGGTGATCCAGGAATTTCGCTGGCGGCCGCTTTGTAAAGCGCTTCAAAGCCAACTTCGGAATCGGCTTTTCGAATACCTTTCCCTCCACCACCTTCTGAAGCTTTGATCATCACAGGGAAGCCAATTTCTCGGGCTTTTTCCAAGCCTTCCTCCCAAGAAGTCACACAGCCTTTCATATAAACATGATCCTCCACAGTGACCAATCCGCTTTCGTCCACATGTACTGTGTCCACCCCGGTTCCAGACCATGGTATACAAGGAACCTTGGCATGCTGTGCAACGATTGTAGATGAGATTTTATCGCCGAGTGATCGCATTGCCGAGCCAGGAGGACCGATGAATACGATTTTCTTCGGTGAAGCGGCGAGAGATTCTGGCAATTTCGGGTTCTCTGATGCGTGACCCCTATATCATAATGAGTAAAATCCGAGTACTTAGAGAGGAAAAAATTTACCATCCAGCCCAGACTGCGTGCACATTCATCCTCTCTGCAACATCGACAATTAATTCGACGTTTGCATAATTATTGTTATTGGTACCTCCCGGCACCTCAACATATTGATCAGCCATCCGAATGTAATCTGCATTTGCTTGTAAATCCTCGGGCGTTGCCATAACAGTAAATTGAATAGCTCTCTCGTCGCCAAAGGTCTCGTATGCCCACTTTCGTACTGATCGGATCTCTTTGACCGCCGCAATACCGTTATTTGCAATAAGAACCTATATTTTCAAGAATTTGTCAGGTCCAACTGTTTTATTGTTCGATTTTGCTAGTTGTATCCCTCGTCTTTACTTACGTTGGTGATGACAGTATGGCCATCATGACTAGCAACGAAGTCCTTCACGGGACCCGCAGGTGCGTTCTCTAGTTTATTTCCACCTATGAAGTGTTCTGCGATGTTATGCTTTGCAGCATAGGAGGCCGAGCCATTCATGATGGGCACAATGCCATTCGTATGCGGAACACCATTCCCGTTTATTTCAGCAGCGGCCATGATGGCGAGCTCACTGCTCGTTGGACACGAGCGGAAAAGATGGAGCCGTCAGTAGAGTGATGCTGGGAGTTACAACGCAACGAAGGACGTTGTGAAGGGCAGCTCTTACGTCAGACGTAATTAGGAGTCTGAATGCTCAAAGTTCGAATTGGCAGGAGGAATTGGCGTAAAGAATACAATTGGAAAGGAATGGAGTTGGAAGAGGAGTGGAAGTCTGTGAGGCGGTGGGGATTGAGGGGACTATTATTACAGTTGTAACTTTGAACAAGAAAGTTGAGAAGGAGCCGAAGCTACGGAGCTCCGCTGAGTTGGTTGAACTACCTAAGCCTTTTTCGGACTAATTTGAAGATCGCCTCCGCCGGATGTGGGAAATCCTTTTCGTAATCTCCCGGAACCTCCTCGTCATACAGATCGAGCATACCAAGATCCTGCAACTTAGCTATGAGGGTTAGTAAAGAGGACTTGTTGGGGTGCCCACAGAGAAAAGCGAACAGGTTCCTGGAAAGGCGGCAACAATTTGAGTGACGCAAAACGGGTGACGACGCTGCTGCAGGAGACCCTTGCAGGGTTTGGCGGAAAATGAGACGCTCAACATATCCGAATGCTGGGGATGTGAGGCGACCGTTTAGGCCAACATTCTTCTAGTCTCTAATCCTCCCGGTTTAACGCACAATTGATCTAGCCAAGCGTTACTGTGAGTAAATACTTTAAGTGGCTTTCTCTTGGTCCTCCAAATAAAAGATCGAAATAGTAGAACTTGGTAGTAAATTTTGCCATAGATATTCCGCTTGCTTGACTAGACTGCGCTTTAGATCCTGCTTATTTAGATGTCACGCCTGTGGCAATGTGAAATTGAGGTATCCAGAAATTTGACCGGAGTTTTGAATGAATTGAAGTCATACTCGTCAGAAAAGCAAAGCTAGGTATCTTGTAATGCCCCGCCTGTCCTACCTTGGACTCCGTGTCATCCCCTTCCCCAATGACCAATCCATGCCTAGTATATACAAGCCAGAAGTATTTAGCAGCGCCCATAAAGTATACTCAATAAGTCTCCCCAACACCGCTCAGTTTCCGCAGCCTTCCTGGGGGTTTCATGTTCGTATCTGCCTTCTTATCCATGTCTCTTAACACCCCACTACTTGTCCTCCGTGCGACAGGTGTCATTGCTAACCCTCCACTCTGTCGCCGAGTTATTCCTTTTGGCGCGGGTATTGCACTACCTCCCTCCAAATCCTGTTTATTAAGCGTACTTCTCCTGCTAGGTGTGGCAAAGTCAAGCTCTCGGCCTTCCTCTAGGTCGATCTGCGAAACGCTCTGCGAATGTCCATGTCCATGTGAAGCAGCAAAGTTGCCTCCGACACTTGACCGGGGCCGTCTAGATTCTGCAAGAGAAGACTGCGAGTAGTGGCCTAGAGGGGTTCGCGCCCCTGACATTGAGGTTCGACTGGCTGGTCTGGCTAATTCGCTTCGACTCGTAGGTCTTTCAAGACGAGAGAAGCTCGTTGTGCTGGCGCGACTACTCGGTCGACTACTTTCACTGGCATCCCGGCCGGCCACGGGACCAAAGGATAATCGACTTATGCCAGAGGTTGACAATCTATTGACATGCTTCATGGACCCTGGGGGGTCGTCCGCTACAGATGATGCGCCACTAGCGGTGCTTCCTCCTGTTCGTTTTCTGCTCCTAATGGTAACACTTGGCGGGACATAGCTATGACTCATCGCGGATCCATTCCGTGGAGAGTGCTGAGGCGGGGTGCCTACAGGAGCTGGGAGTTTCGACCTGGCAGACTGCACACGTTGCTCGAGCCTTTGCATCTGTGCAGTCAGACTACGAATGTGAGTTAGAGATGTCGAATTTGGTAGTCCTCTTGTAGGCGCGGACTTTGTGCTAGCATTTCGAATAACAGACGGAGTTGCCCTTGTGGAATTGACTGGCATGGACGGCCCTCTGATTGATCGAGAAGCTGAAGCAAGTCTAGACGGTTTCGGGGTAGTACTAAGATCAGCAGATGGTAATCTTATTCTGCTCGGCGGGTTCATTGGTGTCTTTATTTGCTTGGGAGCTTTCCCAGACGCTTCTGAAATGGGCGGTGAAGGGGGTGTGGGTGTTTCTGACACCGTATCAGTCGTGGAAACAGACTTCGTGTCTGGTGGCGTTGTGACTAACGGCGACGAGGCCGCTGAGTCAGGTGATCCCTCGAAGGAGGGAGAGTTGGGGGCCGTAATATCGGTAGATATAGTGGGGAGATTCCGAGCGCCTTGCTTCCTCAGCTTGTCTTGCATGATTTCCGCCTCAATCTTGAGATCAGACAGCTCGTCCCTTAATCTTTGTGTCTCAATTCTAAGATTTTCTCTCTCTTGTTCGCCGATCTTGATCTCCTCTTCCATCATCACAGCTCGCTCGATAGCCACATTGTGTTTTGACTCCAAATCCTCCAGTGATGATGATGTATTCCGGGCTTGCCTCTCGAAGTCGTCATTTGCGACCTCTATGTCTCGAAGCTTCATTTGTAGAGTTCGATTAGCATCTCGTAAAGTTGTGATCTCTTTTTGTAAGGTGTTTTGCGCTGTATTTGCCTCTACTTTCGCCTGCTTATATTTGGTCTGTACATATGTTGTCAGCAAGTGATATTCATTAAATCATCCTCGGGGAGGGGATCCACAGTTGGTGACATACTTTCCATTCCTCGGCCTCAAATCCTAAACTCTCAACCTTCTCTTGCAGTGCCCGTTCCCTCTTTTCCGCAGCCTCTACATCCTTCTCGAGCTCTGCCTCAAGCTCCTGGCTGGAAGCTTGAAACTCCGCTAATTCATGTTCCAGTTGTTCATATTGTGACTTGTAGTATGCCAAAGCATCTTCTGGAGACGTATGATCCGATGGCGGGGATGATGGTGGTTCCTCCATAGATGGAGACATTAATGTTTACTTGATCGCGGGGCACAGCGATTTTGTTGACATGCGCCCCTTGGCTCCAGCTGGTGATTTAGACCTTTGGAGATTGCAGGCACTTCTTCTGGGGACTTTCTGCTACTTGAGATTTAATTCCAAGCAATATCTTTCAACTGGCGTTCGATCGTTGTCAAAGATGAGCATAAGCCAAACGATGTCATAAGCCAAATAAAGGGGTCCCGCAATCCGGTGTGAGGCTCCTGCGCAAGGTTTGTTCTCCTATTAGAGCTGATATTATTTTCTCGTAGTCCGTAACTTCGTAGATGTCGTAATCGTCGTCGTCGTTGTCGTCGGTGTCGAAATGTTGTCGGGCTTGTTGTCGTCGTTACCTCTCTTGATCTCATTCATCCCTTACATGCTTGGCGTGTCGTGCTGCTATTTTAAGCGAGCCGCGCTAGTGTCACCTTGGGAACCACATTTGCCACACGCGACTCTTTCATGTGATTAAGGTTATGCCCTGCAAGAATCCATGGTTATGTGTTTGTTTGATATACTCCTTGATCCCGGATACGCGTAAATCACGAATAACCTACATAATTCATGCACATCTAGTTTTTCAGAGACCTTGCAGTAATTGATAAATTCTGTGTACGATGTGCATTGCGATGGGTAACCTTTTACCAATGAGAAGCTTTAAAATCCGTTTTAATGCCCCGGTGATAACTGCCTCAAACCCACGACCAGTATACTTTAAGGGCGTTGTGCGAACACATTCATCCTCTCTGTCATGCTGGCATCTTCTAGACTGGACAATTTCTCGCTGAGATAGCCAGTCATTACAGAACCATTTGAATGTCCGTTCAGTCCTGACATACCCTTGCCATTAATAGAAGGTGATTCTAGGTGAGATAGCATTTCTTTCCGAAGGCTCGCAATATATCCCTCGTGGTCGTAACAGCACCGAAGATGCCACCTTCCTCGACCACCATATCTATTGCGGCCTGGTGCAGGCGTTCCACACCAGCAGCACATGCATCTTGGACAATTACACAGTCGAGTCCAAGATCATTTGCATCTCTCATCGTAGCTGTCACGCATACGTCCGTTGTGACACCACAGATGACCAGGTTTTTGATCCCGGCGACGTCTAGCATCAGCTTAAAATCCGTGTGCTGGAAAGCGCTTCGGCCCGGCTTATCAACAATATTCTCCCTATCTAGAGGATACAGCTCAGGGATGATGTCGTGGCCATTCTCTCCCCGGACAAGTAGACGACCCATTGGTCCTGGGTCGCCAATGCCACGGCCAGATGGGTTGTTTCTGCTTCGATAAAGCTCACGACTGGAAAGAGTAGATAAATCTGGACGATGTCCCTCTCTGGTATGGTAGACTTTGAAGCCTTGTTCCCGAAACGTGTCTAAGAGCTCTTTGATAAAAGGAATGACTGCTCTGACAGGGGTGATAGGGAGACCTTGATGAGCGAGGTAGCCATCAGGAGAACAAACTACTTAAGTCAGATTAGGTTGAGACAACATAAAGTTGTGTGAATGAGTCTGGGTTGCTCTCTGCTACAAGAAAAGAATGATTGGATGACACGGATGCTGCCTTGTAATTTGAATTGTGGTATACTGCCTTGGCCTGCTGTAAGCAGAAGACGTTTGCCGAGGCCAGCTAATTCTCAAGACAGCTGAAAAACTGATAGAGAATTGCTCCAGTCTCAGATAGGAAGAAACTGACAAAGGATTGAAAGATAGTGTACTTACAATCCTTCTGCATATCTATGATGACCAGAGCTGTGGTCTTTGAGTCCATCGAAGCATCATGTGGCCAGTTATACGGCTGCGCATCAACCCTTTCTACCGTAACCATGATTAAATGAGGTTTGTTAATGCTAAAGATTAATCCCCCGGACCGAAACGTCTTCTATCCCTCAGAGAGGAGAGAGGACACGGCGATGTATCTTAAAGAAGCAGTGGAGCCGCGAAAGAGGGTTTTGCAGAAAGCGTGATGGTACTTGAGAGGCATCTTGGCAGGACACAGCCGGCGACCTACGATTTAAGGTAGCATGGGCTTTCGGGTACTAAGCCTAGGGATTTTAAACCGTGGGCTATTACGAGTACGTTGTTCGGAATCTTTTGAAACCTTTTCAATGTGTAATAGAGTTTGGAAATCAAGCTACCTAGAATGCAAAAAAGGGATAGGCGATATCCACGTGGCGATTACTAGATTGGCTCTCAACTCCAGCTTGAGCATGGTCAGCAGGAAGCCGGTCCGCATAATTGATGGGATTGGCTGTTCCAGCAACAGGATATTTCTTCGGTTCCACTTCGAATGGCTTTTACTGGTAGTTATTTTTCGGAGCATCGGGTTACACAATCAATCTTAGGATCCTGCACGATATCAATAGTGCGATTGGCAGGTGAGACCGCCGAGAGGCCACCACTTTCCGGAAATGTACACAAAAATTAGAAGGGGATACTGCCCAAAGTCAGTCTATTAGCTGGCACAAAGTTATCATACTGCACTGTAGACTTGAGGCTCTTGGAAGGTTAAATTTCTCATGGCAATATTATAGGTAATGCAAGGCGACATTGGCTCAACACCGTTCTAGGGTGCTGACAGTTGAATGGCGCTCTACATAACACATAATATTAGGTAACCTAGTACGTGGCTCATGGATGTCAACGTGCTACCTACTCTCTTTCTAGAGCCAATGACTGAGATCACCCGTCTTGCAGATAAAATAATTCTCAAGTTCAGCATACAGGATTGGCCAGCTTGTCACACGTGTTGACATTTTATATTCTCTTTGGGTGACAACGAATATAAATATACATGAGCTACAGGAAGAGATAAAGAGCGATATAGCTGCACGACAGAATCGGGTTTAAATCAGCGATGAGTCTCGACGGTGGTCAGGCAAGGCTTCTTTCAGGTTCACATCGCGCGCGATTGATAATATACTTTTCAACACAAAGAAAGTCTGCTATCATACAAAATATCTCCAGTCGAAAACTGCAATGGATTTTCTAATTAATGTCTATCCGGTGCACGACCTCCATAAAGCTTGGGGATGAAGTCACTCGGACTCTCGTCTCTCCCGACGGTGACCCAGAAATTGGCAGGGTCTTTCAGTATGAGTCCCTTTCGTCCCCACCTGCAATGACATGTTAAGTCAGTCAGAGTGCCTAAGTGGTGTACTTGGCCTGAAAGAGACATTGACAAAAAGCTTATGAACACTTGAGCAGAATAGTGGGCAAAACTTAAGGATAATGGCTAACACATTCTGCTAGGATATCGTATACCCGAAAACCCTTATCAACGCCTATTCCAAATCGAAGCCGGTTGAGTCCCTCCATAAAGTGTAGGGATGAAGTCTCTCGGATTCTCCCCCTTCCTCACCCAAATAGAGATCGACTTCGGGTCTCTGAGTTCCAAACCACGGGGCCATCTGCAACATCCATCAGGTTGGCAACGCATCTTTAAACAAAACGCGACAACATTTCAAGAGAAAATCGAAATCAAAAGAAAATGCCACTCACTCCTGCTCCAGCTTAACCCTCGCGGCCGTCTTCTTCGCCCCCTCAAAGATCCTCTTCTTCTCAAAGAAAACATACGCCCCATAATACGTATGGTTCTCCGCACCCCCCATATGCCCACTCTTCTTCATGAACGTCCCATAACTCCTCGTACTCACTCCAATCGCATCACAGAAAGCCTTCGCAGTCCACGGCTTCGGCTTGCCCTTTTTGTCGAACTCGCCCGGCTGGGCGTTCTCGGGCTTGTCCTTGTTTTTTTCGAGAAGGTTCTTGATCTTCACGCGGATCTGCGAACAGGTGTCGTAGACGGGGACGGTGCGGTCGCTTTCGCCGGGGAGAGTGAGGTCGAGGAAGGACCCTTCCTTGGGCGGAGCGGTGGTAGGCTTTTTGGAGGCGACGTTGGTCGAGCGGGCGGTTAGTGGTCCGCTCCTGCTGCTTGCGTCAGGGGCATCATCGGATGTGGTGGTCGGGGTTGGTCCTGAGGGTGCTGGGTATGGCGCTGCGCGGGCGGTCTGCGGACCTGCTTTGCGGGAAGCAGCTTTCGGCATGTTGGTAGTGATGTATATGTTACCAAATTTCAACACTGTTTCGATTGATTCAATGACTGAATACTTGGAGTAAACGAGAAACGGGTGGGGAAGAGGGGAGTGATATAAGCCTCCAAATTATTGTTTCACAGGAAGACGCGTCGCGCCTCGAAAGTAAACAAAAACGACGTCATCGGTAAACAATAATTTCGAATCTCATCGTAATATGTCGAAGCATCAGCTGCTGATATTTACAACACCCTTTTACTCGTCTCGTGCTATGAGATACTTGTACAGGTATAGTTACTAGTAACAGTCATGTAATAGATTGTCGAAGCTTCCCGACTCAAGCCAAACTCAGCCTTTCCAATCTTCCCTTTGCTCCCTCTATCAACGCAGTCTCCCGCTCCAATAACACCATAACTTGCTTGACTTTTTGCCGTCGTATTTCTGACGGGACATTGACTTTTGATCCAATCGCACCATTGCTGTCGCCTTCAGCCTCCTCTCCTACTTCCCTAGCATGCTCTACAAGTTCCTCTTTCAAGGTCTTCACCTCTTCGAATCGTTGCCAGGGCTTGGTAGCTTTGCTATCGTTTGATGGCTGGTCGGCGTTTTCAGATGACAAGACTGCTTCAGAGAGGGCAGACACTTCTTCAATCCATACTTTCTCTTTATCACTAAGTTCCCTTCCTCTAGCTCCTCCCCTGCTTGCCTTTCGTTTGAGCTTTTCGAATCGCTCCAATAAGTCCTGTTGCCTTCGCTTTGCGTCATTAATGCGCTTCTCGAGTCCTGCGTTACCGCCAACAGGCCCCATGCAATCGTTGAGCTCATCATCTCCAACTAACGCCTCGATACGGTAGGCAACCTCGTTTGCTCGTGCTATTTGATCCCGCAGATCGAGCTGCAGCTTGTGACACCGACGAAAAAGTTCTGCGGCTGCTGTACCAAGCCGGTGAGTTTCTTCGCTTAGCACTTTATGTGCATCTGTAAAGATACCGAGGGTAGCAGGTGAGAGGCGGACTGGCTCGTTGATCAAACGCTTGTACTTGCTATGACGGAGTTTTTCCACGAAGTCAGGGAGCGCAGAGCGCAAGCCTAGGGCGGGCGATGGTTGATAGACTGGACGGGGGGGGCAAAGAAGTAGTGGTTGTGGCTCGGATTCTGCTTCATAAGTTGGTGATCGTGAGCGTGGAGCTTCCGGCTCATCGTCAGGTATCTCAAAATTGAGTGCAATAGGTCCGTGGGAACTGGCGCTTAAAAGGAAGTAGCCGAGATCTGGATCACGTATAGCAACGCATGCAGCGAGGGGTAAGGGTTCTGCTTCAGCCGATATATCTTCGGTGATGAGTCGTTCTCGTATTGAATTCTGGCCCTTCACAAGAAGATCAATGCGGAAGTCTGCACCGGGCCCCGCGTTTCCCTGTAGTTCGCTTTCAAGCCGGAAGACCCACGGTGACAGGGAGATAAAGGAAATCCCAGATGCATGTGTAGTGAAGAAGGAATATCGAGAACTAACATCGTGACTGAACATGGGCCAGCTACCCTCGTATATTTCCTCCGGCTTGAGGGTGTCAAGGACGTGGAAAGTTAAGAGTGATGGAGGATCGGACATATCAACAAACTTTCGATATTTCGATTTGCCGCTTGGAAGCCATTCTGCTTCAACACCATCTAGGTCCAGGCAGATAGTGACTCGCCCACTGCTCGAAAGCAAACATATAACTCCCGCTGAAAGCCCTTCCTGATATGTGTCGTCGACTTCTAGATCTTCATCCTCACCAGACATCAATTCCTCGGCATCTAGCTTGGGGCCTATAACAAAAATATCAGTGAGCATATTATCGAGCTCGTCCTCTGATTCCTCCGGAGCAAGCTCAAAATCGAAAGGTCCTTGTAACTTTGGGACCTTCCCTGGCTTCAGAGGACGTGTGTAAACCTCAGTAGGAGGCTGTCCAATTGGCGCTTCGACTATAAAGGGATCTTGGTTGTCAAGATCCGACATCCAAGCGAGTTGCTGTTGGCTTAGGAGTTTGCTTTGCTCTGGTACCTCTGGATCGTCTTCCAGATTTGCAACCTTTGCCACAATTGAGACGGACAAAGAGGGTATGAGGGCCGGTGGTGGAGCCCATCGCTCGGGCAAGAGGGGACACAAGGCATAGACGTCGCCTTCCCTCATTGCTACCCAAAGCGTCATTGGGGACCATCCGCCAGATCCTCTGCTGGCAAAGCATGCAGATGCAACCTCCATCTCAAAAGAATCCGGGGAGAAGCCTTTATTTATACCAGATGCTGATGCGCTAAAGTCCTGTTCTAATGATACCCCGTCTGCAAGCTTCTTTAAATCGACAGCTAGAGTTGGACGATCAAAGGACCATCTATCTGTCGTAGATAATTCCCATACTCTTACAATAGCGTCCTCCGTAACTGTAACAATGCAGGACCCATTCACACCCAGAGGATGCCATAGTGCAGAGACAACAGCAGATTGAGATGTCACATGGGTTATAGGACCCAGTGTATATGTCTTTATCCGCAAGGGGCTGGTATCCTGTGCCGTAAGATGGGAAGGGTCCGGCAAAAGAGCAATATGAACCGTATGAGTAGTCAGGATTGCAAGGTAGTTGCTATGAGGAGAGATAATAAGTTGCCTTATATCATCCGCTACTGGCGTCTTGATGGTCTGTCCTCTATTAGTAAATATAGTAATGCCTTCAATTTGAAATACTCACTCTATAGCCTTGTGCATGTTCTACATCTTCAGCATCATCCTTATGGTCACCGCTTAAACCTCGACGCAATTCATCTTGTTTGTCATCCCAGGCCTCTTTAAGGTAGACCAAATCCGCCCATCGAATTTCCTTGCCAACGGCTATGAAGACTTCCGTTCCACGATGTGCAATGGCTCGCCGCGGGCCGGGCTTTGCATTCCTCTTGAGACTCTCAGTCAGTGCCTTATATGTCGTTGTCTGACCTCGTGGGTTACTCTCTTCAGCTGTCTTAAAGAGTTGGTGGCCTGGTGCTGGCTCGCAAAGCCAGGAGGGCGTGTAGCTAATCACTTTCGGCATTTTGAGAATTTCAAGCTCAAGCAGGAACTGTAACAGCTATTGAATCAGTTAAAGCTTATGCCCAAAGCATAGCAGCATTCCAAAGTGAGGAAGAGCCAATAAATAGCCGTTTCCATAGGTAAATCTTTTGAAGTAGTCTCATCTTCTAGCGGCAGAATTTAAGCGCGTCGCGAACCACCAACCGTGTTTGAGACCTACAGACTGCAGCTTTCCTCCCTGGAGAACAAAGCTGCAGCAAACATGCCAGCTGCTTTACGGAACACTGTTGACAGGCTTGACAAGCCAAGTGCTTATTACCAAAGTAGGGTGAGTACACGCCTTATTACCATTTCGCTCATCACTTCTGACCATGCAATTTTACTTTCAGAACAAGAGGGGCAAGTATGATAGGCACGATAATCGAGATGAGGAAGAGAAACCAAAGGAAGAGCCGGTTGAGGATCCTTTGAAAGATGCTACGACGCTCTATGTTGGTAATCTGTACGGACTCTTGTTTTGTGACCGAAGAACTCTCGAACTTACAACATCCCTCAGGTCCTTTTATACTACGGAGGAACAGATCCACGAGCTTTTTGCAAAGTGTGGTGAGATAAAGCGATTGGTCATGGGCTTGGACCGGTTCAATAAGACACCGTGTGGGTTCTGCTTTGTTGAGTATTACACCCATCAGGATGCATTGGACTGCATGAAGTACATTGGCGGAACAAAGCTCGATGAGCGCATCATTCGGACAGATCTGGATCCTGGTTTTCAAGAAGGCAGGCAATATGGCAGAGGGAAGTCAGGCGGCCAGGTGCGTGACGAGTACCGCGAGGAGTATGATGAGGGCCGTGGCGGGCTTGGCCGGGCTATCCAGGCTGAGCGCATGAAAGAGGAGGAAGAGTATGGTAAGGGCAGATAGATTTAATCTGGAAATCATGGCATTTCACGGAGTTTGACAGACTGCAAGGCGTCACGGAATAGATTCTGAAAGGGCGGAATATAATCTGCATTTGGCTTTCACATCTATCAATCCCAAGGCTGTGATTCTTCTTGAATCCTATGTGTGCCAGAAACGCCGTCCATGCATGCCGTGCGAAGCACACATGTATAATACATCAATCCAGATTCCAAACCCATACAAATCAGTACCCAGGAGGGTTGACACGTTGTGAGACTCTCGTCCACTTCGGTAACTCTGTGATATCGTCAGAAATCTGATATTAGGGCATATTCTGCTTATGTGTATGCACTCACTATGTATTCCTTTCCTGTACTTCTTCTCCTTCCGGTCAAACATGGTGTATTTGTCCTTCGGTACCATCTCCTGTTCAATCGGCATCTCTGCCTTCCATCTTTCTACTGCCTTTGTCGTAACACCTTGCTTCAATAGTGCTTTATCGACAATAGACACAAGGGTATCGACAGCCCGTAAACGTTTGCGTTGTCGTGCTTTTTGAAATTTTGAGAGCCGCCATGGAATTTTCCTTGAGAGTAGCATGTCAGTAATTGAAACTCGCAGAAAGCCATTGAGTATTATGGCAGCTTGAGACTAACCAGAGGAGGCCTCCCGATAAGGAGTTCGTTGGTCTGAAGGCTCCAAACATTGCGTCTGTTAAATGAATTTCCTATCGGTAAGGGAGCTTGATATTGTAAAGCTGCCTCAAACCGAAACAGAACATGCGCAGCCAATCAGAGCCGACGGCTCTCAACCTAAGTCATACTCGGCTTTAGACTTTATTCAACAACGTCTGTCCAGAAACGACCATGTCATTCTACTTTGCCATAATTGGCACACAAGATAATCCGCTTTTCGAACATGAATTTGGCACTTCGAAACAAGGTGGTGATGGAGTGGCCAAATTCCCAGAGCAAGCAAGACATATGAACCAGTTCATTGTCCACAGCAGCTTGGATATCGTGGAGGAAGTTCAGTGGGGCAGTGGACAAATGTATATACTATCTCCTATGTGTGCTGCAGGTGCTTAAAAATGCTCTAGGTATTTGAAATGCATCGACCGTTTCTACAACAACTATATCTCATGTTTCATAACTGGCGGGAGTATGTCCATGTCCCAGAAAAGTCCAAGCATGCCACTAATGCTACCCATAGATATCAAATTTCTGCTACTGCACGCTCCTGCTGCACCCACTACCACTGTAAGGAATCCAGCAACTGCTACATCACCTCAAACAGAGGAAGCAATTCGGCAATTTTTCGTCGAGGTATATGAGAGCTGGGTAAAGACCATCATGAGTCCTTTTTATCAAGTCAACATGGAAGTTAAAAGTCCAATATTCCGAGGAAAGGTGATTGCTGCAGCGAAAAAGTTTTTGTGAACCCTCAGGCGTTTGGATGAGAGAACATTCAGGAATGATTACCATGCCCGGCAATATCACCCAGCCATTTCAACGATCAAACGCTTCCTCTACACCATAACCTCTAGCTAAACTGGTGCGATAAAACGTGCAGTTGCAGACGGTCAGATGATGAGCTACAGAGTCGGCGATAAGCCAAAGGAAAGAAGGCGGAGGGAATGGAGTGGTGCACTCTACAAAGACAAAGCGACGTCCGACAGTGAATTCGGAAATCTATATGGGCTCATCATCATCGAGAGGTGGAAATAAAAATCAGGGGGCCCAGGGCATAGTCATAGTATCCCATATCTGACCAGCGAGTCAGTCCCTAAAGCGAGGAAAATACAGACACGTTTGCAGTTTGTCATCACTGCTCCTACATGTGCCTCCAACTTGACTTGAAAGGATCGCTAAAATGCTACCATACGCGGGCAGTGTGGCGTAGTGCACATATAGCACAACCTATCTATCCTTCTTATCAATCCAACCAGGTTGAAAGATTTTTTTTTTTTCATATCCTTCCACTTTGAGGTTTTTCTATTACTGTGCTCAGCACACGCTGATACATTTTCAATATCACATTAAATTGGTGTGGATACTCGATCCCGTGATCGGATTTGAGTGCCGGCATTGGACGGACATATGCAAACGCTGAAAAGACGTCAAGTAAACATATATTGGATCTGCATGCGGAAATAAGGGAGTTTCATGTAGAGAAGCATTTCTCAAACTCTAGGCGTCATTATTCGAATTTCTTTGTGGGTAGTTTTCATTGCATTAACCAATCATGTCTTCTACAGGCTGACTTGATATTCACGACCACATTAGCCTTCCTCTAAGTCTCGATGAAGGGGCGCAGCAGATACAGACCTTTTTGCAAAGCTCATTTCCTACTTTCAAAGCCGTGGATGTACAATGTCGACGTGATCAGAATGTGTTGAACGTTGTATTTTACAGATTTACGCGCATTGCCTCTTAAACCTTAACCTAGACTAGGCAGTTCAACTCGAGCACAATCGTTCAACTAGTCACTTCAGAGCCAGATCACATTGAGGTCAGTTTTAATCAGGTTGAACATTGCTTGTATCGGGTTCATTGCTCTCATGTACACGGTCTTGGCTCTACCCAGCCAAACGCCAGCCACCCAGGGCTTCCGAACGCCATAAAAACATAAATTCCATGCAAATTACAAGCAAAACCCATCCACCAAAGTGCTTTTCCAGCCATGCGGGATAAGAAAGTGTGTCGATCTGCGAGAAAGGATGCGTCCAATATATTTCCATACAACCCTCCCGTAAACAGGATACTAGACCGTCCGTAGACTATCAAAAGGTACGTGATGAAGATTATTGAAGCCAGATCAATTTGTCAAACAGGATGCTGTGCCAAGAACTGATTGAAACCCTCCCGTAAACAGGATGCTAGACCGTCCGAAGACTATCAAAAGTAACAATAATATCAATTTGAGCAGCATATCTTGAAGTCGTGAGACCACGCGCATGACAGTGTCGTGTAAGAGATGATGTAGAAGGCTAGATGAACGCGATGATCGATGGAGGTAGTGATGAGAAGGTTGAGGAGCCTAACCACCAAAACCATACAGAGTACGGCCTTGGCGCTTCAAAGCATAGACGACATCGAGGGACGTGACGGTCTTGCGCTTGGCGTGCTCAGTGTAGGTGACAGCATCACGGATGACACCTTCGAGGAAGGTCTTCAAAACACCACGGGTCTCTTCGTAGATCACTGCGATGACACGTTAGATTCCCAATTTCACAGATAAGTGAAAGCGACAGGATAACTTACTGGCTGAGATACGCTTGACACCACCACGACGAGCGAGACGACGAATAGCAGGCTTGGTGATACCCTGGATGTTGTCACGAAGAATCTTGCGATGACGCTTCGCGCCACCCTTGCCGAGGCCCTTTCCACCTTTGCCGCCTATAAAATAACGCGTCAATAATGATCAGCTAGGAGTGATATGGTGAAGAGCAGAAGTTGGAGTGAGGTAAGGGTTGAGTGCAACGTTGGAGTTGTGCCCGATTATGTTGATACATCACCAACCGAGTCACGAGCGACCGATGAGGCGGCGACAACCTCAACCTCGACGAAGTACGACAAAGAAAGCATTCAACCTACGTCCAGTCATGTTGATGAAGTTGTTTGATAGTGTAAGTGTACTAGTGATGAAATAACAACGTCAGAGTTGACGCGTTGATGTATTGTTGATGAAGTTGTGATTGGCGGCAGTTCTGAATATGTAAAGTCAAGAAATGAGGAAGAGCGAGGAGTTCTATGTTTATACGCTGCGCTACGCTCTGTTGCAGCGCAGTTAATCACTTAGGAGCGCTAAACTGCTTTCGGTTGTATTTCTCTTCAAAGTTTCCCACGTCAAATTCGGCTCGGCTGGCCGCCTTGCTTTTTGCAGATCACTGTGACATCGATTTAGTGCTTTCTGTTGCCTCGCCGTTTCGATTTGCCATCCGTGACCGGAGAAACTTGCGCCCGACAACAACTCCATATCAACCACGACGAGAGGTTGATATGACTTCTTGTGATATTATTTGTATTAATGCAAGCTAGATTCGATAGCAAGCAATCATCATGTCCAAGTGTTTTAGGGGTATAGAACGAGGCGCTGACTGTATTTTCTCACAGGAGTTCTCCGACCGCATCTCGCTTGCAGGTGGAAAGCATGAAACCTTTTCCTCTGCTCCAGGATAAGACTAGGCGTGGAGCGTCTGATGTTCTCCCAACTAAGAGAGCTAAGATATCCGTAAGAAGATGACCAATGGTCGAGACGACTTCCATAATGTTAACAAGTTCTTCTTGGTCTTGGATCGTCCTAAAGTTACGGATCCATGGGACTTCCTCTACAGGGTCCCATCTGTGTAACTTTTTCGATTCAATAGGGTGGTTGGGGTAAAGGAGGCTGCTATATGCAATTGAGCATACCCGCAGGTTTTGCGTGTGGTGCTTATGAGCCTTTGGAAACAACTGAATCGTTTTCAGATACGTCCATGATAGCTGAGTACCTTGTAAGATACCTTTAATTTGTTTTTCAACGTTGCTTGTGACGTACCTCGTACATCTCTTAAAGTTTAACCAATTTCTACTATGGCCATGGTATACTTGGGTCAATCAAGATGGATATGTCCATCTGCTTGCATTATCCGGCTGCATCAGTGGGTTATAATTCTTCCAGCAAGCTTGTTATTTGGCGCTGGTAGCTAGTTGGATTCATGCCTGTACGACTCCCGCGTATCCGCAATTCTTGTTTGGACTCAATATCAATGTTCCCATCCCAACGTCACATTCATACGTTAAAAGAGACAACCTGCACCAAAGATGGCTCTCCGGGCCACAAAATTCAGTACCTTCCGGAAGATATCTTTCCCAGCGCGTCTAGGGCTCTCGTGCAAGTTTACCGGTGCACAATGTGAGTTTCGGCCTCGACCTTTCTGTCATGGAGCACCCACAAACTTCCGCATG
>Ga0335075_10002629_pt1 | contig 28726 bp, 32 predicted proteins | sample Lox_Sample_24_FD_206723 | JGI IMG/M metagenome (GOLD analysis project Ga0335075, IMG submission 206723) | Soil microbial communities from Loxahatchee National Wildlife Refuge, Florida, United States - Lox_Sample_2.4 | ecosystem: Environmental > Terrestrial > Soil > Wetlands | place: USA...
GAGAGCGCGACCCGGACCCCTTATCAGCGCGACCGCGACCGGATCATCCATTCGACCGCCTTCCGCCGGCTCAAGCACAAGACGCAGGTCTTCGTGCAGCATGAGGGCGACTATTATCGTACGCGGCTCACGCACTCGCTGGAGGTGGCGCAGATCGCACGCGCTTTGGCGCGTGTGCTGGCGCTGGATGAAGATCTCGCGGAAACCGTCGCGCTATCGCATGATCTCGGACACACGCCGTTCGGACACGCCGGCGAGGACGCGCTAAGCGCCGCGACGGCCTCCATCGGCGGCTTCGATCACAATGCGCACGCGTTGCGCCTCGTGACAAAACTTGAGCATCGCTACGCCGAATTCGATGGATTGAACCTGACCTGGGAAACGCTTGAGGGCATCGTCAAGCACAACGGTCCGCTCAAGGCGCCGATTGCCCAGCCGATTGCGAGTTTCGACGCGCGCTGGCCACTCGATCTGAAGACGTGGCCAAGTCTGGAAGCGCAGATTGCGGCGCTCTCCGACGACATCGCCTATGTGAACCACGATATCGACGACGGGCTCAGGGCAGGGCTGTTCACGGTGCGCGATCTCGCAGAAGCACCGCTCGCCGGACCACAGGCTCGCGAAGTCGAGAAGCGATGGCCGGAAATTGAGCCAAGCCGCTTCATCGGCGAGCTCGTCCGTACACTGATTGGTTCTTTGGTGGACGATCTTCTGGCGGAGACGCGCCGCCGGATTGCTACCACCAAGCCTTCCTCCGCGGATATGGTCCGCCATCATCCCGGCGCCCTGGTGAGCTTCTCGCCGACGATGGACGCGCAGGTGAAGGCGCTCAAGAAATTCCTGTTCGAGCGGATGTATCGTCACCCGCGCGTGATGAGCACGATGAACCAGGCCAAGGATGTGGTCGCCGAACTGTTCGAGGCCCTCAGCCGCGATCCGTCACTGCTGCCGCAGGATTGGTCGGCGAATTGCGGCGCGCCGGGCGATCCGGTCACCGGCGGCGTGGTGCGCGACTATATCGCGGGCATGACGGACACTTTCGCCCTGACGGAATACGCGCGGATATTCCACAAGGAAATTGCCTTGGCCGCGCCATGATTTGCGCCCAAGAGATGCTAAATTGGTCCTGAGATTCGTGGAGCACGCCGATGCCGAGCGCCCGTGGCACCTATGAGCCGCCCGACGACATTCATGTCTTCGACGGCTCCGAAGAAGACGACGATGTTGAGGGCTCACGCCTTCCGCTCCTGATCGTCATTGCGCTGTTCGTGCTCGCTGCGTTCGGCGGCGTGGTTTGGATGGCGTACACACAGGGCGTCCAGCGCGGTCGTGTCGAAGCGCCGAAGACGATCGTGGCGCAGAACGGTCCGGCGAAGGTTGCGCCGACCGAAGATCAGGCCGGTGGCACGCCGTACAAGGGTCTCAAGATTTTCCAGCAACCGGCCCCCGCCGATGAAGCGTCGGATCATCAGAGTGCGCCGCCGCCGACCAATCCGGATGTGAACACGCAAGCGCCGAGCGAGCCGGAAACCGGTGTGGTTACGCCGCAATCCAGTGCGCCTGCCGAAACGCCACCGGCCCAGACAGCGACCGCGGACAAGGAGCCGCCGCTCGCGGTCGCCAAGTCGATCACGCCGCCGAAGACCGTGACACCGCCTCCGCCGAAAGCGACGCCTGCGCCGCAGAAGGTCGCAGCCGCTCCGAAGGTGACACCGCCGCTCGCGACCACGCAGGCCACATCAGCGCCCGCGCAACTCGGAACCAAGGTTGCGACGGATACAGCACCAGCGCCGGCCACGCACACAGCGCCTGCGGCTGGCGGCGCATACGTCCTCCAGATCGGCGCGTACAAATCGGAAGCCGAAGCCGACGCCGCCTGGAAGACCTATTCGGGCAAACACAGCGGAACGCTGGGCGGTTATTCGAAAGACGTGAAGCAGGTCGATCTCGGCGCGAAGGGCACGTGGTACCGCCTGCGCGTGGGATCGTTTGCAGACAAGAATGCCGCGGCGGCGCTGTGCGCCAAGCTGACGGCCGAAGGCGGGGCTTGCTTCCCGGCAAAATGATTTGCTGAGGGGCAGTGGGGAATGACGATGCGTACGCGTGCGATCTATGGCTGCGCGGGGCCGACGTTGAGCGCGGAGGAGGTTGCTTTCTTCCGCGAGCAGCAGCCTTGGGGCTTCATTGTCTTTGGTCGCAACACTGTCGACCGCGATCAACTGCGCGCGCTGGCCGATAGCCTTCGTGAAACCGTGAACGATCCGCGGGCGCCCATTTTGATCGATCAGGAAGGCGGCCGCGTCGCGCGCCTCAAGCCGCCGCAATGGAATGAGCGCCCGCCGATGGCGCGGTTCGGCGATCTCTATGCGACCAACCCGGAAGCAGCGCGCGAAGCCTGTTATCTGAATGCGCGCCTCATCGCGCACGACCTCTGCGAAGTCGGCATCAATGTCGATTGCCTGCCGGTGCTCGACGTGCCTGTCGATGGCGCGGACGCGATCATTGGCGATCGCGCGTTCTCCCGCGACCCGTCGCTGATCATCGAACTCGGCCGCGTGGTGATCGAGGGACTGATCGAAGGCGGGGTTCTGCCGGTGATGAAACACATCCCGGGACATGGCCGCGCGACCGCCGACAGTCATCTGGCGCTGCCACGTGTGACGACCGATGCGGAGGAACTTTCCGCCACCGATTTCGTCACCTTCCGCAGCCTCGACCAATGCCCGATGGCGATGACGGCGCATGTCGTTTACGACGCCATCGATCCGCAGCGCCCGGCCACGACCAGCCCGAAAGTGATTCGAGACGTGATTCGCGGGGAAATGGGATTTGACGGGCTTTTGATGAGCGACGACGTGTCGATGAATGCGCTTTCTGGGCCGCTTTCCGTGCGTGCAAAAGCCGCTCTGTTCGCGGGCTGCGATGTCGTGCTTCATTGCAACGGAAGCATGACGGAAATGCGTGAAGTGGCCGAAGAAGCAAAGCCCCTGGAAGGCGCCGCGTTGAAGCGCGCGGAGCATGCGCTTTCGCATCTGGTCACGCCGGAGGCCTTTGATCCGGCAGCGGCGGCGGCCCATATCGTGGAACTGATGAAAGCGGCGGCGTGAGCGAGATCGCAGAGCCGTTCGAGAATTTCGAAGCGATGGCCGCGCCGGACGACGCGCTGCTTGTCGCCGTCGACGGGTTCGAGGGTCCGCTTGATCTTCTGCTCACGCTCGCGCGCAACCAGAAGGTCGACATCGCGAAGATTTCGGTTCTCGACCTGGCGGACCAGTATCTGTCGTTCGTGGAATCCGCGCGTGGCCGGAACCTGGAACTCTCCGCCGACTATCTGGTGATGGCGGCGTGGCTTGCGTTCCTGAAGTCGAAGCTGATCCTGCCACAGCCGCCGAGCGAGAATGGGGAACCGACCGCGGACGAGATGGCCGCGCGCCTGCGCTGGCGCCTGCAACGGCTGGAAGCCATGCGCCAGGCCTCCACGCGCCTCATGGGCCGGGAGCGACTAGGCCGCGACGTGTTCGGCCGCGGCATGCCGGAACCGGTGAAGGTCGTGAAGCTCCGCACCCACACCGACACGCTCTACGACTTGCTGACAGCCTACGCGACCGAGCGGGTGCGCAAGCTGGGCGGCAAGACCTATCGCCCGAAGGAAATCCTGGTCCTCCAGATCGAGGAGGCGCGGGAACGGCTGGAACGGATGCTCGGCCGTATCTCCGACTGGAGCGCGCTGACCCGCCTCATACCCTTTGAATGGTCCGCCGGAACCAGGCGGCGGTCCGCCCTTGCGAGCACCTTGCTCGCCTGCCTAGAAATGGCCCGCGACGGAAGGGTCGAGATAAGGCAGCTAGCGCCCTTCGACGAGATCTTCATCAAGGATCGAGTCCCAGCCCCAGAGGCCACAGCATGAGAAACGTCGCCCGCCTGATTGAAAGAATTGAAGACGAAATGACCGAGAATAGCGACGTGACGGCTGTAAACATGGAGCACCTGCGCATGGCAGAGGCCCTGCTGTTCGCGGCCGAGGAGCCGCTGGACGAGAAGGCGCTGGCGAGCCAGCTGCCGGACGGCGCGGACCTGACGAAGATTTTGACGGAACTTCAGTCCCAATATGAGAAGCGGGGCGTAAACCTCTTCTGTGTCGCAGAAAAATGGCAGTTCCGTACCGCGCCGGACCTCGCATTCCTCCTGCGCAAGGAAAAGCCGGAACAGAGGCGCCTGTCACGCGCCGCGCTCGAGACGCTGGCCATCGTCGCCTACCACCAACCGGTCACCCGCGCGGAGATCGAAGACATCCGTGGCGTGGCGCTCTCCAAGGGTACCATCGACGCGCTGATGGAGGTCGGCTGGGTGAAGATCCGCGGCCGCAAGCGCACGCCGGGGCGTCCTGTGACCTATGGCACCACGGAGGCGTTCCTCGTTCAGTTCGGGCTTGAGAGCGTGAGCCATCTGCCCGGCCAGGATGAACTCAAAGCTGCCGGCTTCCTCGAAGCCATGCCGCCCTCAGGTCTGGATATTCCGAGCCCGAGCGACCAGCTCGGCCCCGACGAGGACCCCTATATTGAGGGCGAAGAGGTCGAGGAGCTCGCGACCGGCGGGCCCGATCTTGACTGATTTCGGCCTAAGCGTGGTGCCGCGTGGCGCGTAGGTTCTGCCACGCGCTGGCGCAGGTGGATGACAGCTGCGCCTGGTGCGTCATCATGCACTGCTTTTCCTGACCGCAGCCTTTCGGGACATTGGCACAAAACCGCGCCTCGTCGGCGGCGCAGGCCTGCCGCATGGCGTGATGGGCAGCGATCAGCTCGGCTGAGCGATTGTGCTCGCCCATGTGCGGCGAACGGGAGCATGCCGACGATGCCGCCGGCGCTACTTGTGTCTGGGCGAGGGCTGGCCCCGACAGAGCGAGGAACACAGCCATGCAAATCACGCGAGAACGCATAAAGCCCTCCTGAGATCGTGTCGGAAGGAAACGCTACACCCCGGAAATGGGCCCGCGGATGAATTCGGGGACACGGTTCCGTGGGGAACTAGCCACCGAAGGCATTGCGCATCGCGGCCACGCCAGCGTCCATCTGAGCGCTGATATAGGGCGCCAGTTCGTTCGGAAGTACATCTACCGTCCATATGAACCGGGATGCCGCGCCATCGGCAGAGACGCTCGCTGAAGCGCTGTAGTGGCGAACGCGTTCATTCGGCGCGATGCCGTAGACAAGACGGCGTGCAGCATAGTCGGTACTCACAAGATACTCCTTCGCTACGGTCCCGTTTGCGAACGTCACTGTACGGACGTTGCCGTCCAGTTTGGTTTCCATCACAAAGCCGGGAACAAGCCTCGTATGCAGGGCACCGAAATCCTGAAGCGCGTCCCAGACCCGCGCAGCATCTGCATGCAGGGCGAATTCCTTGATGATCGAAGCCATGATGGTCCTTCCTGTTTTGTGAAGCGGACGCTAGCGCACCAATCACAGTCGGGCTGGCCATTTTCGGACGCGATCGATTTAGCTCAGCGCGAGCAGCCCGGAACGGAGTTGATCAGGCGTTTTGAGAAGCGCTTCCTGTGCTGCGTGCGTCGCTTCCCAGATGGGATAGGCGGATTTGAGAAGCGCACGCCCTTTCGCGGTGAGCGTGATCGTGCGATTGCGACGGTCGCGCCTGTCGCTGGATATCTTGAGCAGCCCGCGCCGCTCAAGCGGCTTGAGGTTTGCGGTCAACGTCGTACGGTCCACGGCGAGCAGCGATGCGACCGCGCTCATGCCGGCCGGTTGCGGTCGATTGAGGGAAACGATCAACGAAAACTGTCCATTCGTCAGACCGAAGGGCCGCAGGGCGTCGTCGAAGCGCCGCGCGATCACGCGCGCCGCGCGCTGCACATGAAGGCATATGCAGCTATCGCGAATGTGATGCGTTTGCTTGAGCGAAATGGACTCCGGCTTTGACATGAAAATATTATGTTGATATCAACATAATTGTCAATCGACCGGAGACTTCCTGCACGCTCTGTCGTTCTACAAGCCTGCCAAGCCGATGGATGGCCCCCCCGAAACTGAAACAGGAGAGAGCCGATGACCGACCACAAGATCGTATCCGAGAACGAATGGATCGAGGCCCGCAAACGGCTCCTCGCGCACGAGAAAGATCTTACGCATCTGCAGGAGAAAGTTGCCGAGGAACGCCGTGCGCTGCCCTGGGTGAAGGTCACGAAAAACTATGTCTTCGAGACGCCGCAGGGGAAGAAGACGCTCTCGGATCTGTTTGCCGGCAACAGCCAGCTTATCGTCTACCACTTCATGTTTTCGCCGGCCTGGAAGGAAGGCTGTGTCGGCTGCTCGTTCCTGTCCGACCACGTGGATGGCGCGAACCAGCACCTGAGGCATCACGACGTGACCTATGTGGCCGTGTCACGCGCGCCACTGGATAAGCTCATCGCTTACAAGAAGCGCATGGGCTGGAAATTCCCGTGGGTGTCGTCAGAGGGAAGCGACTTCAACTACGACTTCCACGTCTCCTTCCGGAAAGAGGAGCTCGCGAAGGGCGAAGCGTTCTACAATTTCGAAATGACCAAGAACACGATGGAAGATCTCCACGGCACAAGCGTGTTCATCAGGGACTCGGACGGCACGATCTATCACACCTATAGCGCCTATGCGCGCGGCGACGAACGCAGCCTCGGCACCTATATGTGGCTCGACATCACGCCGAACGGCCGCAACGAAAGCGGGGCGATGAGCTGGATCAAGCGCCACGACCAGTACGAGGACGCGCCAGAGGCGGCCGAATAGAGCAGTGAGCGTTCAGGGTCTGCGAACGAGACTGCGCGCTTCGAACCGCACCTCGGATGGGGAGGCGCCGTAGCGGCTTTTGAACCGGCGGTTGAAATAGGAAATATCGCCGAAGCCGCAATCCAGAGCGATGTCCGCGACGCTGAGCCCAAATTTCCTGGGATCGCTGAGTGCCGCATGTGCTTGCGCCACGCGCTCGCCGGCCACAAACACGGAAAACGTCGTTCCGTCGGTCTCGAAGAGACGCTGCAAGCTTCGCGGAGAGATGTTGAGGCAGCCGGCGATGTATTCCGCAGAGAGTTTAGGCTGCGAGAGATTGCGCCGGATAATCGCTTTCGCGGCGCGCAAGCGTGCCGCAGGCAGGCCACCGTCCTCTGCAGCCTCGCGCGCATCGTCGGTGGCGCCGAGTGCGAGTGCAAAGAGTTCCTGAACATGCCGTGTCGCGAGACGCCGTGTGGCCTGATCGGAGAGAGGTTCGGTTTCCCCGACGCTGCGCAGATAGGTGGAGAGCATATTAAGGCCCTCGTGATCGCGCCGGATGATGTTGCCGGTTTTTCCGTTGAGATCTCGGACGAGCGGCCGCATCGCTGCATTGGGGACCCGCAGTGTCAGAACGCGGCCGTCGGTCACGCTGGCATGCGCGCCGATCTCGGAGCAGTTCATGACATAACCCTCGCCGGGCGCCAGTTCGATCTCATGGCCCTTGCCACTCGCGACGAACGTCCCACCGAGATTCATGAACAGAAAAAGATCGTCGTTGTCCGTCACATCGCGCGTGCGGCTGTAGGAAGAGGCGCCAACAACACCCCAACCAAAACGCATTTCGGGAAGAACGCGTAACCGGACCGCGGCATGAAAGCGCCCGTCGCCCAGCGCGTTGCCATGCACGTTGAGAAGCCATTTGCTAAGGACACGGGACCAGAGCGCAAAGCTCTCCGAGGCAGGCACCTGGCTCGTCGAGAACGGTCCATCCTGGAATTGTTCGGAAGGCGCCAGCAAATCGTGTCCCTCCTTCCCGCAGCGGTGACGTTATAGTCCAAGTCTGGCGTTTGGGTCCAAGATTTCCCCGATAAACCCTGCCAAATCCCTTCCTGACACGGCCAACATTTCGGCCATTACAAGTCGGTAATTTTCCAAGGGGTGATTTGACGATCTCGCGCCGGCAACAGAAGGGACCCAGAACTCCTTCGTCGACGCTGGTGCCTTACATCGCTCCGAGGAGATTTATCCAGAAATAGTGCCTGCCCTGATATTGAGTCCCTTGGTATTTTTGACGGTAGCGCGGCGCCCCTCGCGGGGCGCCGCGTTTTTTCTCAGTCTTCCAGTTCAACGACCACGGCCTGGCCGCCTTCAAGCGCAATGGCCAGACTCCCCTTGCGTAGCGCGAGTGCGTCGTTGCCGAAGACTTCGGCGCGCCAGCCGTGGAGCGCTGCGACGCCGTCGTCTTCCAGCGCGGCGAGTTTCTCGATGTCTTCGGCATCGGCGATGAGGCGTGGTGCTACGCCGACCTGTTCGGCCTTGAGGCGCAGCAGCGTCTTGAGCAGATCGATCGTGGCGGGCGAGGGTTCGCGGCGGCGGAAATTGCGCTGCTGCGGTTCGACGCCGTCGGGCACCGGCGCGTGGCGGCCGGCCTCGATCGCATCGAGCAGGCCCTTGCCCATCTTCGATGCGGCAAAGCCTTTGGGGACAGCGCGAATACGCTCCAGCCCTTCCGCGCTCTCCGGCGGATGCGCGGCGATTTCGGTGAGCGCTTCGTCCTTCAGCACGCGGCCGCGCGGAATATCGCGCGCCTGCGCCTCGCGCTCGCGCCATTCCGCCAGCGACGACAGCATCGCGAGAAAGCGCTTGTTCGACGTGCGCGGCTTGAGGCGCTTCCACGCCTGCTTCGGATCGAGGCGATAGAGCGATGGATCGCGCAGCGCTTCGATCTCTTCCGCGACCCAGCTCATGCGGCCGGTGCGCGTCAGCTGCGCCGTCATCGTCTCGTAGATGGTGCGCAGATGCGTGACATCGGCCATCGCGTATTCGAGCTGGCGCTTGTTCAGCGGACGATGGCTCCAGTCGCTGTAACGCGCGGACTTGTCGATCTCGACCTTCGCCAGTTTGCGCGCCAGCGTTTCGTACGACGCCGCATCGCCGAAGCCGCAGACCATCGCCGCGATCTGGCTGTCGAACAGCGGCTCAGGGATCACGCCGCCCTGCTGCGCGAAGATCTCGATGTCCTGCCGCGCCGCGTGCAGCACCTTCACGACATGCGGCAGCTTGAGCAGATCGTAGAACGGCGTGAGGTCGATGCCTTCTGCCAGCGGATCGATGATCGCTTCCGCGCCCGGTATCGCGATCTGTATGAGGCAGAGCTTCGGCCAATAGGTCTGGTCGCGCATGAACTCGGTGTCGAGCGCGATGTAAGGCGCGTTCGCGAACTCCGCCGTCAGAGCCCGCAAATCCTCGGTGTTCTCAATAATCCGCATCCCAACGGCTATAGCGGGATTCGGCGGAATTCCGCAGGAAATTCAGTGCGCTGTCAGACCAACCGTCCGCCCCGGGAACCCGGCGGCATCGAAATAGCGCGTGTCGCCGACCCGCTGATATTCGAGCACCGTTTTCTGGCCGTTCGCTGCCGGCGCGGAAGCCATGGTGCTGTGGCTGAAGGAGGTCGATTTTCCACCCTTCAGCGCCTCAGCCGCCGAACGCCCGACCAGGCCACCCTTGGGTTGAATATGCAGGCCCATGACGCCCGCAAGAGTCGGATTGATGTCGGCGTTGCTGACCGGCGCCTTGTCGGCGAAGCGCGCTTTGAAGTCCGGCCCGATCGCCGCCATGAAGTTCCGCGTGTCGGCGCGGCTGAAGGTGCCGTGCATGCCCTGGCCGGTGGCGAGCGATGTGTCGGCGGTCTCCGCCGCGCACATCAGCTCCGGCTTGCAACCCTTCATAAGATGCGAGGCGAAACTGACCACGATGGCGGGATGCGGCGTGAGCGCCGTGCCGCGCCAGTTGATCGCGCTCATCGGCAGCGCGCCGGGGACGTCGCCCAGATCGTCGTTCACGAACACGCCGCTTACGTAGTCGAGCTTCGTAAGGCTATCCACGACCTGCGCCGCGTGCGCTTTCGTGTCCGCACCGAACAGATAGATCAGATCGGATCCACCGTTCGGGACGACCAGCACATCGGGATGCGCCGGATCTGTGCCGAGCGCCGCGCCTTTCGTGACCGGAAGGTTCAGTGCTTTGCCAAGATCGGTCGCGAGGAATTTGGAGTGGCGCGCTGTGCCAGATGCGTCGAGGTTGTCGATGGTCGAGAAACCGTGGTCGGCGGTGACGAACACATCCGTCGTCGTATCGAGCTTGTTCGCTTTCAGCCAGGCGAGCAGGGCCGCAAGCGTATCGTCCGCGTCCTTGATACCGGCCTGTCCGGTTGGACCGTTGATGCTGTTGTCCTTCTGGACATGCTGACTCATATCTGGATCGCGCGACCAATAGAGCATCGCGAACGGTTTGCCCGATGCCGCAAGCTTCGGCAGCACAACCTTTGTCGCCACCGAGATCATGTATTGCTGCTGCTTGTTGTTCGGCGCGTCCATCTTTGGCGCCGTCGAGTCCAGACCGGCAGCTTTGATCGCATCCAGAATCTTCGGCGCGACGGTGATGCCGGCATCTGTATTGAACGCATCGTCGATGACGATCGTGCCTTTGCCGTCGCGCTCCGTGACGTCCTGGATTGCCGTCGGTCCAACCTTGCCCATCACGGCCGTCGCAAATCCCGCCTCGCGCGCGCCGGCGATCAGCGATTTCTCATTGAGGTAGTTGCCGCCGAAGTGATCATTCATCTCGCCCAACGCCTTGTCGTCTTCAAAGCCAATAACGGGCGGATTGCCGAAACCGGAGAAGATCGCGTTGCCGAAATTGCCGGTGTCGCCGATGTAGTGTCCGGTCGCTATCGCGGACGCATTGACCGTGGTGATTGTCGGATAGAGCGAGTGGCTATTGGTGAAGTCGACACCCTGGCTCTTGATCCGCCACAAGGTCGGCGCCGATTTCGGCGTCACGCTCACATAGCGCAAACCGTCTGCTACAAAGATCAGCACATTGTGCGGTTTGTCGGCGGCGAACGCCGGATGAAAGCCCGTCGCGAGCAGAGCGGCGAGGGTGGTGGAACGGAGCAATTTCATCGCAGAATCCCGTGGTTTTGCTCCAGCTTACGCGGCTCCAACCTCAAGAAAAGCTGCCCTTGACTAAGCGGGGCCCGGTTAGCCACATACGCCCCGGATTCAGCCGGTTTTTTGAAGGTTTTTTCGTCATGCACGCCTATCGCACCCACACCTGCGGCGAATTGCGCAAGGCGCAGGTCGGCCAGACCGTCCGGTTGTCCGGCTGGGTGAATCGCCGGCGCGATCATGGTGGGCTGATCTTCATCGATCTTCGCGATCACTACGGCATCACGCAGTGCGTTGTGGAGCCGGACGAAGCCGCGTTCAAGGACGTCGACCATGCGCGCTCCGAATGGGTACTGACGGTCACGGGCAAAGTCGTGCCGCGCTCCGACGCAACGATCAATCCCGACATGCCGACGGGCGAAGTCGAAATCCGCATTCAGGACGTCGCGGTGCAAAGCCGCGCGCAGGAATTGCCTCTTCCAGTCTTCGGAGACCTCGAATATCCGGAAGAGACGCGACTGAAATACCGCTTTCTCGATCTGCGCCGCGAACGGCTGCACAAGAACATCGTCCTGCGCTCCAAGATCATCCAATCGCTCCGTGCACGGATGTTCTCACAAGGCTTCACGGAATTTCAGACGCCGATCCTGACCGCATCGTCGCCGGAAGGGGCGCGCGACTTTCTTGTCCCGAGCCGCCGCTATCCGGGCCAGTTCTATGCGCTCCCGCAAGCGCCGCAGCAGTTCAAGCAGCTCATCATGGTGGCGGGCTTCGACCGCTACTTCCAGATCGCGCCCTGTTTCCGCGACGAAGACGGCCGCGCGGACCGCTCGCCCGGCGAATTCTATCAGCTCGACATGGAGATGAGCTTCGTCACCCAGCAGGATGTTTTCGACGCGATCCAGCCTGTTCTCCTCGGCTGCTTTGAGGAGTTCGCCGAGGGCCGCAAGGTACACGCCGAAGTGCCGCACATCAGCTATGAGGACGCGGCGCTGAAATACGGCACCGACAAGCCCGATCTGCGCAACCCGCTCATCATCTCCGATGTCAGCGCCGTGTTCGCGCGGGACGATGTCGCGTTCAAGGCGTTCAAGAACAAGACCGTGCGTGCGATTCCGGCACCCGGCGCCGGCGCGCAGCCGCGTTCCTGGTTCGACAAGATGGATGGCTGGGCGAAGACCGAGATGGGAGCCGCCGGTCTTGGCTATATCGTTCTGGAAGAGGTGACAGCGGTTTCGAACCTCCCAGCAGATACGAAATTCTATGAACCTGCAGGCAAAAAGAAGGCTTATTTGAAGGGGCCAATTGCCAAATTCCTGTCGAATGATGCCCTTCGTGAATTGATCGAGAAGACAGGCATCCAACCCGGTGACGCTATATTCTTCTCAGCCGATGCCAAAAAGGACCGCGCCTCGACACTCGCAGGTCTTACGCGCACGCGCATCGGTCGCGATCTGGGGCTGATTGACGAAAAGCAATTCCGCTTCTGCTGGATCGTCGATATGCCGATGTACGAATGGAACGAGGACGAGAAGCATATCGACTTCGGCCACAACCCGTTCTCGATGCCGCAATACGATACGGCGAAGTTCATGGCGCTCGATACGGCGAAGGACAAGGACGAAATCCTCGATCTCAAGGTCTTCCAGTACGACATCGTCTGCAACGGCTATGAGATGCTGTCAGGCGCCATACGAAACCGCGATCCCGAAGTCATGCTGAAAGCCTTCGAGATCGTCGGTCATGGACGCGACTACACCGAGGAAAAGTTCGGCGGCATGCTGAACGCGTTCCGCTACGGCGCACCACCGCATGGCGGCTGCGCGGTCGGTCTCGAACGCGTCGTGATGCTACTGGCTGGCGAAGAGAACATCCGCGAGGTCACCATGTTCCCGATGAACCAGCAGGGCCAGGATCTCCTGATGAACGCGCCGACGGAGGTGCTACCGAAGCAGCTCAAGGAACTGCACATCCGCACGGTGATGCCGGAGACGAAATAGTCTACGGCACCACAGTCACTGCGGTCGTCGACGGCGCGCTGGAGGCGCGGTTGTAGAGCGCGAAGACCTGCTCCAGCAGTTCGAACGCCTGCATCGTCAGGTGACTGTCGCCACGCGGCACGCTGTAAGTCGTACCATGATAGGTCACGCGAACGGCAGGATCGGAAATATCGCCTTCGACCATATTCATCAGCGTATGCGGCTTTCCGTCGTCGCCGCGCAACGTCACCGTCTGCGAGGTTTCACCAGCGTCGATGGGCAACAATGCACGCGCCACTTCACCCATGTAGTACAGCATCCCGTCCGGCGAGCGCGTGGTGATGCCGATCTGCAGGCTGGTGCGGTGCTCACAGCCTTCCGGCACCCCATGCTTTGCGACATAGGCTTTGTCTTCATTGGCCTGCGCACGGATTTGCGAGCCAATTTCCGATGTCGCGGCCACGGCGATATTCGCGGCGCCGGGGCAGGGCATGTTGCTCAACGCAACGGCATAATCCTTTGAAACAGTCTTGAACTGATAGGTGCCACCGGAGCCGGTGATCTCGACATTGGAGCCTTTCAGGGCGAATGGCCACTGCGTGTCCTTGAACGCCGCCGCCCCCAACGCCGGGCCGACATCGGACTTCGATGTCTCTTCCGCGATATGGAATCCGAGGATCGTGAGCGATTGCGTGAAGGCATCGTATTGAAGCTGCGTGCAGCGATCGCCGGGATAGTTCATCAGCTTTAGAATCGGCTTGCCGTTCACGAGGAACGTGTCTGGCGTGCAAGCGCTAATGCGCGCGACATTCGCATTCACCTGCGCGAGATCGGAGCAGGATGTGGCCACGCTTCCGACGTCGGCATGCTCGCGGCACAGATCCGCCGTGGCGCGCACAACCGTGTCGTAGTCCTCGCGGCTAAGTTTGATGTCCTCGACGAACATGTGAAACAGAAGGTCGGGATTCCAGTTCTGGTCCTGATAGAGCGCCCAGGTTTCTGAACTCAGCGGCGTCAGGATACCGCGGTAGAAATCCTGATCGTCCTGCGGCTTCACATCCTGCGAGATACCGGGATTGACGCCCAACGCCGTGGCGAACGTGTTGGCAGAGAGCGAACTCACGCCAGGTCCGAACGGCAGGCCTACCGCCGCCGACGAACTGGCGCTGATGCCGCCACGCAGCACATCGAAATGGGAGTAGGCGAGAGGCTGCCGGTCGCGGGCGCGCAGCACGTTCAGCAGAACAAGCTGCGCCGTGCCCTTCTGTTGGGCCTCGTTGAAGGTCGTGAGCTCGTCGGCGATGGGACCTTGCGTGCCGCACCCCGCAAGCAGGCACGCGGCCAGCGCGATGAATACAAACCGCTTCATGGATGACCCCACGCGTTATCCGGCCCGAATTATGGCCCGAGTCGGTGCGGTCACACAGTCGGCTTAGTTCAGCTTGGCGCCGAGGTCTTTGATGCTGTTGTCGATCAGCGCGCCGGCCTGATTTTCATCGAGGCGCTTGGAGATGATCGTGGCCGCGGCAGAAGCGGCGGCATCGGCGGCCATGGAGCGGATTTCCGCCATCGCCTGCGCTTCGGCACGGGCGATGCGGTCTTGTGCCTGACGGGCGCGGCGCTCGATCAGCGCCTTGAGCTGCGCTTCGGATTCCTTCGCGAAGCGCTCGGCCTCCTGCTTGGCCTGCGTCAGGATCGTCTGTGCTTCAGCTTGGGCATGGCTGGCGCGCTCGGTGTAGCGCACGAGAACGGCTTCGGCTTCTTCGCGAAGCTGTTTTGCCTGGGTCAGTTCGTTCTGGATCGCGACGGCGCGCGCGTCGAGCATCTTGCCCAGCATCGCTGGCACGCGCTGCCACAGGATAAGGCCGATCACGATGGCAAGGCCGAGGCCTTCCCAGAAATCCGGCTCTTGCAGAAGTTCCATCATCACGAACCCTGCGTCGCGCGCACGGCGGCGGCGGCGTCCTCTGCGGAGATAGTCTGGCCAGTGAGACGCGAAACGATTTCCACCGTTGCATCCTGCGCGGCCTGTGCGATGTGACTTTTCGCTTCAGCGCGGATCTTGGCGAGACGCGCTTCCGCTTCGGCGGTCACTTTTTCGGCGTTTGCATCCGCCTCAGCTTCGGCTTTCTTCACGTCGGCCGCAGCCTTGTCACGATACTCGTTGTTCATCGCACGGGCACGCTCGCGCGCCTCGAACAGCGGCGTCTCATACGCGACGGTCGCCTGTTCGGCCTTGCGCTTGCTCTCTTGCGCCGTCTCCAGATCCTTGTGGATCATGGCGCGGCGGTTGGAGAGCGTCGCGTTGATGCGTGGACCGGCGAACCGCCAAAGAACGACAAACAGCACAGCCATCGTGATCACCAGCCAGAAAATCTGGGCCGGGAACGTTTCGAGCTTGAACGGTGGGAAACCGCCCGAGTCCTGCGCTGTGCCGCTGGTCGTTTCTTCGGCGAGCATCAATTAGCCCTTGGCGTACAGGATGATCAGCGCAACGACGAGGCCGAACAGACCGGTCGCCTCGCAGAGCGCGAAGCCGAGCAGCAAGTTGGTCGTCTGCGTGGCGGCCGCACCCGGATTGCGCAGCGCGCCCGAGAGGTAGCTGCCGAACACATTGCCGATGCCGATGCCGGCGCCGATCAGAGCGGTACAGGCAAGGCCGGCGCCGATCATCTGTGCTGCGTGAAGTTGATCCATTGTGATGTCCCTTTTCAGTGATGGTCGTGGAGGTGAAGAGCTTCGTTCAGGTAGATGCAGGTCAGAATGGCGAACACATAGGCTTGCAGCCCGGCCACCAGAAGTTCGAGGCCGGTGATGGCGACGATCAGGAAGAACGGCGCCACCGCCAGCGGCTTGAGAAGAATGCCAGCGCTGCCGAGGCCGATCACGAAGCTCGCGAACACTTTCAGCAGCGTGTGGCCGGCGAGCATGTTGGCGAACAGACGGACCGACAGGCTGATCGGCCGCGTCAGGAACGATATGAACTCGATCGGGATCAGCAGGATCAGCAGGTACCAGGGCGCGTGCGGCACGAAGAGTTTCAGAAAGCCGAAGCCGTGCTTGATGAAACCGGTGACAATCACCATCGCGATCACGAACGCGGCGAGCGTGAATGTCACTGCAATCTGACTGGTCACCGTGAACGAGCCGGGCAGCAAACCAAGGAAGTTCGACAGCAGCACGAACAGAAACAGCGTGAATACGAACGGAAAGAAGACGAGGCCGTCTTCGCCGGCCGCCGTGCCGATCATATTGGCGACGAACTCGTAGGAGATTTCCGCCATCGACTGCATGCGCGTGGGGACGAGGCTGCGCTTCGCGGTGGCGATCGCCATGAAGATCGAGATCGCGCCCACGACGATGCACATCCACATCGCCTGGTTGGTGAACGAGACGTCATAGCCGCCGAGGTGCAGCGGAATGAGCGGCTTCACCGCGAACTGCTCCATCGGATTAATAGCCAACGTCCCGTTCTCCTCAATTCCCGCCGTTCGCCATCTTGGCGTTCAGCTCGCGTGCCGCGCGGATGACGTTCAAAATGCCCGCCGCCGCACCCAGCACGAAAAACACAATCAGCCCCCAAGGCTTCGTATGGATCGGCGACCAGCGGTCCGTGATCCAGTCGATGGCCCACCCCATGCCGCCTCCCACCACGAGCGCCGCGACCATCTCTGTCGAGAACCGGAACGCGATGCCCATCGATGTGGGCGGCGGAGCTTTGGTTCTGTCCGCGTGCTGCTTCTGGAGCGCGTCGAGCCGGTCTCCCAACTCGCGCAGGTCCTTTGGTTCAGGAGCAGCCATGCGGGTACTCATTTCGCTCTCGAAAGCCCCTCGAAAGCGCCGGGACCATAGGGAGAGGGTAATATTATGTCAAGGACACAAAACTGCATTTAAGCCTTTGAAATAAAGGCATAAATCGCATGCGCGGCGAAATGCGCGCGCCACTTCTTTCCGCAACTGCGAATCTACTCTGCGGCGACCCGTTCGGCCTCGGCCAGTGTCACGGAAACGAGCTGGCTGACGCCGCGCTCCGCCATGGTCACGCCGAACAGGCGGTGCATGCGGGACATAGTCTGCGCGTGGTGGGTGATGACCAGGAAGCGCGTGTTCGCAAGCTCGGTCATCTGATCGAGCAGGTTGCAGAAGCGCTCGACATTGGAGTCGTCGAGCGGCGCGTCCACTTCGTCCAGCACGCAGACCGGCGCCGGGTTCACGAGGAACACGGCGAAGATCAGCGCCATTGCGGTCAATGCCTGCTCGCCGCCCGAAAGCAGAGCGAGCGACTGGAGGCGCTTGCCTGGTGGGCGCGCGAAGATTTCGAGACCGGCTTCCAGCGGGTCTTCCGATTCCGTGAAGGTGAGGCGCGCTTCGCCGCCTTCGAAGAGCTTCGTGAACAGCTCCTGGAAATTCTTGTTCACCTTCTCGAAGGACTCGAGCAGCCGCTCGCGGCCTTCGCGGTTCAGCGTCTGGATGCCGCGGCGCAGGCGATCAATCGCCCCGACGAGATCGTCGCGATCGGTCGTGAGCGTTGTCAGGCGCGCTTCCTGTTCTGCCGCTTCTTCTTCGGCACGCAGGTTCACGCCGCCAAGCTGCTCGCGCTCCTGCTTGAGCTTCTCGACACGCTTTTCCGCCTGATCAAGCGGCGGCAATTCCTGTTCATCCTTGAGCTCAGCACGCTCGGGGAGATCGGCCGGTGTGCAATCCAGCTCGTCCTGAATGCGCGTGCGCAGTTCATTCATGCGCGACGTTTCGGATTCGAGCACCGCTTCGGCACGGGCGCGCTCTTCGCGGGCACCGGAAAGCTGCGCATCGGCAGCCTTCGCAGCCTTATCAGCTTCGGCGAGAACATTCTCCGCCTGCGAACGCGCGTCTGCCGCTTCATTGCGAGCGGCTTCGGCAGCGCCGATCATGTCGAGCAGGGCGTTGCGCTTCTCCGCGATCGCCTGCGGCACGGCCTCCGCGGCTTCCAGCGACACGTTTAACTCGTCGCGGCGGCGATGCAGTTCTTCGATGTGCTGGCTGGCCGCGTCGCGACGCGATTTCCAGCGGGAGCGCTCTTCGCCGATCGCTGTGAGACGGCGCTCGCGGCTTTCGCGGTCACGCTTCAGGCCATCGACGGCCGCACGCGCTTCGCTGCTGGCGATACGCGCATCGCCGGCTGACTGGCGCGCGTTGATCACGGACTGCGAAAGCATCTGACCATCGCCGAGTTCGGTGAGCGCACTCGACGCCTGTGCTTCCGCTTCCAGCGCCGCATCGCGCGAGCCGGTGAGGCGGCGGATTTCCGCTTCCAAAGATGCCAGACGCGATGCGCGTTCGGCAGCCGCACGCGCGGTGCGCGCGGCGTCATCCTGTGCTTCGATCAGGCTGCGCTCGTTCTTGCGGTCTTCCTGTTCGGCGAGAAGTTCTGCTTCGCGCGCGGCGTCGGCATTCGCTTTTGCAGCGGAATAATTCTCAAACGCCCCCGCGCGGCGCTCTTTGGATTCGACGATCTGGATTTCCAGCTCGGCGAGACGATTGCGCTGCGTCAGGCGCGCGGCGGCCGGCGAGGGCGCATCGGCGGACGCCGCATACCCATCCCAGCGCCACAGATCGCCACGCGGCGACACCAGACGTTGACCCGGTTTCAGATGAATCTGAAGCGTTGCGCCCTGATCCGGGAACACGACACCCGTCATATTCAGACGGCGATCGAGCGCGCCCGGTGCCTTCACGAATTCCTTGAGCGGCTTCGCGCCTTCCGGAAGATCGAAGCTGGTTTCGAAATCGCCCAGATCGCGCCAGTGATGCGGCGCGGCTTCATCGAGCGGCGCCTGAAGATCGTCGCCCAACGCAGCCGCAAGCGCAGCCTCGTAACCGGGCTGCACCGTCACAGCATCGACCATCGGCGGCCACAGGCCCTGACCTTCAGGCTGCAGCAGATCGGCGAGCGCCTTCGCTTCGGCCGACAGCACCTGCGTTTCTCGTTCGGCCGCTTCCAGGGGCGTGCGCGCATCGGCTTCGGCACGTTCCGCATCTTCAAGCGCCATACGCGCATTCGTCAGCGCAAGACGGGCCGCTTCCGCTAGCGAACGCGCCTGCTCAGTAGCGCTCTGCGCCAACTGCACATCCGGTGTTTCAAGCGCACCTTCCATGGCGAGATCGAGGCGCGACGTCGCTTCGCCGAGCTGATGCGTACTGGTTTCGACCAGTGCGGATGCGACTTCGCGCGCGCGTTCTTGGCTCGCCTTGGCGGCGTTCCACTCCGCGAGTTCGGCGGTCAGCTTCTCGAGCAGGCGTTCCGCATCGGCCAGCGTTTCGTTGAGACGCGCGGCGGCCTCGTCGGCGGACGAGAGTTCTTCTTCAGCGCGCGCGGATGCGGCGTCGAGTTCTTCTGTTTCCTGCGATAGCGCCGACAAAGCGTTCTGCGCATCGGTATCCAGCGCCTGTTCGCGCTCGGCGTCCTGCACGGTCTGCACGATCCGCAGACGAAGACCTTCAGCAGTTTCCTTCGCGCGCGCCTCTTCGGCATCCAGCGCCTCGCGCTGCACGATCAGGCGATGCAGCGCGGCGTTCTTCTCCGCTTCGGTCTGGCGCAGCGGCGGCAGCGTCGCAGCGGCATCCGCCTGAACAGTCGAAGCCTGCGCAGCGCGCTCGGTACATTCACCGACAGCGGCGGCGGCGACCGCCAATGCTTCTTCGGCCGCACGGGAACGTAATTCGCCGGCGGTCCAGCGCAGGTAATGCGCCAGCGCCTCGGCCTTGCGGATGTGGCCGGAAAGGTTGCGATAACGCACGGCCTGTCGCGCCTGGCGCTTCAGGCTGGCAAGCTGGCCTTCGACCTCGCGGATGATGTCTTCCAAACGACCGAGATTGGTTTCGGCGGCCTTGAGGCGAAGCTCGGCCTCGTGGCGGCGCTGATGCAGGCCGGAAATGCCGGCAGCCTCTTCTAGGATCGCGCGGCGGGCGAGGGGCTTCTGGCTGACCAGCATGCCGATCTGGCCCTGACGCACGAACGCCGTGGACGTTGAACCCGACGAGGCGTCGGCAAAAAACAGCTGCACGTCACGCTGGCGCACGTCGCGGCCGTTGATGCGATAGACGGATCCCGCTTCGCGTTCGATGCGACGCGATATCTCGATCTGGTCGTATTCGTTGTATGGCGCGTTGGCGGAGCGGTCGGAGTTATCCACAAAAATCGTGACTTCCGCGACGTTGCGCGAGGGACGCCCCGCGCTGCCGGCGAAGATCACGTCGTCCATTTCCGAGCCGCGCACGGAGGTCGGACGCGTCTCGCCCATCACCCAGCGCAACGCATCGAACAGGTTCGACTTGCCGCAACCGTTCGGGCCGACGACCGCCGTCAGTCCCGGCTCAATATACAGCTCCGTCGGTTCGACGAAGGACTTGAAGCCGGAAAGTCTAAGCCGGGTGAATTTCAACGAACACGCGCCGCCTTGCGCTGAATACGAGTGCTATTTCTTGGCGAGGAGCGTGTCCAATGCCTTCTGCATGTCAGGCCAGGTGGCAACATCGGTCCGCGGATAGCCATTGATAACGAAAGTTGGCGTCTGCGAGATGTTGTACTTGGTCTGCGCATCCTGAGCGACCTTGTTAACGTGATCCTGTACCGCTTTGTCGGCAATGCATTTGTCGACCTGATCAGGAGTCATTCCGGCGATTCGGCCCATCTTTACAAGGCCGCCATGGATGTCGAATGGCGTCGCATCTGTCGTGTGGTATTCCCAGTCCCAGTCCTGCTGGTTGCGGAAGAGCAGATCCGTGAACTGGAAATACTGGTCCTTGGGCAGGCATTCCGCCATCGCTTCAGCCGCGCCGTCCGAAGGGTGCAGGGGGAAGACGCGGAAGACATAATAGATCTTGCCGGTGTCGATGTACTGCTGCTTCAGCTGCGGAAACACGGTCTCGTTGAAGTGCGCGCAGTGCGGGCAGGTGAGCGCCGCGTATTCGATGACCGTGACCTTGGCCTTTGGCGAGCCCATCGTGTGGTCGTCCGCCGTAACGGTGAAGCTGGCGCCGGCAGCCGTTGCGTCTGCCGGAATGGCATCGGAAGAAGAGCTGGTCGGGAAGAAAAGATAATATCCCGCAGCCGCCAGAAGGATGACCACGACGGCGACGACGGCAATAATCGTTTGATTCCGCGACACAGGACTCTCCCAAGGAATTGGACGCCTGCTTGTGGCAGAGCCGCCGGATTCCTTCAATGGCGGCGGCGTTAAGGATCGCTGCGGCGGGTTCGCGCAAGATTTAAGAGGGCGCCGCGAAGCCCTTCTGGTCCTTGATATTTTTGTGCCGGGTCGAAGGGGGGCACGGTGGCGGCGGCGCGCTTTCCCGGGGCCGGCTTGGCCCGGGGTGTCAGCGACCCCTGCACGAACCGGAGACGGGCGACAGCCGGGCGCCCGAGATAGGCGTTGATCCTGTCGCAGAGCGCGCGGCTGTCGTGCTGCAGGAAGACCGCAGCCCCCGGTTCGGCCCGCAGGGTCAGCACGCCACCATGCGGCCCTTCCTTCAAGCTCACGGGCTGCGTCAGGGCAGCAGTTTCCGCGCCCGCGATCTCGGACCAGCGCAAGATCAGCGTCGGATCGGTGAACCCGGCGCGCTGAAATGCGCTCTGGGCCGCGAGATTGGCCTCCGCGCCGACCGCCGTCGTGCGACCGCGCCGCACAGGCGGCGGTTCAGGGTGTTTGTCTTTGCGCGTTTCGGCCATTCTCCGATTATGCCGCCAAGACGAACCTCGACGCAAAGCACCGCCGCGCATTTGCTTGCCTGGTACGACGTGCACCGCCGCGTGCTGCCATGGCGCGCGCTGAAGGGACAACGCGCCGATCCGTACCGCGTGTGGCTGAGCGAAATCATGCTGCAGCAGACAACCGTGCAAGCGGTTGCCGGCTACTACCGGAAATTCCTGGATCAATGGCCCACCGTCGACGCACTCGCCGCCGCACCTCTGGATGAGGTGCTCACCGCGTGGGCAGGCCTCGGCTATTACGCCCGCGCGCGCAATCTCCATAAAGCAGCGAAGGTCGTTGCAGCGAGCGGCGGCAAATTTCCCGATGCCTATCATGCGTTGCGAGAACTGCCGGGTGTAGGCGACTACACAGCCGGTGCGATCGCAGCGATCGCGTTCGATCTTCCCTTCGCCGCGATGGATGCAAATGCCGAACGTGTGATCGCGCGCCTTGCGGCTATTGATGAACCGTTGCCGAAGTCGAAGTCAGCCATGCGCGAAGCGTTGCAAGCACTCGTGCCGGAAAAGCGCGCGGGCGATTTCGCGCAGGCGCTGATGGATCTGGGTTCCGCCATCTGCACGCCAAAACGTCCCGCGTGCATGAATTGCCCGCTGTTCGACGACTGTGAAGCACGGAAGAAAGGCATTCAGGAGTCGCTGCCAGTTAAAGGCGAGAAGACAGCACGGCCGCTTAGACGTGGAGCGGCATTCGTCGTGCGGGACAAGAGCGGTGCTATCCTGCTTCAGAAGCGCCCGGAGTCAGGTTTGCTCGGCGGCATGATGCAGCCACCGCTCGGGCCGTGGACGGCAGAGTTTCCATCAAGGGAGCAGGCGGTGAAGCAGGCGCCGTTCAAGGCCGATTGGAAGAAGCGCATCGAAATCGTGCGCCACGGCTTCACGCATTTCGAGCTTGAGATCGAGGTCTACGAAACGACGGTCGACAAGAGGCCGAAAGTTGACGGGCAGTGGTTCAGCGATCTGTCGAAGACCGCGCTGCCGACCGTGATGCGCAAGATCGTGGCTAATGCCCCGGATCGTCCACCTCGCACGCGTCGAACGTCCCATCGCTCTTCCTGACTTTCGCATAGATCGAGTTCTGACCGACGTTCCAGCGCACGACCCAAACGTCGCCGGCGCGGTTGGCATACCAGTGATCGACATCGGCGGCTTCGTTGCCGCAGCTGCGGCGGCCGATCTCAACCGCCTCTTTTTCCGTCTTCACCTTATCCGTCGGGTAAATCGGATTGCCGATGTTCTTGTCGTTCGACAAGGGGAAGAACTGATAGCGGTTGTCGTCATTGCTGAAGAGAGGCTTGCCGATCTCGGTCACGCCGCAGGAACTCAGAAGGGGACTGAGTGCGGCGAGAGCGAGACCGGCAAGTTTTCCGTTGTTCATACAAGATCGGCGCGCAGGCGCTGACGCAGATAATCGATGGGGATGAGTTTTCCCTTGTCCTCATATTGCCAGAACGTCCAGCCGTTGCAGGCATCGAGACCCTGCACATGCGCACCGATCTGATGGATCGAGCCGGTGGCGTCGGCGCAGGTGAGCGTGCCGTCGGCGCGAACCTTCGCGGTGTGGCGCTTCTGGGTTCCTTGCAACACGGTGCCGGGGGGGAGCAATCCGCGTTCGACAACCCAGCCAAACGGAATGCGCGGCTCGGCGCGTTTTGATTTCGTGACTTCGATCGCTTCGTTGTCGGCAGGAACGACCGAAGCGATGCGTTTGCGCGCGACTTTCACATAGTCGCTTTCGCGTTCGATGCCGATGAAATGACGTCCCAGACGCTTCGCAACCGCGCCGGTCGTGCCGGAGCCGAAGAAAGGATCGAGGACCACATCGCCGGGCTTCGTCGACGACACGATCACGCGATGCAGAAGGCTTTCGGGCTTCTGCGTTGAGTGCGCTTTATCGCCAGCATCGTCTTTCAAACGCTCGTGGCCGGAGCAGATCGGCAGCGTCCAGTCGGAGCGCATCTGAAGGTCGTCGTTCATGGCCTTCATGGCTTCATAGTTGAAGGTGTAGGCCGTCTTCTCCGTCTTCGCGGCCCAGATCATCGTTTCGTGCGCGTTGGTGAAACGGCGGCCGCGAAAATTGGGCATCGGGTTGGTCTTGCGCCACACGACATCGTTCAAAATCCAGAAGCCCAGGTCCTGCAGGATCGCGCCGACGCGGAAGATGTTGTGATAGGAGCCAATCACCCACAGCGCGCCGCTGTCCTTCAGCGCGCGGCGCGCAGCGGAGAGCCACTCACGGGTAAAACGATCGTACTCATTGAAGCTCGAGAACTGGTCCCAGCCATCGTTGACGGCGTCGACACGGGAGTTGTCGGGGCGGCGGAGTTCGTTCTTGAGCTGAAGATTGTAGGGCGGATCGGCGAACACCAGATCGGCGCAGCCTTCAGGCAGGTCGCGCATCGCCTGGATGCAGTCACCCTGAATCACAACGTCCAGCTTCAAATCGCTCATGGCCCGCCCGTTTTATCCACAGAAGGGCGCACAGTGATTCGAGACGAATCACAGGTCAAGAGTCTTGATGAGTCAAAGCGTTATGCTGGAATCCACAATCGGCTCACCACACAAAATCGAGTCATCCGATTTTTTTGCCCACAAGATGTTGTGAACCGGCGCGAAGCTTCTGCGGTGATGTTTCGTCACGCCATGGCGTCCAAGGGCCGAAAGATGCTCTGCGGTGCCGTACCCCTTGTTGGTGATCCAGCCGTAGTGCGGGTGTTCGTCGTGCAGCGCGTTCATCATCCGGTCGCGCGTGACCTTAGCAATGATCGACGCGGCCGCGATGGAGACCGAGCGCGCATCGCCGTCGACGAGCGTATCGCAAGGGCAGGGCAGCGCCGGCGCGTCGTTGCCGTCCACCAATGCGAATGCCGCAGCGATGCTCAGCGCCCGCACCGCCCGCGCCATCGCTATATGCGTTGCCTGGCGGATATTGATGAGGTCGATCTCGTCGACACTCGCTTCGCCGACGCCCACAGCAATGGCGTGCTGCATGATCTGCGGGAACAGCGCCTCGCGCGCTTCATGGGTCAGCTGTTTGGAGTCGTTCAATCCCTTGGGCATCCGCTTGCGGTCGAGAATGACCGCCGCCGCAACGACCGGTCCGGCAAGCGGCCCGCGACCGGCTTCGTCGACGCCGGCGATCGGGCCTGGCATCGTCTTCAACAGCCGGGATTCATAGATGTAATGCGGCATGACCTGACATTAGCAGAACGATTCGACGCGGAACGCCAGCGTTCGCGTTACCCACACTAGGCGGCGTCGAACCACAGCGGGATGTCGTAGTCTATCGTGAGTTCCTCGCCGGGCGCGATGTCGCGCAGGGCGCGGATGCTCATTTCGTTGTCGGCGTAGTGGCGCTCGAGCCTGACATTTGAAGGTTTCGAATGGTTGTAGAGTCCCAAGTAGCCGAGGCCGATGGCGCATTCTTTTCCGGCCTCGAACCCGGGAACATCTTCGCCCCACGCAAACGCATAATCGCTCAATCCGGGTTTCTCGGAATCGTCGTGAGCACAGGGGATGACGGGAGAGCGCTCCACCAGTTCGCCCGCGGCGATGGCTTCTGCCGCGACAACGCCGCGGCCTTTGCCGGGAATATTCTGGTAGACGATCTTGCGCACAGGAAACTCACGGCGAAATGCGGCGGCGCGTTATAGCGCGGATTGGGATTCCCGAAAGCGTTGTTCCAGAGAAAGCGTGAGGATGATCGCGCCGGCGGCGAGCGACAGCGCCGTGGAACCTGCGAGCGCCGGTCCCAGATGCACGACGGTTCCGGCAAATTCGCGAAGCGGAAGGAACGGCGCAGCCAGACACGCCACAAGCGCCGGCAATCCCCATGTCAGGCGTTCGTTCCACACTTCGCGCGCCTCGATCTTTTCGACAACGCGCATCGAGAAACCGTGGTCCGCCACGTCGGGCAGAGGCGCTGAAAGCAGAATGTCGAGATCGTCAGTCATGGTTTGTCTCAAGCATGGCCTGCAGCTTTTCGCGGCCGCGCAGCACGTGTGACTTTACGGTGCCAAGCGGCAATTTCAAAATCTCCGCCGCCTCGCCGTGCGAATGGCCGAGTGCATAGCACAATGTGAGCGCCGCGCTTTCCGCCGGTGCAAGCCGCGCCATGGCGCGTTCCAGGTCTAGTTTCGCCGCACTCCCGTCCTGTGGATCGAAGGCTGCCGTCTGGTCGATGTCCTCCGTCGGTTCTTCCTTGCGCTTGCGCCGCTCCATCAGGAAACGCGACCACGCGATGCCGCAGAGCCAGCCGCCGAATGATCCTTCTCCGCGATATTGCGCGATCTTCCGCCAAGCTTCGAAGAACGTTTCCTGCGCCAGATCGTCCGCCAGCGCCGCATCGCCGCGCGTCAGCCGCCTCAGGAATCCGCGCACCTTGGATTGATGCTCGCGCACAAGCGCGCCGAAGGCTCCCGCATCCCCCGCCGCGGCGTCGCGCAACAATCCTTCCGCGCTCATGGCCACGCAGCATCATGCCTCACCGGTCGCGCGGCCTGTCGAACAATCCACCGAGAAACCGCGCGAGCCCTACCATGAAGGGGAAGATACCGATGACAGGCAGCCAGTTCGGGATATGGTCCTTGCTGTCCATAAAATCGCCGCCGCCCGACATCGCCCAGAAGAACACGGCGAGCGCCACGCCGATGCACATCAGGAAAATCCCGGACTGGATCGGGTTGTGATAGCGGTAGCTACGGTCGCGGCTGGAGCTCAGAAGTTCGGGCGGGATTGGCTGCCCCTTCTCGGCAAGCGTCTCGATCATCCGATGGCGGCTCGCCATGTTCCGGTGCGAGAAGAAGTTCACGATCACGATAATCAGGACGATCGCGCCCCAGAAAATGAGGGTCGAATCCATCCCGTGAAATACCAGCATTGTTAATTCCTCTCCCCGCCATCCTGCGCGCCTCTGCCACGATGCCGTGGCAGATCGATCTGGATGCAGCTATCGAAAAAAAAGTAGCGGACCGTTGTGTAGGTCAGCACCGCCGCGCCCCACAGCGCCAGCATCGCGTCCAAGCCAGGATAATGGAACATGATTTTTGACCCTTTCGCGGATTGGATGCCGCGAAGGGGCGCATTGGATGCACCACATCCGCCATTTTTGAAGCTTTGACCGGGTGCTCCTTACAGAAGCGCCAGTTGCTCTCCCGACCGGGGCGGTTTGCGGAATTTCGCGATGTCGAGCGGCCGCGATCCCTGGTTAAGACCGAGCCGCTTCACCGCCAGATGGAAGCGCCGCGCCATCATTTCGGCGTAGGGCCCGGTGCCACGCATCCGGGTGCTCCACTGGCTGTCGTAATCCTTGCCGCCGCGCATCGAACGCACGAGCGACATCACATGCTTGGCGCGGTCGGGGACATTCCCCTCCAGCCACTCGCGAAACAGATCCTTGATCTCCAGCGGCAGGCGCAGCAGGACATAGCCTGCCGTTTTTGCGCCCGCTTCCGCCGCGGCGCTCAACACCGCTTCCATCTCACCATCGTTCAGCGCCGGAATTGCCGGGGCGAACATGACGCCGGTGGGTATGCCGGCATCGCTGAGCGCCTTGATCGCCTGCAGGCGCCGCGACGGCGTTCCCGCACGAGGCTCCATCATGCGCGCGAGCTTGCGATCCAGCGTCGTCACCGACACTGCGACCTTGGCCAGTCCCATCTCGGCCATTTCGCCCAGGATATCCATGTCGCGCAGGATCAGCGGCGACTTCGTCACGATGCCGACGGGATGACGAAATTCCCGCAGCACTTCGAGGATCGACCGCGTGATGCGCATCTTCTTCTCGATCGGCTGATAGGGGTCGGTGTTGGTGCCCATGGCCATCGTCTTCACGACATAGCCCGGCGCCGAGAGCTCCTTTGCGAGCAGTTCCGCCGCGTTCGGCTTCGCGAACAGGCGGGACTCGAAATCGATCCCTGGCGACATGCCGAGATAGGCATGCGTCGGCCGCGCGAAACAGTAGATGCACCCATGCTCGCACCCCCGATACGGATTGATCGAGCGATCGAAGGAAATATCCGGTGACTTGTTGCGCGCGATGATCGTGCGCGTCGCGTCACGGATCACCTCCGTGCGCAGGGGAGGCGGCGAAAGATCGTCGTCGCGCCAGCCATCGTCCCAGCCGTCGTCGACCAGGGTGCGCGTCTGGCGCTCATAGCGCCCGACGACGTTGGAAAGTGCTCCCCGCCCGCGGGCGAGAGATGGATCAACTGTACGTTCTAGGACAACAGTCATAAATAGGAATATAGGACGATAAAGAGAACAAATCAAGTACGATTATCTATTCGGGGCAGAAAAGCTCCAAACCGCGTGATTTCCGGGGCCTACGACCAATACCGACCGGCCGATGTGCTCCACATGAGCATCCAAAGAGGGCCTGTTCAGGGAGAACACGATCCGCCGCCAGCCCGCCTGAACCTGCGGAACAGCGTCGAGGATCACGGTCGTGGTGCCGTCCGAAGCCTCCAGACTGTTGGGTGTTCGGCGAATATCGAAGCCGGCCGCAACGAACAGACTTTCCGCCATTCGGATATCCGCCGCGGGCGCGGCGATCTCAACGGCCACAACATCGCGCATCAGACGGTCGGCATAGGCGTTGGATTGATAGCGCTCCCGGCTGATATCGCCGGGGTAGCGCGCGGGCTTCTTGCCGGTGCGCAGATCGTCGAAAAAGCTCGGCAGACATTCCATCGCCCAGGTGGAAAGCGACAATGGCTCGTCTGGCGTCGATACGAGATCGAACTAGGGGACTTGTTCCGCGCCGTATTGGCGGGTGCGTCGCGCGCTATCGGGATGCGCGATACCTTGATGAATGAGCGCGGCCTTGACCGCGGCGACACCGCCCGCCCTGTCGGGTGAGATCGCAATACCCGTGGCGCCGACAACGGAGTCCTTCAAATCGTCGGGGCCGAATAACTCAAGATAGGGTTGCCTGCCGGCGAGGTAGCGGCCTTTCCATGTCTCGCCGCCATTTGCGGTCGTCGTCCGCACGTCGAAGACGCCGAATGTCTTGAGATATTCCGAATGCTCAATGGCATTCGCAGTGTCTGCATCGAGTACAGCGAAGCTGTG
>Ga0335075_10002631_pt1 | contig 28721 bp, 32 predicted proteins | sample Lox_Sample_24_FD_206723 | JGI IMG/M metagenome (GOLD analysis project Ga0335075, IMG submission 206723) | Soil microbial communities from Loxahatchee National Wildlife Refuge, Florida, United States - Lox_Sample_2.4 | ecosystem: Environmental > Terrestrial > Soil > Wetlands | place: USA...
TGCTCAAGGCACGCTCGATGAAGGTGCTTTCGTCCGTGATGCCCTTGCCCGGCATCACTGTGGAGTAAAGCGATTTCGTGTTCGTCAGGAGGATGTACTGTGAGCGCCCGACGAGGAACAAGCCAGCCGACCAGTCTGCAAAGGCGTTCTCGTCCAGGGGCAAGGGCGTCAAGGTTCCTGCCTTGATCTTGCGGTTCAGCTTTTCCGACAGGCGGAAAATCATGGCATCTTCTCCTACTGAAGTCATTCGCCCTTTCCCGTCACCGCAATGAATGCCTCGCCAGCCCGCACGATGATCGGCTCCAGGAGGTCCACCCAGCCGCCTTTTCCCACGGTAGCCGTCCCCAGCAGGCCCAGCCACTCCTGCGTGCCGGGGTCGATCTTGTAGACCTTCACCCGCCGCCCGGCCCCGACGCCCTCCAGGTGGAACCGGGGAATGATCCGGTCCTCGGCGAATCGGAACGTGAAGCAGGGGTCTTCGTACAGCGGCAGCATGTCAAGAATGTCCTTCAGGCAACGTCTACAGCGGAAGGGTGAATTTCGGGAACGTAGCCGGCCCGGATCGTCTCCACGGTCGATTTCGGCGTCAGCACTCGCACGGCTTCAACCTTCGGTCGCCGCCGTCGCTCACCGTAGCCTCCCGGCGACCAGGCCAGCAAGTAGTCGCCCCATACCAGGCAAGCCTGTGCGCCCCACGCCGCAAGGGCCACGATCACGCCGTCCGGCAAGTCGTCCAGTGCTGCAACAAAGGAGCGTTTGGAGCGGTCGGGAGCCAGCCGCTCGGCGTGCAGGCGGTCGTCGATCTCCTGGGCCGTGGGCCTCGCCGACGTGCCGTCATTCGGGTGCGCCGCTGCCCAGGCATTGCAGAAGGCAACGAAGCGGGCGTACCGGCATTCGGCACAGGGGCGGTGGCCCGCTGCCAGGGCCGTCGCTTCGTCCAGGAAGAACAACTCGGTGTAGCGGCCCGGCGTCATGACCTGACGCTTGCGGCCCCGGAACTCTAGTACGCACACGATCCACCGCTTCAACTGCCACGCCCGCAGGATACGGCCATCGCCGTCGTGCAGGACGCCCCGGTTGCCCATGAAGGTGCCCCGCTCCGGGACGGCAACGATCTCGCCAAAAGGGGTGACACGGTTCTGTCTCGGCATCTCCAGCCCCCGACCCGCTTGACCTTGTAGCCCAGCTTCTCCAACTCGGCGACGATCCGCTCCCGCTGGTCGCCCTGAATCTCGATCCGCCCGTCCTTGACCGTCCCTCCTGCCTCGTACCGCTGCTTGAGTAGGGAGGCGAGTTCCCAGCAGGCCCGCCTCGTCCAGAGGAATGTCGGAAACCGTGGTCACGCTCTTGCCATGCCTGCCCTTCGTCTCTCGGCCCACCTGCACTGTTATCCCTTCTACGCCGGTTCGCTGACCGGCTCAGGTGTTTTGGGTCTGCTGGTGCAATTGCTCACGATCCTAATTCTCTCTTTATCAACGCTGATGCGATATAGAACGCCTTTAGCCTGCGTGTGAGCAGTGTGTGTTGAGAAGTACCTCGTTTCAATTTTGGCTGCACCTTCTCACACTTGCTAATCGTTGAATCTATGGCCCGGAGCGCCTCCTCCAAATCTTCTCTCGTGTACTGATCCATCATCTCACCTTCCTGTAATCATTGTTATCATTGCGGTATCGACGTTTCCGGCCTCTGGTCCCCGCCGAGAAGGCGGGCGACGAGGCCCATGACCTCCTGCTCGATCAGGCCCAGCACTTCCGGGGCATCGTCAACATGCCAGAACTCGACCTTCTCGGCCCAGGCCGGGAACCGCTCTTGCAGCAGCGGCAGGTGTTCGGCGTGCTTCAAAGCAACGATCAGCGCCGCCCGTTCCAGGTCGTCGGTCGTGACCTGCGCCGGCATCCGGGTGATGGCGTCACCGGCTCGGATGCCCATCGCTTCCAGCGCCTTGATCGCCTCCACTGCCATCGGGCCGACGTTGTTGATGCCCCGCTCCAGGGCCAGCCCCCTGGACGACGCCCGCCACGGCAGCCCCATCTTGCCAGCCACCGAGTTGAACAGGAATTCGGCGAACCGGCTGCGATAGTAATTGCCGGTGCAGAGGAACAGCACGCTCTTTTCACTGCGCTTCACCATCGAACCCCTCGGTCAGATGTGGTCCAGTTGTGCAACCGTCTGCTCATTCTGCACGTTGCCCGTGTTCAGCGTCGAGGCCGGCTCAAACAGCAGGACGTGCGCCTCTTCTTCGGCGACGGGCCGGTGTTCGACGCCACGAGGCACGATCAGGAACTCGCCCTCCTCCAGCCAGATGTGCCACTCCCGAAACTCCATGCGGAAGCGGCCCTTCACCACCAGGAACAATTCATCCTCCTGGTCGTGGTGGTGCCAGACGAACGGCCCCTGAAATTTGACCAGCTTCACCTGCTGGCCGTTCAACTCGCCGACGATCTTCGGCTTCCACTGCTCGCTGAACTGCGCCAGCTTCTCAGCAAGGTTGACCTTCTGCATGACGGTTTCCATCCTTTTTCCTCGTGCCTTCCACGCTCTACCACGGCGGTCCCTTCAGGTCGATGGTCCCGGTGAGAGATTCCTGGAGCAGAATCGAGATCGTCATCGCCAGGTTGAACGTGAACGGCACGGTCGCCTGGCGCTGGGTCACGAGGAGTTCGCCGGGGAACCTGCGCCAGCCGAGGCGCTCGTAGAACAGCACCAGGTCCGGTTCACAGACCAGCAGGCCAAAATCGACATCGCCCTGCTCTCGGAAGAAGTCGAGTGCCCGCTGGATCGCTGTCGTCGCAAAGCCACGTCCCCGTGAGGCCGGGTGTGTCTTCACGCCGCCGATGCCGCCCACCCGCACGGCACGGTCGTCCCACCGTGCGTCACGGAGGATCACGCCGACTTAGCAGAGGGCAGCGCCTTCGGCGTCCCAGGCTATCACGCCCCACTGGTGGGGTGCCCACTCGATGGCTCGGCCCGGCCACGTTGCAGATACTTCAGGCGGGTAAACGGCGAGAGACAGGGTTCGCAGCGCTGCTTGCTCGTCCGCCGACAGGTCGGCGACTTGGCGTAGCTCCCATCTCATCCGTTCCCTCTCTGCTTCGCTCGTCTCCCTGGGGCGGTAGCCATCGCACCGCACGACCGGCTGGGGTGGGTACTTCGGGAAGGCCGGATCGCTCTGCGACAACTGGCAGAGCAGGAAGCGTGATCCCTTGGGCGTGATAACCTCCCGCACCCTGGCACACGTCTCGCAGAGGCTCTGCACGGACTCAACCCTCCCTTGGTAGCGTGGCCTGCATTATGGCGACGGCCTGCGCTCTCGCTGACGGTTCGTGCCACGGCCATCCAGATAGGATAATCACCGGCTGACCGTCAGGCCGCACGCTCTGGCGGCGGGGTGTGACCGAAGCATTGCAAGGACGAGCCGACCGGAGGACGACCATGCCGCCTGTACCTGACCGAAACACGTTCGAGAGCGCCTACGCCGGCCAAGCGCCTTGGGACATCGGCAGGCCACAGAAGGCGCTGCTCGACGTGGCCGACCGGATCGCCGGCAGCGTCCTCGACGCCGGCTGCGGCACCGGCGAGAACGCCCTGTTCTTCGCTGGGCGGGGCTGCACGGTTACAGGGATCGACTTCCTGGAGGAGCCGATCACCAGGGCCAGACGCAAGGCGACCGAGCGGGGGCTGCCGGCGACGTTCCTGGTCAAAGACGCCCTGACCCTGGTGGATTGGACCGAGCGGTTCGACAACGTGATCGACACCGGCCACTTCCACGTCCTTGGGGCCGGGAAAAGTTGGCACTAAACTGGCACTAAACCCCGGTCAAGACAGGCAAAAACAGGCGACTTTGCCGCCACCGGCCAAACCGGACCCGTTGACGCAACAGCTTGATCGGACTATACTTGTGATGTGTAGTTTGGAATCGGCAATGACACCCTAGCCAGCCTGAAAATCCTTAGGTCGCCGGTTCGATCCCGGCTCTGTCCACTTGACGTAACTCTCGCCGAATCTTCATTTCAGATATCTAGCGGCGCTAGCTCGTGCGGCGAAAAAGCCCGGGGATGAAATGCGGCTTGTCACCGATGGGTAGTGGTATAGTTTGCTATCGGCGTCCTGTAAATCCGAGTAGAAAAACGTCAAACTATACCACTACCCACCGCTGAAGACCGGCGTGTGCCGTCCGCCTTCGTCCTTGCTCAAGACCTAGCCCTCACCCGTGAACTGCGACCGGGGCCGGATCGTGCGAGGAGCGGCGATCACCTGGCCTCGCCGGATTTGATCGGCCTTGATGCCTCGTAGCAGCAAACCGACGTTCTGACCGGCTTCGCCCCGGTCCAGAGGCCGATTGAACGCCTCGACGCTGGTGCAGACACTTTCAAGAATGCCGCCCAGACCGAGGATTTCGACCTTCTGTCCCACGGTGATGACGCCCTGTTCGATCTTGCCGGTCGCCACCGTCCCGCGGCCCTCGATGGTGTGAATCCCCTCGATGGGCATGGGAACGGCTTGTCGATGGCCCGCTTCGGCTCCGGGATGGACGCATCCAGTGCGACCAGCAATTCGTGGACGCACCGGCTGAAAATCGGGTCGGTTGCGTGGTCCAGTGCGCCCTTGGCGTTGCCACGGATGACGGGCGTTGCTTCGCCGTCGAAGCCGAATTTCGTCAAAAGCTCACGGGCTTCCAGCTCGACCAGATCAATCAGCTCCGAGTCGTCCACGAGGTCGCGCTTGTTGAGGAACACAACCAGCTCGGGGACGCCGATCGGCTCACCCAGGTCCATCCAGCCGCCTTCTCCTCAGCTTCAGAGCATGTGTCCCTCAACAGTCCCTCAATAACCAAGGTGGCCCGGTGCGGAGACGCCCTTGGTATTGGGTACGTGGTTGTCTCCGGCAAATCTGGCGCTGGAAGTCTTGGAGTCGGCGGGTTGGATTACTGAACGGGATAATTCGCCTGACTCTCGCTTCGATGGCTGTCTTTCTGGGTCTGATCCGTTACGCGGAGTCTACGGGGCAAGAGGTGGGAGTATTCCAGCTCTTTCCGTAGCCAGTATTCTCACAGGAAACACAAGGCCGCACGCGTATGATAAATCCAATCCAACACCGTCCCCGTTGCTGCCTTCAGCTGCAAATGCTCGACTAGCGGCGCATAGCGTCCGCCGGCCAGGCCATCCGCAACGATTGCCGCCCCCTGCGCGGCGTGCTTCACCCAGGCGCCCGGCAGTGATTCCAGAAAGACCGTACGCCCCAGCAAGCTGAAATCGTTGGCCAGCTCCTCGACCAGCTCCGGCTCGCTTTCGCGTAACCGTCCCGAAAAAACCACTTCCTCGATCCGCGATACCGAGCGCAGCCCCGCCACGGCCTTGATGAGTGACTCGCGGAACATCCTCCGGCCCAGCGCCGCGTCCGGGATGGAGGAGACACCGCCCGCGAACAGGTCGCGTTTCTGCAACGGAGAAAGCAGATAGGCCAGCTCGCCATCCCAGGCGCCGCCGCCGCGCCAGCCCAGTGGACCGCTTGTTCCTCCCAGGCCATCGACGAGGCGTCCGCCGCTCAGCACCAGACAGGCCGTGAACGCCGAACCCAGCTCGACGATGCAGCCGTTATACGCGGACGGCTCTATTTCCATTTTGCAGGTTCGCTGCACCAGCGCCAGCACGGCGACACAGAGCTTGTCCGCCGTGCCCAGGTCGATGCGATTGATCTTGCGGTGCGGCGGCACCGTCGGCAAATGAATTACACCCGGCAAGAAAACGACGGGCAGCTCTGAGGCGATCAGCTCGCGCAACAGCGACGAAAAGCCGAGAACCCCCTGACGCCGCGCATCGTCGGGGCCGCGCTCATCGGGCCGAACCAGCGTCATCAAGGCGAGATCGCGCGGCGTACAGTCGGCGGCGCAGACCAGCGGCAAACCATATCCCGAAGGGCCAGCGATGAGATGAAAAGGACCGCGTTCCGTCAGCCAACGCATCGGCAGGGCCGGATCGGCCTGGAGCCGCTCGGGAGGGAAGCGGCATTGATCGCCGACGCTGCCGTCTTCGAGAATGAGCACATCGAGGCTGCTGGTGCCCGGATCGGTGCCGGCCACGCGGATCGGCTTCACCATCACAAACCCTCGCCGAGGGCGTAGACCTCTTCGGCGTCCAGGACCTGATCGTTGCGCTCGAACAAGCGGGCGATGGCGGACTTGTGAATCTTCATCTTGATATCGCCGACGCCGACGGCCCCGTATCCCAGAACACCATCATGCTCAACGGCCTTGTCGGTGACGCCGACACCCTCGATGCCCAGCGGCGGCACGGCGTTCAGATCGATCATCACGCGGAGCGTCCGGCATGCCTGGCGTGCTCCGCGCGGCAGCAGTACGGCGCCGGCCGCGCCGGCGGCAATGACCAGCGTGCGCTCGGCCAGCGCCGCGGACAGATCGGTGGAGGGATCGACGGCGACCGGCTCCAGCTTCGCGTCCGGCACCTTGGCGAGAATGGCCTCGGCCACGGCCGCCGCCTTCGCTGCCTGGCGAGAGCCGACACGCACCTCCGCTCCCTGCCGCGCCAGAAGTAGGGCGACACGCTGCCCCACCGGCCCCGTGGCGGCTAAAACAAGCGCCTTTGCCGATCTCAGATCGACGTGCCGCGCCGCCGCTCGCACCGCCGCCGCCGCCGTGGTGTTAGCGCCGTTGGCATCCAGCAGCACCGACACCCGCAGCCCAAATTGCGGAATCATGTGCTTAGACGCCTCGGCCAGCAGCTTCTCGCCCATCGCCACATCGCTGCCGCCGATGAAGATCGCCGTGCGGTGCAGATGCTTCGGCCCGCGCGTGAAGATGGCGCCGTGGACCTTGTCACGGACCATCTCCGGCTTCACGCCGCCGAAGCTGAGTACTGCGTCGGCGCCAGCGTCGTAGGCGACGACCTGGTCGAACACGCTCGGCTGCGGATCGCTGTCGAGCTGGATGAGGAGCTTTCGCTTTTCCACGGTTGTGCCGCTCTCAGGGCGAGTGGGGTCGCTGCGCAGTAGGCAGTAAGCAGTAGGCAATCAACAAGGAGCTTCTTCCGCCGACTGCTTACTGCTTACTGCCTACTGCGCAGCGACCCCGCTCGCCGGTCTCGTTAATACTGCGCCATCGCCGCTTCGCGCCGCGCCTCGTCCTTGAGTCCCAGACGATCCAGCACGTTCTTGGCACCGTCGAGCATCATCCGCAGCTCGCTGCCGATGGCGAGGAATTGCCAGCCTTCCTCAATGCGCGCCCGTGCTTCCTCGCCGCTGAAACAATGGACGCCGGCGGCGACGCCGTGCTTCTTGCACGTGGCGAGAATGTGCTTCATCGCCTCGGCCGTCGCCTCGCCGCTGGGCGGCTTACCGTCCTTGCTGCGCATGCTCGCCGCCAGATCGTTGGGGCCAACAAAAATGGCGTCGATGCCCGGTACCGAGAAAATACTGTCGGCGTTCTCGACGGCCTGAATGTGCTCGCATTGCAGGACGACCAGGATTTCCTCATCGGCGTGCTTGAAATAATCGACGGCGGTGGTGCCGAAATTCATGGCGTGGACGCTGCCGCCGACGCTGCGCGTGCCGACCGGCGGATAGAGGGCAGCACTAACGGCGTCGAGCGCCCCCTGTCGGCTGTTGACCATCGGTACCACGATGCCGTGCGCTCCGTTGTCGAGAACCCGCTTGATATGATCGTGGCGATTGGCCGGCACGCGAGCCAGGGCGATGCAGCCAGCGTCGGCGATGGAGGCGAACATGTGCGTCGCCGTCTCCCAATCAGTCTGCGTATGCTCGATGTCCACGGTAAGCCAGGCGAAGCCGGCGCGGGCCAGGAAACGCGAGGCCACGATACTGCCCAGCGATAACCAGGTGCCGACCGCTGGCTGGCCGGACTTCAAGGCACGTTTAACGGGATTGGGACGCATGATGTTTTCCTCGGTGTTGGCAGTGGGATGTCCTGCCGAGATTATACGATACGGCCGCGGTGGCGGCTTGCATTGGCAAATGCGCGGACCTATACGACCTATACCGGATACTTACAACCACTATGGCCCGGCGTTGCGGCGAGCGTTGTTGCCTACGCTGCAACAGATGGCTGGGTTCGCTTTGCCGTGACTTCCGGCGGAGACGAAAACGGCTTCCGAGCTGCTGGAATCACCGTTCGCCTGACTTTTTCTTGGGTTTTTCGATCTCTTCCAGTGCGCTAGAAAGAGCGAAGTTCAATGAAATATCGTTGCTGCTTTCCCGCAACGCGCGAAGGGCGGGAAGGGCGTCACGCGCATCCGGGCCGAGGTAGCCCAAGCATTCGACGGCAGCGCCGCGGATGTCCTCGCGTTTGCTTTGCAGCGCCGTGGCGAGGCGCCGCACTGTTCCCTTGAGACGCGAGGTGTCGATTTTCGCCAGACCCGCATAGGCTCCCAGGCGGACCCATTCCGCAGGATCCTCGCGGGACATTTTTTCGAGAACAGGAATGGCTTCCTTTGCTGTTGAGCCGAAAAGCCCTAGTAGAAGGCAACACCTTCCCCGATGTTTTGGATCGGCATTCTCAAGATGGGCGATAAGAACGGGGATAGCCTGCTTGGCCGGATGCCCGAATTTGGTCAATGCCAGACCAGCAGCGCCGCCGACGGATTCTACTTTATCATCCATAGCAGCGATCAAGGCCGCAACCACCTCTTTATCCGCCGCGCCGATTTTCCCCAATGATTCGGCAGCTGCCTCGCGTACGTTCTCCTTCGCGTCTTTGAGAGCAACGACCAGTGCGGGGACGGTCTCTTTCGCCTTCGTCCCCATTTCACCGAGCGCCTTGGCGGCAGATTCGCGCACGGAGGCATCTTTATCCTTGAGCGCTTCCGTCAACACGGTCAGGATCTGTTCCCGTTCGGCCCCGGATTTCCCCAAGATTTCCACGGCAAGACGGCGGAGGGCCGCATCCTTGTCACCGCGGAATTGTCGCAAGATCGGCACGACTTCCTTCTTATCTTGGCCGCTCACCACCAAGGCGCATAAAGCCGCCCAGCGAACGCCTTCATCCAGATCGCGCAGCGCCAAACGCAGGGCGACAATGGTCCCCTTGGCCTCGGGACGAATGCGGCCCAAGGCCTCGGCGCAAGCCTGAAGCATTGCCTTGTCGCCGGTGACGAGGGTGAAGGAGATCGTACGATTCGTCGCATCGGCGGCGCGAACGGGCTTGTCCGCGACTTCCATTTGTTGCACGCGGGTGTTTTTGTCGGGCGCTGCACTTTTCATGGCCAATGTGACAGCGTGAAGGGCAGGTTTGGCGGCCGAGCCGATGCGGCCCAGGGACTTCACCGCTTCTAGGCGAATTTCCCTGACTTTCTCAAGGGGAAGTTCGGATGATGAGGAAGCTAATGGGATACCACCAGCCGCGGCATTAGTCATGGCCCCCGATTCCCGCCGCACTCTTTCTTCCGTATCCGTCAGGATGCCGATCAATGCCGGGACCGTCGTTTTGGCGGCATCGGGGCCGAGCTTTCCCAGGCGGATCACGACGTCACGCCGTTTGTCGGCATCATCGGTCTTGAGCGATTCGAGAAGGATGGGGGCGAGTTCCGGGCCGGGATGGTCGTCAATCAGGATCAAGGCTTCGGCAACCGCCCGGCGGGCCTCGACGAACATTTTCAGATACTCTTTCGAGTATTTTTTGCCAGCGGCAAGCTTTGGAGGACCGGCCCTTAGCCTCTTGTAAGCTGCGCGCAGCTCCGGCAACGCTTCCTTGGCTTTCAAACCGAATTTCCCCAACGTTTGGGCCGCAGGGAGAATGATTCCAGCATGCTCGTTCTTGAGAGCGGTCGCCAGGGCAGAAACGATTGCTTTCTTGGGACCGAAAACGGCCAACGACTGGACGGCGGCGCGTTGTATTTCCCATTTAGGGTCTTTCAAATCCTCTACCCACCCTGCCAGGGTCTTGCCCTGATAGACCGGCTTCTCTTCGGCCGGTGCCGACTCGACGGCCCGAACCGACGCGGACAACATCAACGCCACGAACAACAACAGCAACCAGGTATGCCGAGACATGGCAGAATCCTTTCAGGGCGAAAGAGACAGAGCAGGGAAGGACGGTATACTAATCCGGCGCCGTCCGGCGAGTAAATCCCTCTTGCGTCGCGGGTCCGTCTCCGGACGGAAGGATGTGCCACCTCAGCTATTCGCATCGATCGACCCAGAAGCGGCTACGGCATCGCTTGGAGGGTGACCTTGCCGCGCCTTCGCACTTGCATCCTTAGCTCATAGCCTTCCATCAGTGCCATGCCGATCAGCGGCGTGGTGTCGGCCTCATCCACGGCGATAGGGCGTGGCCGTCGGTCCCATATCACGGTCGCCTCATAAATATCGAAAGGCCTTTCACTGCCATCGGCCAAGATAGGCCGGCCGTGTCGCCGCCAGGGCAACCCCAGAACCGCAATGAGCGCGGGCGGCAAACTGAGCCAGCCATCGAAGCCGGTGTCGATAACCGCTTTAATCCTCTGCCGCTGTCCTGCGGGGCCTCGAACCAAAAGGCGGATGATCGCTTCACGGTCGGCGTTGGCGATGCCACGGATCATAAGGCCGCCGAGTGCTGATGGAAACCACAGCGACGCGAAATGTGTGAGCCAACACGCCGCATCCAGACTTGCCCGTCGGGGCGGCGCGCCCGCAGGCGATCCGCCGCGGCCAGCTCGCTCTCATCCACTTCGAAATCCCCTGTTTCGATGTCGATAAGGACGAAATGGCGCGCGGGAATCCCTTTGAGCTGAGCGCGGATGTCGCGCTCGAAGATCTCCTCGCCGCGGCGGGCGAATTCTTCTTTGCTGTAGCGGGGTCGAAGAGGGTCCATGATGGATCACGCCGATTCACGCCTTGCGTCTTGCGGCATTACTCTTCGTAAAAACGGCGGCGCGGCCGATAGACAGGTTTGCGGCGCGGCGGCACTTTGCTATGGAAGCGGTGTCCCTCGTCGTCCTCGCTGGCCGCCGCCTCGTCCTCATCGTGATAGTGAGGATCTTCGTATTCCTTGTTCAGACGCTGATTCGGCGTCTCCGGGGTGTGAGGAGTATCGTTCATGAGCTGTTTCCTCTGGCCGGATACCTCGATGGGTGGTCCTCAAGGGAAAAGGGAGATTGCTTGTTAACATTATACGAGCTGCCACCCCTATTCGGGGAGCGGTTCAGCGGTTCAGAGGGCGGCACATTCCAGGCCGAACGTCGCCGCGACGGCGGGATTCGTCACCTTGCCCTGATGCACATTGAGGCCGTGCCGCAGCGCCGTGTTGTCGGCGAGGGCGCGATCGAAACCCTTGCGGACCAATTCCAACACGTAAGGCAGCGTCACGTTCGTCAGAGCGTAGGTGCTGGTGCGGCCGACCGCGCCGGGCATGTTGGTGACGCAATAATGGAGCACGTCATCGACGAGGAAGGTCGGCTGGCTGTGCGTCGTCGGCCGTGACGTTTCGACGCAGCCGCCCTGGTCAATGGCCACGTCGATGATGACGGCGCGTGGCGACATGCGTTTGAGGTCCTCGCGGCGCACCAGGTGCGGCGCCCGCGCTCCGGGAATGAGAATTGCTCCAATTAGCAGGTCGGCGCGTGCCAGGTTGTCGAGGATGTTATGGCGATCGCTGTACAGTGTGGTGACATTGCGTGGCATCACGTCGTCGAGATAGCGCAGCCGATCGAGATTGATGTCGAGAATGGTGACGTTGGCGCCGAGACCGGCGGCGACCTTGGCGGCATTGGCTCCGACAACGCCGCCGCCGAGAATGACGACGTTGGCCGGCAGCACGCCCGGCACGCCGCCCAACAGAATGCCGCGGCCCTCGAACGGTCGTTCGAGAAACTTCGCCCCTTCCTGAATGCTCATGCGGCCGGCCACTTCGCTCATCGGCGTCAATAGCGGCAAACGGCCCTTGTCGTCGCGGATGGTTTCATAAGCGATGGCGCTGATACCCGTCTGCATGACGGCGCGTGTCAGCGACTCGTCGGCGGCGAAGTGATAGTAAGTGAAGACGATTTGCCCCGCACGCATGAGTGGCCATTCGACCGGCAGCGGCTCCTTGACCTTGACGATCAGATGCGCGTGCTTCCAGACGTCGGCGGCGCTGGCGACGATCTCGGCGCCGTTCTGGCGATAGTGCTCGTCGCTGATGCCGCTGCCCTGGCCGGCCCCCGACTGGATGAGCACCTTGTGCCCCGCCCGCGTCAGCTCCTCGACGCCGACGGGAATAAGAGCCACGCGCGATTCGTGCGTTTTGATTTCATTGGGCACACCGACCACGTATTTCGTGCCTTGCGGCATCTTGTCGCCTCGAAAAGATCTGGAATAGTCGTCTGGACCACTCCCTTTACGGTCCCCGTTCGCCTGGGTGCGTGAATCGTTTCTGGTTGTGTTTTTCGTTAGCCCAGCCCTTCAGGGCTGGGAGATCTCAGGAGCGAAAGAGCGTTCTTCGGGCCTTTAGGCCCTCCGCGACGGGATAACACGCGGGAGGGGCTAAAGCCCCGCAAGCGTAGCATGCCGTCACCAGTCCCAGCCCTGAAGGGCTGGGCTAACGAAAAAACCAACGCCGCCAGAAACGACGCCTACCCTCCGTTCTCCTCATTCGCAGGTTATTCTGAAGGGTGCCGTGCAGCGAATCAATACGAAGACAAAAGCATCGCCACCGCGTGGAAAGAAAGCAAGCACCGATGAAACCGGATGATCCCTCTGCCGTTGAGAAGACGCGCCTGAGACTGGAGGTGCGCGGTGCCGTACAGGGCGTGGGGTTCCGTCCCTTCGTCTACCGGCTGGCGAGCGAGCTGGAGCTGAACGGCTGGGTGAACAACTCGCCGCAAGGAGCCGTGGTTGAAGTGGAGGGCGAACGCGGCAGCATCGACGCGTTTCTTGACCGCCTCCCCAACGAGAAGCCGCGTCCCTGCGTCCTCCACAGTCTGGCACCCGCGTTCCTGCCGCTAGTCGGCTACACATCTTTCGAGGTGCGCCACAGCAGCGAAAGCGGCCCGAAAACGGCTGTAATTCTGCCCGACCTGGCGACTTGCTCCGAGTGTCTGCACGAGATCTTCGATCCGATCAATCGACGTTTCCGCTATCCATTCACCAACTGCACGAATTGCGGTCCACGTTATAGCATTATCGAGGATTTGCCCTACGACCGACCGCGGACGACGATGAAGCACTTCCCCATGTGCGACGCCTGCCGCGCCGAATACGAGAATCCGGCCGATCGACGTTTCCACGCGCAGCCCAACGCCTGCCCGCGCTGCGGTCCACACCTGGAGCTGTGGGACGCGGCCGGCAAGGTCCGGGCCACACACGATGACGCTCTTCGCGGCGCGGCGGATGCCCTGCGCCGTGGCGACATCGTCGCCGCCAAGGGACTCGGCGGCTTTCATCTGCTCGTCGATGCCCAGAATCAGGAGGCGGTGCGTCGCCTGCGCCGGCGCAAGCTGCGCGAGGAGAAACCGTTCGGCCTGATGTATCCCAATCTCGAATCGGTGCGGCGAGACTGTCGGATTTCCGAGACAGAAGTACAACTCTTGCAATCGCCGGAATCGCCGTTGGTCCTACTACGGTACAAAGAACAAACCTGGACCGGCAAGACGCCGGTCCCACCAGAAAAGACCGGCGAGACGCCGGTCCCACCAGAAAAGACCGGCGAGACGCCGGTCCCACCGATTGCGCCAGCCGTCGCTCCCGGCAATCCCTATCTAGGCATCATGCTGCCGTACACGCCGCTGCATCATCTGCTACTGGCCGAGGTCGGTTTTCCCATCGTGGCTACCAGCGGCAACCGCACTGACGAGCCGATCTGCCTCGACGAGCGCGAGGCGTTGGCGCGGCTCGCCGGCATCGCCGATGTTTTCCTCGTCCACAATCGCCCCATCGCCCGGCAGGTCGATGATTCCGTGGTGCGAGTCGTTCTGGGACGCGAAATGGTCCTGCGTCGCGCTCGCGGTTATGCTCCCTTTCCCGTGGCGGTTGAGCAATCGCTGCCTCCTCTGCTGGCGGTTGGAGCGCATCAGAAAAACACGCTTGCCATAGCCGCCGGCTGTCAAGTCGTTGTCAGTCAGCACGTCGGCGATCTGGATACGCCGCTCGCTCTGGAGGCGTTTCGCCGGGTGGCCGGTGACTTGCCGCGACTTTATGCCCTGGAGCCGCAAGCGGTCGTCTGCGATTTGCATCCGGATTATCACTCCACGCGCCATGCGGAATCGATGGGGCTGCCGATCGTTCGTGTGCAGCATCATCATGCCCACGTCCGCGCCTGCATGGCGGAACATAATCTGTCCGGCCCACTGCTCGGCGTGGCCTGGGACGGCACCGGCTTCGGTCTGGATGGCACCGTCTGGGGCGGCGAGTTTTTGCGGGTCGCACCGAGTGGTTTTGAGCGGATCGCGCATCTGCGCACCTTCCGTCTGCCGGGCGGCGAGCGAGCGGTACGCGAGCCGCGCCGTGCGGCGCTGGGACTCCTGTACGAGCTGATGGGTGAGGAGCTGTTTACTCGTGATGATCTGGCCCCGTTGCGAGGCTTCTCTTCCGTGGAGCGCGGCCTGTTGCGCGGCGTGCTCCGCGGTGGCTTCAACGCGCCGTGGACCTCCAGCGCCGGCCGTCTCTTCGACGCCGTTGCATCCCTTCTCGACATCCGGCAAACGGTAGCTTTCGAGGGACAGGCGGCGATGGAGCTGGAGTTCGTCGTGGAAGGCGCCGAAACGATGGCCGCCTATCCGTTCGACATCACTGAATCCGGCGTCATCGATTGGGGACAGATGGTTCGGGCTATCCTGGAAGATCGCAGCAACAATTCCACGGTCGGGACCATCGCCCGTCGTTTTCATGACACGTTGGCCGAGATCATCGTGGCAACGGCGCGGCGTCCTGGGGAACAGACCGTCGTCCTATCGGGCGGCTGCTTTCAGAATGCGTATCTGCTCGAACAGACGGTGACGCGCCTGCGTGCGGCCGGCTTCTACGTCTATTGGCCGGAGCGCATCCCGACCAACGATGGCGGTATCGCTCTGGGGCAAATCCTGGCCGCGGTCGCCGATCAGGATCGACGCTTGGAGGCCCCATCCGGATTCACCCAGGCCGGCAGCGGTTGACCGCTCACTCCCGCCAGCAAGTTGTTGGCGCAAATCTCTGCCATCGCGTTGCGGGTGCCGACCGTGGCGCTGGCGATGTGCGGCGCCACGATCAGGTTCGGCATATGCAGCAATTCGCTCCGCGGATCGGGCGGCTCCGGATCGGTCACATCCAGGCCGGCCGCGAAGATGACGCCGTTTTTCAACGCCGCGATCAGATCCTTCTCAACCACGATCGGGCCGCGCGCCGTGTTGACGAACACCGCCGTCGGCTTCATTTTGCGAAACGTCTCGGCGTTGAACAGTCCGCGCGTCGTCTCATTCAAATCCGTGTGGACCGAGACAAAATCCGACTGTGCCAGCAGCGTATCGAGATCGACTTGCCGGGCGTCAAGCTCCGTCTCGGCTTTCTCGTTGCGGTACATATCGTGATACAGCACTTGCATGTTCCAGCCGAAATGACAGCGGCGTGCCAGGGCGTAGCCGATGCGTCCCATGCCGATGATGCCGAGCGTGCGGCCGGCGAGGTCCTGACCGAGATGTCCCAGCGGCTCCCACGTCATCCAGTTGCCGGCCTGGGCGTAATGCACGCTGTCAACCAGCCGTCGCCCTGCCGCGATGAGCAGACAGAACGCCATGTCGGCGGTGGCGTCGGTCAGCACGCCGGGCGTGTTGCCGACGGCGATGCCGCGCTCCGTCGCCGCCGCCACGTCGATGTTGTTGAAGCCCACGGCGTAATTGCTCACCACCTTGAGGCGCGGGGCCGTGTCCATCAGGGCGGCGTCGATGCGATCGGTCAACAGCGACACCAGGCCGTCACAATCGGCGATTTTCTGGCGGATGAGATCGTAGGGCGGCGGCATCTGTTCCGGCCAGATTTCGGCGTCGCACTCTTGTCGGATGCGATCGAGTCCGGCGGCGGGAATGCGGCGGGTGACGAAGACTTTGGGTTTGCCAGCCATTGCTGCGGCTCCTTGAAGACACGGACCGTAACTTCGATTACGGATTAATGTGTCAACAAGGACCGGAGAAGGCAAGCAGCGTGCAGTTCGATTAGCGACGCTTCGCAGAAGCGTTGCGGCATTCGACGCTTCTGCGAAGCGTCGCTAACCGTGGACGTTATGTGTGGAGGATTCCCAAGCGACGACGAACGCCGCCTACGGCCAGGCCGGCAGCGCCCAAGAGGAACAGCGTGAGCGATCCCGGTTCGGGTGCCCCGTAGAATGGGCCAGATATAGAGTCCACAGATGCGTCGAAGGTATTTACGAATTGCTCATCCTCGGCCGAAATGATAAAGTTAAAATCGGATGTGGAAAAATTGATGGGTATACTGTTGAAATTCAAATTCGCCAGATTCATTGTAGGAAATGATTCTTTATAATTCAGATACATACTTGCACTATAGCTATTCTCAAAATGTGGATCAGGAGGTGAATACCCTGCACTCGCCGAAAGAGAGCTCGGATTTTGTTTTGAATCTCCGAATAGTAAGAGGCCCCCTCCTCCAGATGGTAATACGACGTGGTATCCGTTGCTCTGATCGACGATATTGGTAATCACGTTAGATTTCATCGAGTACGAGTAGTAAGAACCATAGTTGTATACCTCAGTATTTTGAACAGGAGTAGAGCGGTCATACAGGAGCGTCCAAGTGATGTGGTCGCCCGGAGAGTAAGGCAGAGGTTCGCCTGTAGACGCGAAGGTACTCTTGATGGTTCCGGTGAAGTTATAGCTTACGAAGTCGGCACGGGCGGGAGTTGCCCCTGCCATCAGGACGAACGCGAGAACGAGTAACGTGGATCGCATGGCTGACCTCCGTGTCAGTCGAAGAAGGATCGGAAGATTGTACATGGGCCAACAATTGCTGGCATGGAGGAGAGCAATGTAACCTGGGAGGCGATGGCATGTCAACCACAATTATGAGAGTGCCTTGAGGATCGCCTCGACATCGTAGACGCAGCCGGCCCACATGCCGCCGCTGACGCGTTGGAGAGCGGCCCACAACCGCGTATCGGCCGGCAAATCGGCATCCGCGTGCAGGTCCGGTCGCATCGGCCGCGCCGCCAGCACGCGCGTTCCTTCGTCGGCTCCGAACACACGCTCGCCCTCGCCGACGAGATCGATGCTGCCCTCCAGCCGATTGCGGTCGATAATGATTTGAATGCGGTCGCCGTCGCGCAGCTTGCCGATGGGACCGCCCGCCAATGCCTCCGGACCAATGTGGCCGATGCACGCCCCTGTCGAAACGCCGGAAAAACGTGCATCGGTCAGCACCGCCACGTGCTTGCCGAAGCTGAGGTGCTTCAGCGCCGAGGTGATCTGATACGTCTCCTCCATGCCGGCTCCCATTGGTCCGCGACAGATGAGAACGAGAATATCGCCGGGCTGGATGCGGTCGGGGCCGTGGCTTTTGATGGCGGCGATGGCGGCCTTCTCGCTGGTGAAGACCCGCGCCGGACCAATCTTGCGATAGACACCGTCGGCATCGATCACGCTGGGATCGATGGCCGTGCTCTTGATGACCGAGCCTTCCGGCGCGAGGTTGCCGCGCGGGAACGTCACCGTCGAGGTCAGGCCGCGCTGCCGCGCCTGCTCCGGATTCATGATGACGCGATCGGGATCGATGCCGTCCTTCTGCCACAATACCTCGCGCAGCCGCCGGCGGCGCTCGGATTGTTCCCACCAGTCGAGCATGCGGTCGAGCGGCTCGCCGCTGACGGTCAGACAGCTGCCGTCGAGCAGACCCAGACGCCGCAGGTGCAGCATGACCTCCGGCACGCCGCCAGCCAGGAAGACGCGCACCGTCGGATGGCCGACCGGTCCGTTCGGCAACGCATCGACCAGGCGCGGTACACGGCGATTGACATCGTTCCAGTCTTCAACCGTCGGCCGGCGCAGGCCGGCGTGATAGGCGATGGCGGGAATGTGCAGCAGCAGGTTCGTCGATCCCCCGAACGCGGCGTGAATCACCATCGCATTGCGCACGGCGGCATCGGTCAGGATGTGGCGAATGTGGATGTTGCGGGTCTGTAATTGGACGAGAGCACGAGCGGAGCGGCGCGCCATGTCGAGCCAGATGGGTTGTCCGGACGGCGCCAGGGCGGAGTGCGGCAGCGACAGGCCGAGCGCCTCGCCGACGACCTGCGCCGTCGCCGCCGTGCCGAGGAACTGACAGCCGCCGCCCGGCGAGGCGCAGGCGCGGCAGCCCAATTCGGACGCTTCTTGCAAGCTGATCTGGCCGTGGGCGAAGCGGGCGCCGATGGTCTGGATCTTGCCTGCATCCTCGCCCTGGCTCGGCGGCAGCGTCACGCCGCCGGGCACCAGCACGCACGGCAAATCGTGCATCGACGCCAGAGCCATCATCATCGCCGGCAAGCCCTTGTCGCAGGTGGCCACGCCGAGAACGCCGCGCCGCGTCGGCAGCGAGCGGATCAAGCGCCGCAGCACCATCGCCGCGTCGTTGCGATAGGGCAGACTATCCATCATGCCGGTCGTGCCCTGCGATCGGCCGTCACAGGGATCGGTGCAGAAGCCGGCGAAGGGAATGCAGCCGAGCGCTCGCAGCTCCTCCGCCGCCGCCTTCATGAGCAGACCGACCTCCCAGTGTCCGGTGTGATAACCGAGCGCGATCGGTTTGCCGTCGGCGTCGCGCAGCCCGCCGGAGGTACTGAGGAGCAGGAACTCGCGCCGGCCCAGCTCGCTCGGCGTCCAGCCCATGCCGGCGTCCTGCGTCCAGCCGAACAGATCGCCGCTGGGCGCTTCGCGCAGCAGCTGCTCGGTTAGCGGCAAGCTGCCGGCGGGACCGGCGGCGCTGGTTTGCACATCGAACAGGGAGGGATCGGAATCGAGGAGGGCGGTAAAATCCGTGGTAATGGAGGATGGCATGTTGATTCTCGGCTAGGGCATGTCCGGAAGGGTGAAGGCGTCTGTTTAGGGCGGCGGAGCAACCACCTGTTGCGGATCCAGGGCTGTGAGGGTCTGATAACGCTGAAAGTCGCCGACGTTGAAAGTGAGAATCCGGCTGAGTCCGTGAACCATCATGGCCGCAACCAGGCGAGCGTCGTGGGCGTTCTTTCCCCGGACCTGATGCTGCATCACCAGCTGCTCCCACTGCGGGAAGATGGCAGGAGTATCGTCCAAGATGGTAAATAGCGATTTGAGCCGAGTGAGCTCCGCTTGCGCCTCGGCAGGCGACATCCCCAGCCCATTTTGCGCCGTCGGGCGAGTACAGACCGCCCAGAATTCATAAATGTTCTGCGGCACGAGGCAGAGGGTTTCCCCCTGGCGGCGCAGCTCGGCCATAGCATCGAGGGCAAGCCGGTGCATCGAGTGGCCCGTCTGAGCTGCGCGACCCAGGATGTTGGTATCGAGGAGAATGCTCATTCGCCGCGTCCAGCATAGATACTATCCCGGTCGTCGTCAGCCTCAAAAGGCAAGGGCTTGTGGCTAGCCGCCCAGGAACGCAGCTCTTTCTCCCAGTCCTCCGCGGAGAGAGCCTGCCCCGTGGACGGCCTCTGACCGACGGCCTGCTGGAGCAGTTGCACGGTCTTCTCCGCCACAGGGAGATGCTCCAACGCCGCCAGCTGCTCCAGCTCGCTCAGCAGCTTGTCAGGAACATTATCCAGAAAAAGCGTCGCCATGTTGCTTTTCCTCCTGTCCGGATGGTTTCTCGTCGGCTGTTTGACGATCCACATACTTTAGGAAACCGCGCAGTAGCAGTCCCGCCGCGATGGCTGACAAGCCTGGATACAAATCGCCAATGCTGACCGCCCTTTTTTTGTCTAGGATCTCCAAAATGAGGAGGAGGCCACCGAGAAGAAAGCAGACCCACGGAGCTAGTCGAAGTTTCATCTCTTTGAAATTAAGCATTGATGAACTCTCCCCAAGCTTTTGCCTCCGCCTCGCCCTAGCGAACATCTTAGCAGATCACGCCGCGCGTATCCGAAATTGAATCTGCACAACCTATTACGGCTCTCTTTATCAATACCTCAACGCTGCGCGGGCATCAAAAAACAGTTTTCCCTTTCGAATCGGCGATTATTCAAACAACAGTCGTTGCGTCCCGCCCGGTCGCCGAAACGCCGCCGTGGACAGACTCGGAAAGCGACTACCGATTCCCGCGCGGCGACAACCCAACGCGAACAGCGAGGCTATCTGCTCGGCCAGCACGCCCTCTCCCCGCATGCGCGAGCCGAAACGCGGATCGTAGATCTCGCCGCCGCGCATGTCGCGCAGCCGCGACAACACCTTGTCGCAGCGCTCCGGGTAATGCTGCCGCAGCCACTGCTCGAACAGCGGTCCCAAACCGTGCGGCAATCGCAGCAGCACATAACCCGCACAGCGCGCCCCCGCCTTCGCCGCCGCTTCGAGGATGGCCGGCAGCTCATGATCCGTCAGACCCGGAATCACCGGCGCTACCAGGACGCCGACAGGAACGCCGGCGTGCGTCAGCTCCTCGATGGCGGCCAATCGTCCCGTCGGCTGCGTGGCGCGCGGCTCCATCCGCCGGGCCAGCTCGGCATCAAGCGTGGTGATCGACAGGAAAGCCGCCGCCGCCTGATACTGAGCTAATTCGGCCAGCAGATCGCTGTCGCGGCACACCAGGTGGCTCTTGGTGACGACGCCCACCGGATTGCGAAGATCGGCGAACACCTCCAGACAGCGCCGCGTCAGGCCGAGACGACGCTCGATCGGCTGATACGGATCGGTCACGCCGCTGATCGACACGACTAGCGGCTGCCATTTCGGAGACGCCAGCTCCTTGCGCAAGAGTGCCGGAGCATCTTCCTTGACCAGAATCTTCGTCTCAAAATCCAGCCCTGCCGAGAAGCCGAGATACTCGTGCGTCGGACGGGCGTAACAATAAATACAGCCGTTTTCGCATCCGCGATAGGGATTAATGCTCACCTCGAAGCCGACATCGGGGCTGTCGTTGCGCACGAGGATGGAGCGGGCATGATCGCGGTAGAAGCGCGTGGCGGGGGCCGGCGCCTCCTCCTCCCCGATGGTGTCGTCACGCTCGTAGTGGATCAGCTCGAAGCGATTGGCCGGGTTGCTGGAAGCGCCGCGGCCTCGGATGGGTTGCTGTTCCTCTTCCATGTTCCGCTCTCCCTCCAAGGCGTTTCAAGGGTAAGAGGGTGCCCACGGATGAGATGGTGGTTGCGCGTCTCTCCCGGCAAGGAAGCATTGTAAGAAAACAGAGCCGCGAGCGTTAGCGAGCAGGATTTGATTCTGCTCGCTAACGCTCGCGGCTCCGCGTTTCTTTTCGGGTTGTTAGCGGTTGCTCGATAGATCGATTTCGATTTCGGAAAGATCGACCTCGCGCTGGTCCTCCAGCGGCGTGGCGTCGTAGACTTTCTCCCAGTTGCCGGCCGAGCGGCGATCGGCCCAGTCGGGATATTTCTCCATCTCGCGCTGGCAGGCGATGCACAGCGAGGTATACGGCAAAGCGTTAAGCCGGCCGACCGGGATCTTGCAGCCGCAACCCTCGCAAAGGCCGTAAGTACCCTGCTTCAGGCGCTGCAAGGCGCGCTCGATCTGGTGCAGCTCGCGAGCATCCAGCTCGGCCAGCTGCGAGGCCATCTCTTCGCTGCCGGACTCGAAGGCCACGTCCGCCGAGTCGCCGGTGCCGTCCGCACCGTTAAGGTTTCGCAAGCCGTCCAGCTCGTCCGTCAGCTTCTTGCGGATTTCCGAACGCCGGCTCAGGAGTGATTTATGCAGTCGCAATAATGCGTCGCGTCGTGCCATGACTGACCACCTCACGTCAAAGGGGATACTCGCTTGTCGGGTCGAGCCGTTGACTCAACCTCTCAGACCCCGCTCGCACCGCGGACAAACCGCCCGTCCGATGGATTGTCTGAGAACCTACTTCAATCGAAGAAAAGCAAAAAGGAACAAATCCTTTCCCACCTTTCCTCAGCAATCTTTATGCCAGTTTCCTCTGCTGGCTATCTTTTGTTCCATTCTTTATAAATCTCGGCAATTACGGTACTTCCAGCATGAACGCTCTCTCAGTCTTCACCCAGAAGGAGGCAAACTGGCTCATTTTTGAACACATGACTGCCGAATTTACAGTCAACCACGTCGGCCAGCAGGAGAAGGCTCAACGGTTGTTCTCCCGTTCTCAACTGCCGAAGCGATGGAAGTATATCCGACAAATGAACGAGCAAGCGGTGTTTGCGCTTGCCATCTTGAGTTTTTTCGTCACGGGAGCAGGATTATTCGTCGGAAAAAAGCGGAAGCGTCTAATTTTCGCATTTCCGCAGGGGTGAGACATCTGTGTTTTGTAGCGACACCTGGGTGATGCAACAACGCATCTCACTGTCGTAGGGTGGGCCGAGCCTTCAAGACCCAATGCCCCCGGTGGGCCTCGAAGACTTGGCCCACCCTACGACCTCTCACTTCGAGTGGTCCTTTTCGACTGAAAGTCGCGGAAGAGAAAGAAGTTGTGGCTTCTGTCCGCGCGGGCACTCGAAGGTGAGCCGGGTTGGAAGCGGCGCATTGTAGATCCACTGCTCCCGGTAGCGGCGGTAAAGAATCTGCCGGGCGACGCGGTCGGGCGCGCCGACCAGCTCGCGAACCTGTTCGGGCGTCATGCCGCGTTCCAGCTTGGCAAAGTGCCGAGCTGCCTCCTGCCTGTCCCTGTCCTCAGCCCTTCCGGTCCCCGCGACACGCAATCCGAACGGAGCCAGGAGCAGCGCGGCCAGTAAGAGCAACGACAAAATGTGTCTTCGCCGCATGGTCCGTCCCTCACCGGCGTCCCTCCCGCATGGCGGCGAACAGGCCGGACACCTCGGCTCCGGGAGCCAGATACCACAGCCGCGGCGCGAAGCCGGCTTCCAGACACGCTGGATCGAGGGCAGAGCCGGAGGGCAGAGCCTGGGATTGGACTCCGACTCCGAGCAGATCGGAGAGCGTGCTGGGCCGTTCGTACCGAATGACGTTGTAATTGTCGCCAAGTCCAGCCTTGTCGTGGGCCGCCTGTACCGCATCGTCGAGGCTGCCGATCTTATCGATGAGCTTGTGCTTCAATGCCTTGTCGGCCGTCCACACGCCGCCGTCGGCGAGATAGCGTGTGTACGGCTTGGGCTTTTCGTCGTCTTTTTTCAAGAAGCGCGGGCCGGCCTGAACGGGCGTTACGGAAACCTGGGCGAGGAGCTTGCCGCCGGCCAACATCGGCCGCCCCTTCTCGACGACCTCGACGAAACGCTGATAGGCTTCATCGACCATGTCTTGCCAGACTTGCCGTTCATGCTCGGTCATCTCGCCGAAGGGCGAGCCGCTGTCCTTGATCTGTCCTTGCTTGATGGTGATGAGCGTGACGCCGTGGTCGTTGGCAAGCTTCTTGACGTTGGGGAACGAGGTGTAAACGCCGATGGAGCCGGTGAGGGTGGTGCGCTCGGCAAAGAGGGTTTGTCCGGGCATGGCGATGTAATATCCGCCCGACGCCGCCATGCTGCCCATCGAGACGATGAGCGGGCGCGGATCGTGGTTCTTCTCGCTGTTGCCGTCACGCAGCTCGGCGAGCTTGCGGTACAGATCGTCGCTGGCGGTGATGCTGCCGCCGGGACTGTTGATGCGGACAACGACCGCCTTGACGTGCTGGTCTGCGGCGGCCTGTTCGATCTGCTTGTGGGCGTAGCTCAGCAGCCCTTCCAGAATGACGCCGTCGAGCGTAATGATGGCCACCTTATCGCTGGCGCTGCTCTTGCCGGCGTAGTGTTTTTCTGTCAGCGGGAGGGATTCCTTCTTGCGAATCAAGGAGACGCCGAAGCAGAGCAAGATCACGACGACCGCGCCGAGCAGGTTGAGGGCGAAGGAAAGGCCGAACGCGCAGCCGAGGAACGAGGTTCCAGCTGCTGGAGGCGACGGGCGCAGCGGCCGGAGCGCTCCGGGGCCGGGCGGTGGAGGGGCTGAGGGCGGAGGGGCAGGAGGGGGACCGGCCGATTCGGGGACATCGCTCATGAAGAGGCTCCTCAATCCCGCTTACCAAGCTGCCAGCGGCTTGGCGGAGTCCGCTAAGCCGCAAGCGGCTCGAAGCTAGAACCCTAAGATTCTATGCGTTGCCGGCCTCTTTGAGAAGCGCCGGCGCCTACCGACCTTGGCGGTGGGGGACGTTCGCGATACGTTGGGTGAGGAGAGATTGTGATACAAGTCGCGGAAGAGGTGCGACGGTGACGATTCGCTGTGTGCTGGACGGATTATTGCTGTACGCGACGCTGCGTCCGGAGCCGCCGAGAGTGGTCGTGTTCGACGGCGACGAATCCTTCATCCTGGAGGCGGTTGAGGCGTTGTATTACGAGCTGGTCGCTGCGACGCGCGAGGAGCTGCTTGGTCTGGAACGAGCCTATTTTCGTTTGCTCCGCCGCGCTGCCGACTTCCGCTCGGTCGAGAACGGCGACGCCGCTCCGGCGTGAGACGCGAAACAAGGATCGTCGTCATCGCGGTTGCCGCTGCCATTCGCGCAGCTGGGCTTTCATCCACGTTGCCTCCGCCCCGCGTAACGCCGGCTTCAACGGCTTGTTGTAATCGATGCTTCTCCCATAGCGACCCCGTTTGTAAATCGCCTCGATCATCGGTTGAAGCCGTAAAGGAATGTCGGCGTCGGGGTGATCCAACGGGACGGGAATTTCGCGCAGCGGGCGTTGAAAGGATGCGGGCCAGACTTTACAGCGGTGAGACAGAGACAGACCGCGAGCCACAAGCAGAGTATAAGGACTATTGGGCCACGGATCGAGCATGGGCGGTCGCTGTCCGCTGCGCAAAAGATCGATCTCCACAAGGTTGATGCCGCTAAGGAGCACGCTTTGCCGTTTGCTCTGATACAGTTTCCAACCTTCCGTACCGGGACGCTTGTTCGACGACGACAGGACTTCAATTGTCGTTACCAAGCGTTGTTCCGGCTCCGCCTCGTAAATCTCCACAAACGCTTCGCGATGTTCCTCGGCAATGAAAGCGCGCAGCGTCACCGGCCCCTCTTCGGTAGTTGGCTCCTCCACAACCACTCTGCTCGATTTCTTCTTGGGTTTTTTGCCGCTTTCGGGGGTGGTGATCTTCACATCGGGAATGAAGGGACGCTCCTCCTTTCCTTGCGACTCGATGAAGACGTGATACGAGCGTTCGCCGGTACGAACGAAATAGCGCTCGGGGACTGCATCCGTCAAAGCGCGTTTGATCTCGTTTATCAGACTATCGTGGAAATCTCCCCACAAAAAGCCGCACGACTCAATGTATGGGTCCATTCCCGGAAATGGCGAGTTCATGCTTCGATTCTCCGCGAAACCAGCCCAACATCCTCCTACCAAGCCGTATTGTACCCTCACCCCTGTTCGCATGTTATCTCAACTTCCCCTTCGCGCCGGCAGGCTCGCTGGTCACAATAGCCGCACCCCACGAATGGACCTCGCGGCGGGCGTCCGCGTCGGGACGATTTCAAGGAGGAACGACGTGATCGAGGTAGGAATCGAGCCGAGCTACACCACAACCCTCGGCCGGTGCTTCCAGGGCGATGCCCTGGAGGTGCTGCGCAAGCTGCCGAGCAATTCCGTATCGCTGGTGATGACCTCGCCGCCGTTCGCGCTGCGGCGGCGCAAAGCCTACGGCAACGTCGAGGCGTCGGAGTACGTGGAATGGTTCCGGCCGTTCGCGGAGGAAATCCATCGCGTGCTGCGCGACGACGGTAGCTTCGTCTTCGAGCTGGGCGGCACCTGGAACCGCGGCCGCGGCACACGCTCGCTGTATCAGTATGAATTGATATTACGTCTCTGCAAAATCTTTCATCTCGCCCAAGAGTTTTACTGGTACAATCCCAGCAAGATGCCGACGCCGGCGGAGTGGGTGACGATCCGCCGCACTCGCGTCAAGGACGCGGTGAGCACCTTGTGGTGGCTGTCGAAGACCGACTCGCCCAACGCCGACAATCGCCGCGTGCTTCGACCTTACAGCCGGTCGATGCGCCGCCTGCTGCGCGACGGCTATCAGACGGCGAAGCGTCCCTCGCAGCACGACATCAGCCCGCACTTCCGCCGCGACAATGGCGGCGCCATTCCGCCAAACCTGCTGCAAGTCCCGAACACGCGTTCCAGCGACGACTATTTCCGCCGCTGCCGTGCGGCGGGCCTGACGATTCATCCAGCGCGCTTTCCCGCCGCGGTGCCGGAGTTCTTCATCCGCTTTCTGACCGAGCCGGGTCAGCTGGTGCTCGACCCCTTCGCCGGCAGCAACACAACCGGCCACGTCGCCGAGTGGCTGGAGCGGCGCTGGCTGGGTATCGAGATCAATGCCGACTACGTGGCCGGCTCGCGGCTGCGCTTCGAGGACGCGCTCACGGCCGCGTGACCCGGTTTCGCAGCAGGGTAAGGTGCCTGCCGAAACGCTGCAACAAATTGCGGTGAATATCGCCCAGTTGGGTGAGATCCTCCGCCGCGATGTTGCGGCCGTCGCCGAGATTGGCGCTGCTGGCTCCGATCAGCCGCTCGATGTCGGCCAGGGACGCCCGCAGGTGATCGAGGCGAGCGTCCAGCGCGTCGCTGGACATATTCTCGGTGATGCTCCAGAAACGGCAGGCGTCGGCGAAGGTCAGCTCCTGTTGCCGCGCTTCGCGGACCTTCTCGTAGGCCGAAGTGACGAACAGTCCTTGCAGGAGCTTGTCGTACTCCTTGGACAGCTTGATGGGGCGATCGCCTCGGGCGGCTTCCGGCTGGTCCTCCCCTTGCAGCAGACGCCGCACGGCCCGCCGGCCCTCGGAGCTGAGAGAGTAGAGCTTTTGCCCCATTTTGTTAAGCCAGCCGCGACGCGCCAGGCCTTTTTCGCCCATGATGCTGGACAGCACCTTATTGGAATCGGGATACTGTTCGTCGTAGCCCTTGAGTCCGAAGGTGCGCGGATACTTCTGCCAGGCGGCGACGATGAGCGCCTCGGCGGAGAACGGCGATTGGCCCTGTTCTTCCAGCTGGTGAGCGGCCAATAGTATTTTTTCCGGTACAGTGCATTCAGTGATGGTAGTCACGCTTCCCCCTGCGATCCCCGTAGGATAGGCAACGCTGGCCTCTTTAATTGTGCATTCGCCAGGGAGGGAGTCGCAACGGAGATTGCCGGCAGACACGGAAAGGACAGCTGCGGCCGGCTCGCACACTCGCTACAACCGATCCAAAGGGGCATACCGAGAGACGATTGCCTTGGCCGAGCGCAGGCCGTCGACCGCGGCGCTGACGATGCCGCCGGCGTAGCCGGCGCCCTCGCCGACCGGATACAGCCCTTCCAGCCCCGGCGTTTCGCGTGTCGCCTCGTCGCGGACGATGCGCACCGGCGCGCTGCCGCGCGCTTCCGGACCAACCAGCGTCGCCTCCGGCACGAATCGGCCGCGCCATTGATGATCCATGATCGCCAGACCGTGACGCAGCGCCTCGACGATCAGAGGCGGCACCAGCTCGGCGATGCGTCCGGGAACCGCCCCGCGCGGATAGCTATTGTCCGGTATATCGGTCGGGTCGCGGTTGTCCAGGAAATCAGCGACGCGCTGGATCGGACAGCGATAATCGCGGCGGCCCATCTCGAAGGCGCGTTGCTCGTACATCGCCTGCAAATGCACGCCGGCAAGGACATCGCAGGAGCCGAAATGCTCTGGCGGCACCGTCACCACCAGGCCGCTGTTGGCGAACGGCGAATCGTGCTTCGATAGGCTCATGCCGTTGGTGCAGAAAGCGCCCGGCTCCGACACGCTCGGCATGATGTAGCCGCCGGCGCACATGCAGAACGTAAACAGATCGTGCGGCCCGTTGGCGATGAGTGTGTAGTTCGCCGCCCCCAACCTTTGCTCCAGCGGCGTCGGGCCATATTGGATACGGTTGACGACTTCCTGGGCATGCTCGATGCGCACGCCCATCTGAAATGGTTTTGGCACCATCGGCACCCCGCGGGCCAGCAGCATGCGATAGGTGTCGCGGGCGCTGTGGCCGATGGCCAGCACGGCCGCCGTCACCGGAATGTAGCCCGACGAGGTGGCTAATCCGCGAATCCGGCCATCGGCGAGATCGAGATCCTCGACGCGGCAGGAGAAGCGCACCTCGCCGCCGAGACTTTCGATGCGGCGGCGCAGCGCCTTGACCACGGCTGGGAGGCGATTGCTGCCCAAGTGCGGCCGAGCGTCGTAGAGGATCGACGGCTTGCCCTTGCAATCGGCGAACAATTGCAGCACGCGGCGCACTTCCGGGCCGGAATTGCGATAGGTCAGTTTGCCGTCGCTGAACGTGCCGGCGCCGCCCTCGCCGAACAGGTAATTGCTCTCCGGATCGAGCGGGCCGCCGGCATCGAAGGCGCGGACATCGTGAATGCGCTCGCGCACGGCCCGGCCGCGCTCCAAGACGAGCGGACGATAGCCCTGTTCCGCCAGAAAGTACGCCGCCGTCAAACCGCCCGGACCCGAACCGACGACGACCGGCCGATGCGCCAGGGGGCGCACTCCGGGCGGCGGCGGGATGAACGGCTCCTCCGTGTAGAGATCGACTCTCAACGGCGGCCGCAGTAAGCGCCGAACGTGGGCCACGATGCCCGGTTCATCGCCGGGGAGGCGGACCTCGGCGTTGTAGACGAAGCGAAGGGCGTCCTTGTTGCGGGCATCGAGCGATTTGCGGAGAATGCGCCAGGTCAGCGGCGCCGTCGGCGCCAGAC